>Ga0115002_10005496_pt1 | contig 14923 bp, 11 predicted proteins | sample ArcticOcean_MG_C_8_FD_89576 | JGI IMG/M metagenome (GOLD analysis project Ga0115002, IMG submission 89576) | Marine microbial communities from western Arctic Ocean - ArcticOcean_MG_CB11_86 | ecosystem: Environmental > Aquatic > Marine > Oceanic | place: Arctic Ocean: Canada Basin | collected... | reverse complement strand
CCAAGGGACCTGTGTGCTCGGATGTAGTTATACTTCCAACGCCAGTCACCGATAACCACCCGTGCTTCGGTCAAAGTCCACAGTTGTTCGCGATTAAGACACTCCTCACGGAAGCGGGCATGGGAACCTTCGAGTGATCTATAAATAGCAAGCCGCGGAGAACCGTGTTTATGCGAATTTCATAGGTCCTCGAGGTGATGTGTACAAGAAATAGCCGAAAAGTTTTTGTGTCGTTGAAGGATATGGCTCGAACGGATTTTGTATTGCGAGGTCAATAGCCCCTCGAAATTAATCTTTCAGCAACGCATTTAGCCGCGGATTGCGCCACAAGACCTTGCGATACTTCCCACTCCGCTCATAGAGCTTCGAGGGACACGTCAGCTCGAACCAGAAGGCGGGGAAACCACCAGCTTTTACCTCAGGCCTCTGTTCTTCCTCCGTCACAATTCGTGTTTATTCGTGTCCATTCGTGGTTAATTCTTCTAATCCTCCAAAAGTTTATCAAAGCGCGGATTCCCCCGCCATGTCTCGCCGTATCCCCCTGGGCAAAGGCGGAAGCCGATCGAAGATGAACCAGAGTTCAAGCTCGCGGGCAAAAAGAATGATCGTGATGACCATGACGATGTCGAATCCGTTCATGGTTTCCTCGTTTCTATGGATGTTTTATGGGCATCTTTTGCATTATTTAACCGGTCGGATGATCTGCTTGCTTAATCAAATGAGTCAGTCTCGCCAAGTTCTGGATGACTCTTGGGCCTATTGGGCTTTACTTTGGGCACGTAGCTGCTCCAACTCTTCCAAGCTGACTTTTTTGAGACCACGCGCCATATTGGTAGCGATATGCTTCCCTTTACTATTAAAGAGAAATAGATCCACTTTGGCACCCGCAATTTTTAGCTCGGGGAACTCGCAGGAGAATTTCACGGGATGAGATTCTCCGGCTTTTAGATTACCTACTGGAAAGGTTCGGATGAGGGCGCTTTTTTTCAAGTCCCCATTCTTGCTGGCGAATTGGAAGCTTATGGACAGGGCGCCGTATACGTTTTCCAGATCCTTCTCTGGCTTCACGGTACACTGGCCTTTCATTGTATCGATGAACCGTAGCTCCTCCAAATTAGTGGTTTGATTAATCGTCTGGTTGAAGGTCAGATCCTCTAGCTCGTCCTCTTTTTGCCAGAGTTCACTTTGTTTGGACGCAATGGAACTGAGTTCTGCCGTATTCCCACTCGCAGAGGCGGCCATCCGGTTGGCTCTAGACAGGCCTTGCTCAAAATCGATACCCGCCTGAAAGCGTAATTCCTCGGCATTCATTTCATGCATGGCATGTAGAGCCCTAATTTCCGACTCCAACGATTGCAGTCTGAAATTGAAGTCGGATACCTCCACATACATGGTACTGACCGCCAGGATAGGTTTTAAGCTGCTGGGAAGCCTGCCCGAGGGCTTGATGTTCTTACCCCCGGCCTGATACCACTTCCCATCGAATGAGGTTATGGGGTGCATTTCCTGCTTAATGGCGATACTTACTTTCCCACTCAGGAACAGGTAGTGCGATTTCTCGGACGCTGAAGCATGGTCCTTGGCCTGGGCAAAGGAAGGAGACAGTAGTAGAATGCTAGTCAATATAAGTGCTTTCATAATCGGGTAGGACTCTGTTTGTTGAAACGGTACTCAGGCCCAATTCAGAGTCAAATGGCAAGAGAGTCTATAACCAATAACCGAAGCGCAGCATTCATTATTTTAGAGTTTTCCTAAATTGACTGATAACAGCGCGGGTTTCGGCAATTCGCTCATGAAGCCCTTCCTGGTAACGCCAGGCATGATAATCGATGCGATCGTCTGGCTCGGTTACTTCCTCTTCGATCTCTTTTAAGTATCGTTCACATGAATCGACTCCAGCTGGGCGTCATCCATTTCTACGACCGTCAGCTTTTAGTTTTTGGTTTGAATCGCTTGAGCAACGAATTGCCTTCCTTCCAGGAACCATCCACTTGAGTTCCGATCGAGACTTTATGTTCTCCACGGAAATTTCGCTGTAGCAGACTATTAAGAACATCGATCGCGGTCGCTCCCATAACATCGCGGTGCTGGTGAATCCCAGAAACGCCCATGCTATCGTCTGAAATATTTAAACTGGCATATCCAAGGTCGTGAGGAATTTTTAATCCCAGACTATCGGCAGCCTCAAAAAAACAATCACAGCGACTGAGAACCGCATCCGGTTTGAACAGCTGCAACCAAGAACGAACCAACTCCACATGCTCATTCATGTTGTCACCTTTCAATCGCAAGGTAGGTACCGTTTGCTCGAGTGTGTTGTTTGAGAATTGCGATAGACTGTGAGCCGATTCCCATTGGTGTCCCCACCGACCTGCTAAATCGTCGCGAACAACGAGGCCTATGCGCTTATACCCTCGTTTACGGACTTCGGATTGGGCGAGTAATAAGTCAGAAAATTGATTTTGGATAATGTGATGGAAGTGGGTGTACTCAAATGGTTTTTCAATGGTGACCACAGAGTATTTATTCCAATCGAGATCCAACTTGTCTTCAGGGTGTTCAAATGGAGCTAAAATAAGGCCGCGAACACCTCTGGTTTGCAAAATTTGATCGAATCGTTTTGGTGTCAGACCATCCAATCGGGACCACATGTGTTGAATCGTATACCCAAGCTCGAGGGCACGTGCTTTTGCACCTTCGATCACCTCTTGAGCGCTTCCTAATTGATTCCAACCATTCTCATTAGACCAATTTGAAACCAGGCCGATGACGGAAAAATCTTTTCTCACTTTCAAACGACTCCGGTGAGCTGCAAGTGCTGAAAGTGCAGGGTCCGGAGCATAACCCATTTTTTCGGCCAGTGCTTTTACTTTCTTGATCGTGGATGCCGGCAGAGAACGATGGTCTTTCAGTGCCATTGAAACGGCAGCTACACTGAGCCCTACTTTCTCGGCGATGTCTTTTAGTCTAATTCTGGGAGTCAATTCGTTCACAACTATGTTTATGCAAATCCCTACTCTGTAGAATAGGATGCACTAAACAACATAATTGCTTAATTGTTTAAGTGACCGAAGCCCGATTTGCTGGGCGCCTATAGCTTAAAAGAACAGCGGCGAAAAACAGCCCACAACTAATAGCAGTAATACCACCAAAACACCCATGAATCGGCGATACTTCTTCGTCTCCTCCACAGTCATTTCAAAATCATCCTGCTGGATGTTCATCGCCAGCGAATTGGCATAATCCTGATCCGTTCTAACTCCGTAAGTGCTTATGCTATACATAGTGATCGCACAAATAAGGGTAATAACTGGAGATAAGTTTAACTTGTTCTGATAAAACTCCGGAAGCATTTGCTTCATGCCATCCAGGGCCGGAAAACTAAGAAGACAAAAAGCAAATAACCCAAGAACACATCCAAGAACCAAGGTCACAAAGGCTGCCTTCTCCGTAGATTTTTTATAGAACAATCCAAACAGAACAGTCACAAACACACCTGGAGCCAGGAATGCCCACACAGCCAACAGGTAATTAAACAGTCCGGAAAAATTGCGAATACAAGGAGCAATGAACATACATACGATCAACAGGATCACCATGATGATTCTTCCGTCTTTGAGCAGTTCTTTTTCCGTAGCGTTTTTCTTTATTTTGGCGAAAAAATCATAAGTAAGTAGTGAACCACATGCACAGAGGCCCGAGTCGACGCTCGACATAATGGCGGCCAGTAATCCAGCAAGACAGAGTCCAAGAAAACCAATCGGCATAACACTGGTCAGGAGGCTCACATAAGCGTTGTCAATGACACCCGTATTCTGCCCTTGGAAATATTGAGCGGCCACAACTCCTGGAGCCGCTATGACAAACAAGGCTGAGGCTTTTAGCACACCAGCAAATACAGAGCCCATTTTCGCATGATAAAGGCTGCCAGCTGAAAGCGCACGCTGAACATAGTCTTGATCCGTGCAATGCCCATGAACTCCCAAAATCATTCCACCCGTTAGCATGGGCAACCAACCGAAATTATGATCCCATGAGCGAAATAGTGACCACATGGGTTCACCATTTGCATCGGTCGCAGCGAACATGACGCTCGGTCCACCTACAGCCTTAATTCCGAAATAAAGCAGTAGCAAACCACCAGATACAAGAACGAAGGTCTGGACAAAGTCACAATAGATCACCGCCTTCAAGCCACCCGACAAGGTGTAAGTACCAGCCGCAATTCCGATGAGGAAAATAGAAAACCAATACATCATTTCAGCATTCTCTCCTGTATCCCATCCAAGCAAATTGGTTAGGACCAATGCCCCGGCATACAGCGCAGCAGCGATGTTACCGAGGATAATGATCATCAAATTGACAAAGGAAACAATCGTCCGACAACGACCACTATAACGTTTTTCAAAAAACTCAGGTGAGGTTGCCAACTTGAGACCCATATAAGTTCTAATGAAAAAGGCCGCTAGGAACATGAAACATATTGCGCCAACGATCTGAAATCCCCCGGCAATAATCCCAACCGAAAAAGCCAAACCAGCCTGCCCCACAAACTGCTGACTGGAGATATTAGTCGCGAACAGGGAAGCGCCGATGAACGGCCACTTCATCGAATTATTTGCCAGGAAGAACTCTCTTCCACCCTTGGCCTGCTTTCGGGATATCCAAAGCCCCAGGGAAATAATCCCAATAAAGTACAGCAGGATAATCAGAGAATCGATAAGATGGATTTTCATAGGTAGAAGAGAAGAAGCTTAAAGCATGATGAGCCTATCTGACAGGCGTCAAGGTAGCAGACTTTAGATACATCAAATAATCGCACCCACAGATTCTGGCCTTAAAGTGATTGTATGTTGTCCAACTGCCTTAAAATTCAAGGTACCGATTTCGCGAGGCTCCTCGTTAACCATTTTCCATAGGTAACCAACCTCGGTTTGCAACCATGCACCCCAGTGAATAAAGAGACCGAATCGCCAATCATTCCACTCCTCCATCCGTTCAGGATTTACGTAGAGAGCTTCCTCCGAAACGGATTCTGACTTTCCGCAGGCCGTAAAGAACAACGACATACAAAGCATGCAGAAAAGAACTAAGTTGAGGCGGACTAAATCGATTGGGGTAGAATCACTTGAAGTCATAGGATAGTTTAATCAGTGGATGCTTTAGAAATACTTTTATTTAGCCCGGTAATATCCGCAGGATCCTGATGACTTTTCAAGAGTGGTTCAAATCTAACATCGACCGGATGCTCTTCGTAAGGCCAATGCAAACCGACATCCCTGACTTTTACACCAAGAATACGCTTCATCAATTCTAAGGTTAGTTCGGACTGAATAGCAGCGTATTCGTTGATTCCATACAGGTTAGTCGCCTCCCCGGGATCATCAATTATGTTAAACAACTCACACCGGTCATCCTGGTAAATACTTAGTTTCCAATCACCTTTCCTTATCATGGAGCCTGGACCAAAGCTGGTTGGTAATTGAGGAGCCCTCAATTTGTAACCTGGCAACGGTTCCTTCACCGTAGGCGCTCCGCCTCCAGCTTCACTGATGATCGAATCCTTACCTGTATCGTCCGCATTTTCCAATGCGCTGTACCATGACAGACCCACCATAGTTGGAGGAGCTTTTACACCCAGTATCTCCAAGAGCGTGGGCACAAGGTCGATTTCCTCAGTAAGTCCCTTAAAAGAAGTACCAGCCCACTTTTTATCTGGATGACGGATGATAACCGGAATCTTTGTCAGACTATCATAAAAGGCAGGCAACTTATGAGTCATTCCATGATCACCCAATAGCTCCCCGTGATCAGAGAAAAACAAAACCACCGTATTATCTGCCATTCCTTTTTCATCCAGGAACTGCATTAGTTTGCCGAAGCAATCATCCACGTAGCGAACCTGCCCCATGTAAGTGGCAATGGCTTTTCGCATGTCGTCATCCGAACATTCATCCATCTGCGAATGCTTCCGCCATACATCGTTTCGAATAGGCTGCTTGTCTTTATCAAAGTTTCGAAAGGTAGCTGGCAACTCGACCTCGTTAGAATCAAATAGATCTTTATAAGGAGCCGGACAGGTAAAAGCTGGATGTGGATCCTGGTAATTGATCCAAGTGAGAGAAGGTCCATCGGCCTGCTCCATGAATTCCATGGCTTCATCCGTAAGCAGACCCGTTATATTATATTCATGGTCATCCTCCATCTCAAAAGAGCTGAAAGCTTTGGTATATTTTGGATGTTCATCATAATTCCCCAGGCAAATCTCATGACAGCTATCCCATACATCCTCCAGCTTGTCGTAGGTATACAAATGGTTTTTCCCAAACATACCGGTGGTATAACCGTCGCTCTTTAAGCTGGTGACCAAATTGGGCACTTGAGGATCGATCGTAGACCAATAGTTACGACATCCGTGTTCTCCGACATAGGTACTCGTTGTAAAACTCACTCGACTCGGAGCACATAGCGGAGACTGGCAGTAACAATTCTCAAATCGTACGCCTTCACTGGCGAGTTGATCTATATGAGACGTCTCAATCGATGGGTGTCCGTAACAACCAAGATAGTCAGCACGTAACTGATCGGGAGTAACAATAAGAAGATTATATTTGTTCACAAAGCAAAGCCTGGAATAGGTGGCGCCAATATTAAGCGCTATATTAGCCCAAGCGACTTCGGCTTTACGCTCCCCCATTCATTTAAACGTTTAAGCTACATTCATCCATCTACGGACCTTTACCCTATAGGGGATTTCAGTAAGAACGCCCGCACTACAAGACGAATTAATTAGACTAGAGTATTTAAATTAACGAATACCCCGTGTTTCCTTATGACCAATCAACCATTGAGAATTACTGGAAAGCCATTTTTCAATGAATTCAACCACTCAACTGATTAAGTAAACCTCATACAATAATGCCAGCCGGTGTTCTGCTCGGAATTTACTCGAATAGAGTCTTCTAGTTATCACGTATCGAAGCCTAGCTATAACGGATGTAATTATTTTCACGGGGTCAAAACTCTCGGCGATTTTGGCAAAACCGCCGTTTCGACGGCGGCGCGCTCAGCCCAGAGCGTCAAATCTTATTCTCAATGGCTTTTGATTTATAGTTTACCAGTAGTTTTGTAGTTTATCGGAACCCTCCTCGCGGAATCCGTGGGGAGGGTTTTGTTTTCATTCGATGGATTCTTTACAAGAAAACTTAGGGGCATCTTGGGTATCCATATCGCGACCCACTTCGACCGGAAGGTAGGAGCAAATTTATTCGCGACTCGTATATCAAAGCCGCTCGGGGTCGCGATTAAAATTGCTCCTACACCTCGAGTCGCGCATCTAAATGAGGAGGTAGCTTGTATTCCTTGATCTTGTCGAAATGGCAGCCGATATTAGAAATCTCAATCATCACCACACAGATTCAATAAGAAACTTCCCCGTAAATACTTTCTATCAACCACCATCATCCATGAGTCCCAAATCCATCCTTCTTTCCTCAATCTCAACTTTCGTCTTCCTGATCGGGACGATCGACCTTCTCGCCCAATCAGACTCCAATCGCCCAAACATCATTCTGATGATGGCTGATGATCTGGGTTGGGGCGACACGGGCTACAACGGTCATTATTTTCTGAATACACCGAATCTGGACAAGATGAGCGCGGAAGGTGTGACCTTCGATCGCTTTTACTCCGCCGCTGCGATGTGTTCCCCAACCAGGGGAAGCTGCTACACGGGTCGCAATCCTTATCGCTTTGGCATTACTTACGCCATGAAAGGACGACTCGAGGACACGGAGATCCCCATCACATCCGTGGTTAAGAAAGCGGGTTACACCACTGGGCATTTTGGGAAGTGGCACCTGGGAACTTTGTCTCGCATAAAGGGAGACCAGTCACGCTGGGGATCCTTCGAAGAGGATCCGGTCAGATACTATTGTCCTCCCTGGGAAAGGGATGTGGACGTCAGTTTTGTCACTGAGTCAAAAGTGCCGACCTGGGATCCACTCCTTCATCCTGGCCCTATAATTATTCGTCCAACCGACGACGCTTCGGTCGCAGGAGCCAAAGGCAGTATATATGGCAACGACTACTTTATGGGAGAAGGACAAACGGAGACCGAGAATATGGACGGGGACGATTCCCGTGTGATCATGGACAGAGCCATCCCGTTCATCCAAAATGCAGTCAAAAAAGATACGCCTTTTTTCGCGGTCATTTGGTTTCACACACCACACTCACCTGTTGTTGGCGGCGACAAATACCGCGCCATGTACCAAGACCACCCAGAGCCAGCCCAACACTACTACGCTTGCGTGACGGCGTTGGATGAACAGGTGGGGAGACTACGGGCAGAACTGTCTAAGCTCGAAGTCGCGAATAACACGATGCTCTGGTTTTGTTCAGACAATGGGCCAGCCCGGCAAGGCTCTCCAAGGCATGTCGGTTCAGCGGGGCATCTTTCCGGTTACAAATTATCCATTCAAGAAGGTGGTATTCGCGTTCCAGGATTACTGGTATGGCCCGACAAGATTAAACAACCAATCACTGTTTCAGACCCCTGCGTCACATCCGACTACTTCCCCACTATCCTCAGCAGCCTCGGTATTCCCCTTCCCGATGATCGCATTTACGACGGTTTGAGCCTTTGGCCGTTCATAGACGGAAAAGCAAAGGAGCGGACCAAGCCTATTGGTTTTCTTAATAAAGAAGCAAAAGAAGCCGTTTGGATGAGAGCGCGTTATAAACTGATTTCAACGCCCAAGGGGATTCAGCTTTTCGACATCATAAAAGACGCGGCCGAAAAGAAAGACCTCTCCAAAGAACTACCTGCCATAACTCTAACAATGAAGACCGAACTTACTGCATGGAAAGATGGAGTTTTAGCGGAACTGAATGCGGTGCAGTAAATCAAAACAATGTGGCAGACCACAGTGGATGAAAGTCTTAAACAACGCGTAAAGTCTTCGCTTTAAACCTATCGTTCTCATTTCTTCAAAGGACAGAGCGGACACATTTGATGTTTGGAAATTGAATACACTAAAACTCATGAGGAAACATATAGTTAAGCAGATCATTCTTTTAAGCGTAGTCCTTTTTTACAGCCTGATTTTGTTAGGTTGTGGACAGGCCACCGAATCGCAGACAACCAGGCCCAATATTCTCTTTATCCTCGTCGACGATCTTGGAAAGGAATGGATATCCGCTTACGGTGCAGACAATATAAAAACACCCAACGTCGACCAATTGGCGGCCACAGGCATGCAATTTTCCAATGCCTACGTGATGCCGCAATGCACCCCTACCCGCCTTTCATTTCTCACCGGCCAATATCCCTACCGTCATGGTTGGGTTAATCACTGGGATGTCCCTCGATGGGGCGGCGGCGGCCACTACGACTGGAATCGAAATCCATGCATCTCCATGGTGATGAAAGAGGCTGGCTACAAAAGCGCGATCGCCGGAAAGTGGCAGATCACCGACTTTCGCGTACAACCCGAAGCAATGACAGAAATTGGATTCGACGACTATTGCATGTGGACCGGCGGTGAAGGAGACAACCCGCCCAGCGATGAACGCTACTGGGATCCCTACATCCACACAAAGGAAGGCAGCAAGATCTGGGACGGCACCTACGGAGAAACCGTTTTCACCGATTTCCTCATAGACTTCATGAAGAAAAACAAGGACGAGCCCATGTTTCTTTACTACCCAATGGTCCTAACCCATGTTCCTTTGGTAACAACACCAGACGAACCAGATGTCACCACCGATCTCGACAAACATAAGGCCATGGTTCGCTATACCGATAAAGTATTGGGAAGATTGGTACAAGCGTTGGAGGAATTAAACATCCGAGATAACACTATCATTGTGTGGACCACCGACAATGGCACCGACACTTCAATCACAGGTCACCAGAACGGCAGAACGGTCGTGGGAGCAAAGGCGAAGTCTACAGAACCCGGTCTTTGCGTTCCGTTTATTGTAAATGCACCAGGGCTTGTCCCTGAAGGTGTAAAAACAGATGCACTCGTTGATGTTACAGATTTCCTTCCAACCTTTGCTGAACTCGGAGGAGGTAAACTCCAGGAAGGCTACACTTACGACGGGAAATCCTTTGCGGACCACATCCTCGGAAAGAGTGAGGACAGTAATAGATCCTGGATACTCGGCATGGGGGGAAGAAACGAAGCCAAGCTAACAGAAGATGGTGTTGAGAACGCATTTGTTTTTCGGGACCGTGTAATCCGCGAAAAACGTTTTAAACTCTACGTCAGCCCTCAGAGACAGCCCGAAAAGTTAGTCGACGTTTTAGCCGATCCTGCGGAAGAAAAAAACCTTATAGGCAGCTCCGATCCCGAGGCCTTGGCCGCCCTGACCAGAATGTCTGCTATCATCCCGAGCTTTCCGGCCAGAGACAACGACCCTATCTATACTCCCAACCCAGATCAACCTTGGGATGTAGAGATCACTGCCAAAAGCGAAGTCTGGAAGAAATAATCAACGATGATCCGAATTGTTAAATGCAACACAGGCTTCCGAACCTGATCGTTATACACAAATTTGTGGCGGATCTATAAATCCAACCCTATGATTTTGTTATTAATGATTCTGTCTTTTTTTATTAACAGAATAATGGGTACAGAATCATATTTGTTTTAATCTCTTTGAAGGAGTGGCAGGACAGTTGTTCGCTTTACGGTCTCGGTATTCATTAGAGCCGTGAATACGGTTTAGTAAATGTAGAGCTAAATAAACCCGTCCCAACCACCAAAGATTTCCTGCCACAGGGTGTTGATATCTTCCTGAAGATTTTGAGGGACGCTTGGCTGGAATGGCATTACCTCCGCATTTGCCAATGCGTTTATACTCAGACATCCAGCCTGTATAAGTTTAGTACATAACGGAATACTGATTCGCGCCAGAGTATCGTCCGGACGATGGTGGAAAAAGCGGCCGGAAGTACAATTCGAGCGCCCAAGATAGACAGCCGGAATTCCAGCTGCTGTAAATGGAAAGTGGTCGGCGTATGGAACGATTTCGTGCTTAACACTAAGATACTCATCCTGATCGACAAAAAATGGATTTAAATAGTAACTCATGTTTTCAGGTCCACAGCAGGAGAGCTCCGACCACCCCATTAAGGAGCCAAAAGAGTCGAAGTTGAACATGAAGCCGCCTCGCTCTTTCAATTGGCTTCGCCTCTGCCTGACATAAAATGAACTACCGACCGAAAGCTGTTCCTCTGCACCAAAGCTGATCAAACGAATCGTACGCTTTCGTGGCAACTTTGATAGCGCTTGTGCTATTGCCAACATGGCAGCAACGCCGGTGCCGTTGTCGTCCGCACCCACTGAATTCGCCTGGGTATCATGGTGAGCTCCTACAAAGAGTATTTCGGAGTCAAGGTCAGACCCAGGCAATTCAGCGATGATGTTGGAGGATGAACTCGTTCGCATTTCTCCATGAACGCAAAGCTTTGCCCCACTTGCATTCTTTTGTTTCCACCTCCAGGCATCCATAAATGCAACACTCACAATGGTCATACTCCCGTGCTTATGTGTGTATGCGGGAAACATGCCGTCCGACGTCGCAACGGTGCCGGGGAAACGAACATCTACGAACAGAACAAACGCCGGCTTAGCTTCAAACAAACGCTTATAATGATCGGATTTCTTAATGTGACTTCCCAAGTGCACGACAGCTTTACCAGTGAGAAAGGAGAGATCCTTGCGTTGGTAGTCTGTCTGCGAGGAAAAGAATACTAGGGGCGCCTCAATCGTTTTATCATTTGTACCTTGGGCGTTGCCCAACAGAGAGCAAGGGAAGGAATGCCATCCCCCATCGAACTCAACCAGGAGAGTTTCTTTTTCGACGGCTCGTTCCTGAATAGGAAACTCCTCGATCTGCACTTGAGGACCATAGGCATTCAATTCGGCAGCGATATACTGTTCGGCACGTTTCTCTCCAGTTGAACCGGCCAAGCGAACACCTATATCTTCAGACAGCGTTTTAATGTGCCTTTCAACAGCGTCCGGGGAAATACGAATTTGATTTTCTAAATGCATAGTATCAATAACCTAGTTACCAGTCATTACCTTGAAGATGGATTTGCCCTTCTGGAAATTCACTTTTTGCCAGAGGATAATACATGGCAATATTCTTGCTCGAAAGAACGCTTTCTTGTCCGGATTCATCAACGCGAACAATGGACATATTTGGCAACTTTGACCAACCACATCGTCGGTAAACTTTTTCAATTTCAGGTATACAAAACAGAAATCCATAATCATAAGTAAACTCAGCGGCCTTGTTCATAGCATCTTTCATCAGTACGTCGCAGAGTCCCTTTCCTCTGTACTCTGGTAATACAAATACATTCTGCATGCCAGCAACACGAACCAATTGATCTCCGATCCGAATAGTTCTGTCGACAACTCCGACATGTGAAATGATATGACTATTCTCCTCTAGATACAAACTCCATGAGGGAACAGAATTGTGCCACGCCCGAGTCACTGAAAAGGAAGCTTGTACATAAGGAAAACACGTGCAAAGACCGGTAATTATCTTTTTATCCAGCTCCGGGCCTATATCTCGTTCATGAACTAGCGTTAGGTTCATTGCTTTAAAGAAAACGGGTTTATCAATATTGTCTAAATAATACGGAGGCCGCTCCGTCTGCGGATATAACCGATGTTCAGCACCAAGGCTAATCCGATGAATGAAATATATGGGTGGGATAGCAACTGATGTTTTTGATTCTTTCTACGGAGTAAATTCCATCGAAAAAAATGTAGGACCGACTTTAGCCGGGAATCTGGGATTCACAAACCGCGGTTAAAACCGCCCCTACACTCAAGCACTTGTGGTTATGACGGCCTGTGCCCGCGGTGGTGACCAAGATCAGAAAGATATGCGTGAATTGCCGCGCACAAAGATTCACCCCGCAACCGATCTCAGCGATTTTGAGTGTTTGCTTATAAAAAATTGTCAGGGAAACTTGATATACTCTTGAAGGGGATGAGCTTGTCTTAAAACATGACTGAGATTCCCGCTCAGTCAGGAATTCAATCAGCCTTCTATGTTTGCCCTAATGTTTCAAACGTCTTCGATAGAGCAGGCTTTATCTCATTTAAAATCAGCGTGTTATGGATATTAGTATTATAATTTCAAAACTCACGACAAGTTACGTTACAAAATTGCCCTATCGAAGGCTAAAATCAACATGCACGAAGAACTGCGTTCCAGCTAGCAACCCGCTTGGTTACGTAGAATACCGCGCTTACTTGCAAACTGCGCCTTATTCTTCATCACATCTAGATATTTTGAAACTATGAGGTTTCGATTAAATAAACTTATTCTTTCCGTGTGCTTTATCCTGGCTTCAGTTACAACTGGAGTTTCAAAAGAGTCCGATAAGCCCCTTAACGTCTTGTTCATAGCCTCAGATGATCTGACGAGCGCAATCGGTTGTTACGGCGACCCGATTGCAGTCACGCCGAATCTGGATCGCCTATCCCATATGGGTGTACGCTTCGATAACGCTTACTGTCAATTGCCCCTGTGCAACCCCACTCGAGCATCCTTAATGACCGGACTTCGACCAGACACTATTAAAGTGTATGACCTAGATGTCCATTTTAGAGACGCCGTTCCGAATGCAATCACACTTCCTCAACTATTCCAGACCGAAGGCTATAAGGCAATGCGGGTTGGAAAGATATACCACTATGGTGTCCCGGCTCAAATCGGGACAAATGGCCTGGACGATGCCCCATCCTGGAATCAAGTAGTTAATCCAAAGGGCCGAGATAAAGATGAAGAACATCTGATCACAAACCTGGAACCTCACAGAAAAATTAGCGCAGCTCTCAGCTGGTTGGCGGCTGATGGTACAGACGAAGAGCAAACGGACGGGATGATAGCGACCGAAGCCATTAAATTGATGAAAGAGAATAAGGACCGCCCATTCTTTCTTGCCGCTGGATTCTTTCGTCCACACACGCCTTACGTAGCCCCTAAGAAGTATTGGGACCTCTACCCCATTGAAAAAATTAAAATGCCCTACGCTCCAGAGGATGACCGAGCCGATATTCCCAAGGTGGCTTTTGCCCACAACAATCCCGTTCCTAATTACGATTTAGCGATCGAGGATGTTCTGAAAGCAAAACAGGCCTACTATGCAAATGTGAGCTTTGTAGATGCGCAAGTAGGTAGACTGCTTGACGCAGTTGAGGAACTAGGCCTTGCAGAAAATACGGTTATCATATTTTGGAGCGACCATGGCTACCACCTCGGTGAACATAACGGAATTTGGCAGAAACGTTGTTTGTTTGAAGAATCGGCGTCTGCACCTCTAATCATCTATGCGCCAAGCCAAAAAGGAAACGGTACGGCGAGTAAGCAGATAGTTGAATTTGTCGACATATACCCGACTATCGCCGAGCTGTGTGGTCTTGAATCTCCCGAGACGATTGAAGGGAAGAGCCTAGGTCGGCTTCTTAGAAATCCCGCAATAAAATGGAAAGGCGAAGCCTTTACCCAGGTCCTACGGCCCGGTGATGGATTACCTGTCATGGGTGCAAGCATCCGCACCGATCGCTACAGATACACTGAATGGAACGAAGGAGAACAGGGCGTGGAGTTGTACGACCACAGCAACGATCCACACGAATTTAATAATTTGGCTTCCCACGAAAAGCACCAACAAACCATACGGAAGTTGAGTGTAAAACTAAGAGCCACCGTTAACGGCCAAGTACCTACCTCTCCCTTTAGTCTACCTCGACTTTAGCCCAATGAACAACCCCGCCCCAAGGGGCGAGGTATCAGAAGAGTGCGAGTTGTCTATCATCATGTAGTTTTGTGTATTCTTTGCCTTGGTTTTGAACGTAACTTCTTATGCTTTCCTCATCGCCGT
>Ga0115002_10005495_pt1 | contig 14925 bp, 12 predicted proteins | sample ArcticOcean_MG_C_8_FD_89576 | JGI IMG/M metagenome (GOLD analysis project Ga0115002, IMG submission 89576) | Marine microbial communities from western Arctic Ocean - ArcticOcean_MG_CB11_86 | ecosystem: Environmental > Aquatic > Marine > Oceanic | place: Arctic Ocean: Canada Basin | collected... | reverse complement strand
GGCGGAGCTCTAAAACGTGCATTGGGCTCAAACCTGAGGAAATATACCCATTCGGAGGCAAAAGAATAGGGTATTGATCCAATTGATCTGCGGGTGTGAAATGACTATATTTTTCTCTGAAAGCCCCCCTAAGGTGGGACGTCGGGGTCCCACTGTCTGTATAAAGTCCGAAGATTCTCATCTTCGGACTTTTTTGTGTTTATGATGTAATACATGAGCAATTATTCATTTATTGAGTGTTTTTCACAATTTAAAGTCGCGGTCAGAATAAACGCAAAACACAATAGAGTGGACATCGCTTAAAGCCCACTGGAATACTTAAAAAGAAGCAATTAAAAATGTTTTTCGTAAACATGAAAATAGTCTTTTTTTCTGTTTTTTCATCATTTGCGTCTCACGTTTTTCGAAACTATATTGCCCGATCTTCTTTTTTGCAAGGCTGGCTTAAAAAAGGGTAGAAATGGCAGTGTCTGAAAACCTTCTTACGCAACCTGAGACTTCACAAGGCACAGCTGTCACGGGCAGGGCTCTGATTATTGGAATGTTCCTGACAATGATGGCAACCGTTGCGGGGTCATACGCGCGTTTTATTCTACACACAACCCGCTTAGATCAGAATCATCTTTCTGTGGCGGCTGTATTCCCAATTGTACTGATCGGGATTTTTCTTTGCCGTACGTTGAAACTAAGGCGCGGTGAAATTGTGGTTATGTTTACGATGGCGCTGATTGGCGCGACAATGCCAACGTATTTTATTGGGAAGTTGATCGCAAACTTTGCAGTGCCTTATTACTTGGCGACACCCGAAAATCAATGGGCAGCCTTTTTCGAACCTTACTTACCCTCTTATGCGGTAATCCCGCCGGGGAATGCACTGCTTTGGTTTTTTGAAGGCCTTCCGCGGGGTGTGGCTATACCTTGGCGCGTTTGGATTGTGCCCGTTTTTTGGTGGTTCTCCGTCATTGCCGCATTTTATGGTTGTAGTGTGTTTTTGATGGTCATTTTGCGCAAGCAGTGGATTGAGCACGAACGTATTGATTATCCCTTAATGGAAATGCCAATGGCCATTATGGAAGAAGATGATGGGCAAGGGTTTTTCTCTATTCCAGTGATGAACAAACCCCTCTTCTGGGGGGGATTCTCGATTACGTTGTTTATTATTTTATGGAATGTGATAGGCTATTTTAGCCCTACGTTTCCAACAATACCTTGGGGTTTTACCAGTATTTCTTTTGGCCGAGAATTCCCCGAAATTCCCATTCGCCTTTATTTTATGGTGGTCGGGTTTGGATACTTTATCAATGTTGATATTGCGCTGAGTCTTTGGGTTTTCAATTTGGCAACCAATATCGAAAATGGCCTTTTTAATCAATTTGGCTTTACTGCTGGCTCTGACGAAGAGTATTCGACGGCCCCTTTGTCGATGGGTACGCAGTCGATGGGTGCATTTATTGTCATTGTCCTGGTCGGTTTTTGGATGGCCCGCCACCACATTGGTGACGTTTGCCGAAAAGCATTTTTAGGCGACGATACCGTTGATGATTCTGATGAAATCGTTTCATATCGAACCGCTGTTTTTGGGTTGTTGGTTTGCTCGTTGTATCTTTTTGTTTGGCATTTGGCAACGGGTATGGAATTCAAAATCATACCCCTCTTTCTTTTTGGGGTGTTGGTGATGTATCTCGGCATTACACGCGTCATTGCCGAAACTGGGCTGATTTCAATTCGTGCACCGTTGATGCCACAGCCTTTGTGTATGTTTGTTTTTGGCACCGAAAATTTGTCCCAACAATCGATGGTATCCCTCACCCTTTCCTACACGTGGTGCAGCGATACCAAGACAACGATTATGCCCGCTTTGGCGCACTCGGTTAAATTGTATGATACGATACGTGCCCAACAGCGACGGTTAATTTTGCCGATTGTCTTGGCTATGGCTTCTGGCGTCTTGGCTACTTTTGTCTATACCATTTATATGGGTTATGAGAATGGTGCTGCAAATTACGGGGGAATTTTTACTGGAGACCTGGCACAATGGCCCTGGAATAATCTGGTTAGCAAACTAAATAGCCCTTTCAGTACGGTTTGGAAACCCTTGGAATTTATCGGCATTGGGGCGTTGGTCACTGGCATTTTGATGTTTGTTCGTTATCGTGTGCCTTGGTGGCCTTTGCATCCCATTGGTTTTGCAGCCGGGCCCGTGTATCCTGTTCGCAATATTATTTTTGGGATTTTTCTGGCCTGGGCCATTAAGACAATTGTGCTCCGCGTGGGGGGGATTCAAGCCTATCGCGCTGGCAGACCGTTTTTTATCGGCCTCATATTGGGGCATTTTATGGGGGCTGGCATCTCGTTTGTTGTTGATATGATTTGGTTTCCAGGTCAAGGGCACGGCATTCCGTTTTCAGATTAAGCCGTATTCAATTTTCAATATTTGAGAGGTTAGCATGAACGCGTTTTTCTTTTGGGAGCCCGTTGGTGGTTTGACACTTCAACACAAATGCAACCCCTACGCAGGACTTTTAGCCCAAGAATTGGAAAAGTTGGACATTCGTTTAGAATTGGGTGAATATGCCCTTGAAAAATCATGGTTAGAAGAGAATCGAAAAACATTCGATGTTTTGCACCTGCATTGGTTGCATTATTTTTATAGGCGGGACACACTCGAAAATTCTGTGGCAGATTATGAGAAGTTCGCAGAGAATTTGACCTATGCAAAAAAAGTGCTGGGTTACAAAATTGTGTGGACGTTGCACAATGTGTATCCACACGAACGTCCTTTTCCCCAATTAGATCATTGCGCGCGTTTGCTTGTTTGTGAGTTGGCTGATGCTGTTCTTTGTCATTGTGAGTATGCAAAGGGCATTGCTGAAAAGTTATTTCATCGCACGGAAAATGTGCACGTTATTCCACACGGTAACTTTATTGACGCCTTTCCAAATGAAATGTCGCAAGCAGATGCTCGCACGCAGTTGGGCATTGAAGAAGAACAGTTTGTCTATTTGTTTTTTGGAAATGCGCGTGCATACAAAGGCATCGAGCATCTGGTCTCGGCCTTTTTGTCACACGCCAGCGATGATGCCGTGTTGTTATTGATGATGCGAAAATCTTTTGATGTGTCCTATGCAGAGACAATTGAAGCACTTGCTCAAAAAGATAAGCGTATCAAAGTCTTTACATCACCATTTTTCCCTGAGGCAGATTTTCAAATTTATATCAATGCTTGTGATGTGGCGGTTTTTCCTTTCTCTGAAGTTTTGACCTCTGGGTCGGCTGTTACCGCTTTGTCATTTGGGCGACCTGTTGTGATGCCTCGGTTGGGATGTTTGCCTGAGTTAATTGATGAACAAATGGGTGTACTTTATGATGTGAAGGCAAACGATGGGTTGGGCAATGCTTTGGTTGAAGCGCGCAAACTGGATATGCCAACGGCCCAAAAGGCCACAATGACCCGTGCCTTGGAATTGAATTGGAGAGACATTGCCACACAGTTGGCCGGCATTTACCGCAAATGACATTGATGCGTTTCCCCCAAGATATCCTTAAATCTTATTGACCAATCTGAGCCCCAAAGGTATTATATAGCCTTATCTAAAAACAAACCTGTACAGGTGGTTTTTGAGTATTCGGGTTGTGTGACACGAGGGTGTTTTTTATGAAAGTAATCGGAATCAAATTTGATGCAGTCCACGTCAATCATCGTGGTGATTGGATCTTTGTGCACGTGCTCAGTGATGAAGGCTTGCAGGGCTTGGGTGAGTTACGTGCGGGCAAAAACTATGGTGATCGGGTGAATGCAGTGCGGGCACTCGGTGAAGATTTAATAGGCAAAGATCCTCGAAATATCGAATCGATTGTTGCGGGTTACACACACGGTGGGCGAAGTTGGGATGAGGTTTGTGCGCTCAGTGCTGTCGAACAAGCTCTGTGGGATTTGCTGGGCAAGTCGTTGGGTGTTCCCGTTTACACTTTGTTGGGCGGACGGTGTCGAGACGAGATTCGGTTGTACGCGAATATCAATCGAGCAACCACCGAACGCACACCCGAAGGGTTTGCACAAAATGCAGCAGCAGCCGTTGCTGAGGGGTTTGATGCCGTGAAGTTGGCCCCATTCGACGGGTTGCCGGTGGTAGATAGTGCCAAAGAAGCCGAAGTGGGCATTGCGTGTATGCGGGCAGTTCGTGAGGCCATTGGCACTGACGTGGATTTGTTGGTAGATTGCCACAGTCGTTTTACACCCAAGGCCGCGCTGGAAGTTGCGGACGAATTACGAGATCTGAATTTGTTTTGGTTTGAACAACCGACCTCCGAAAAAAGCCTGGAAAATTGTTTAGAGGTTAAAGAAAAATGTGGTTTAACAATTGCCGGAGCAGAGCAGCGATCTTTGCGCCAAGAATTCGCTGAGGTTTTTGAACATAAGAGTATGGATATTATCATGCCTGATGTGACGGTTATTGGCGGGCTTAGCGAGTTGAAAAAAGTGGGCGATATGGCACAGTCTTGGGGTATGCCAACGGCACCCCACGGGCCATTTGGGCCTATTACCATTGCTGCGGGTGTTCAGGCAATGGCAGCCCTGCCGAGTTTTCTTATTTTAGAGTTTGGTTGGGGCGAAGTGCCCTGGCGTAGCCAATTGACCTTGCCAAACGAAGAGATTGTGAATGGCCGAATTCCTTTGTCTGACCGTCCAGGATTGGGTTTTGAACTCAATATGGATTTGGTGAATGAACACAGAGTTGACGTGTAACAAACAGGAGACGAACATGTTCAAAAGTTTAACACCCGGTGCAATTGGTGTGAAGGGCAGTGTCGAAGAATTAATCACCTTGGCTTCACAAGGTGGTTTTCAAGGGTTGGATATTGGCATTCAAGCGGTGGCCGATTTGGTTGCCGAACGCGGTGTCAGTGAAGTAACGGGTATGTTTGATGCGGCCCATTTGAAGGTGGGTGCTTGGGGGTTGCCAACAAATTGGAACGGCCCAGAAGACGTCTATCAAGAAGGGTTGCAAAACCTCTCAAAATTAGCAGAAGTAGCTGCTCAAATTGGAGCACCCCGTTGCGCACAGTGGATTCCTTGTGCATCTGATACACTCAAGTTTCGCGAGAATTTCCGCTTTCATATTCAGCGCCTAAAACCCATTGCCGAAGTTCTCAAAGACAACGGTTGCTCGATCGGGCTTGAGTTTATAGGCCCTCAGACTTTGCGTATAGACAAAACCTATGGGTTCATTTATACCATGAATGGAATGCTGGCATTAAGTGAAGCGATTGGCACTGGCAACGTGGGGTTGTTGTTAGACGCGTGGCATTGGTACACGCAGTTGGGAACCGTGTCTGATCTGCTGGCGTTGACACCTGAAGATGTGATTCACGTTCATGTCAATGACGCGCCTGCGGGAGTAGATATCACGGATCAGATCGACAACAAACGTGCTTTGCCGTCTGAAACGGGTGTGATTGATTTGGTTGCTTTTTTGAAGGCGATGAGAGATATAGGGTATGAAGGTCCAGTCTCTCCTGAGCCATTTAGCCAACGTGTACGTGAGTTGCCCGCAGAACAAGCAATTGCAGAAACACACGCTGGATTGGATAAGGCCTGGAAAGCTGCGGGATTGCAATAAAGTCGATTTTGATTTGAAGAACAAGCGGGACATTTGTCGCAATCGAAAATTTCGTTGATCACTCGGGGGATGCTGATGGAAGCATTTGTGAAGGACTATATTGAGGAAAATTTGAAGCTGCTTGCAGCCTTAGATGCAAAAGCAGTTGCAGCGGTCATCGCCGAATTTGGGAAAGCCCGTGACAGTGACAAACGTATTTATGCCATTGGCAATGGGGGCAGCGCGAGTACGGCTTCACACTTTGTCGTAGATATGGGCAAAGGGGCGTCACTTGGCCGGGAGAAACGGTTTAAGACCATCCCATTAACAGACAACATCGGGTGGATTACGGCCTTAAGCAATGACCTGTGTTATGAGGATGTTTTTGTGGAGCAGTTGAAAAATTTCGCAGAACCGGGCGATGTTCTTTTGGCCATCAGTGGCAGTGGAAACTCCGAGAACGTTTTACGGGCCGTGAAATATGCCAACGAAGTAGGCTGTGTGACCATTGGGTTTACTGGCTTTGAAGGGGGCAAATTAAATGCGATGGTGGATCATGGCATTGTTGTGCCTTCTGATCATATGGGGCGCATAGAAGACATTCACATCATTTTGCAACATATGATCTGTTATTATTATATGGAAAACCAATAATTCAATGGTGTCTGTCCTTATTGTTTCCCTGTTGGTTGGCATTGGGGCCATGGATTTCGAGTTGGGTTATTTTTGGCATTTGACCAAAGGTCAAATGAGTCTGCTGTGGCGGGCAAAGCCCATTTCTCGTGTGTTGAAAGATAAGGATTTAGATCCACAAATTCGAAAACGTTTGGAGATTTTTGAGGGTATTCGACAGTTTGCCAAAGATGAAATTGGTTTGGCAGCTTCCCGCAATTACACAACCTATGTCGATATCGGGCGTGGACCCGTATCATGGAATTTGGTTGTATGTGCCAAAGATCAATTGACACCCAAGCGTTGGACTTACCCGGTAGTGGGCACGGTGCCCTACCGGGGTTATTTTCATCAGGCCGAAGCCGAAGCCGAACGAGACAGGTATGAAGCCGAGGGGTATGACACCTATTTGAGGCCCGTGAGTGCCTACAGTACTTTGGGTTGGTTCCCAGATCCAATCTTGAGCACGATGTTGCGTTATGATGAAGCAGATTTGGCAGATTTGGTAATCCACGAATTGACACATGCCACATTGTGGATAGAAGGGGATGTGACCTTCAATGAGAGTTTGGCCAGCTTTGTGGGTGAGGCAGGTGCGCTGATTTGGTTGGAAAAAAAGTATGGGAAAGATGCACCTGTCGTTCTAGAAGTGAGAGATGCGCGTGCAGACGCTGTGGTTTTTCGGCTGTTTATGCACGAAATTGCAACCCAATTGGATTCACTGTATCAAAGCGATTTGGATCGAGAAACGAAGATCATTCGACGGCAGGCGGTTTTTGAAGGCGCAAAGGAGACCTATTTCACGTTGCCCTTGAGAACCAATCTTTATGATGGCTTCCCGCAATGGGAATTGAACAATGCAAGAATGGCGCTCTATCGGGTGTATCGCGCGCGTACAGATATCTTTCAGCGGGTATATGAAGCAGTAGAAGAACGATTGCCCAATGCGATTGCCGTGTTTAAGAAGTGTGAAACAGCACGGGATCCAGCTGGTTTTTTGCAAGATTGGTTGGCAGCGCAATGAAAGTGAAATTCCCGGCAATTTACGCCATCATTTACAAGGCTGTTGCAAAGATTCCAGAGGGGACTGTCGCTACGTATGGGCAAATTGCCGAACATGTGGGATGTGGGCCTCGTCAAGTCGGGAAGGCGTTGTCGGAACTGCCACCAGGAACCAAGTGCCCGTGGCATCGGGTGATTAATGTGAGAGGCATGGTGTCTATTCGCAGCGTCAATCACGCAGCGCATTATGACCAAGAAGCTCTGTTAGAAGCCGAAGGTATTGAATTGGTAGATGGCAGAGTTGACCTAAAAGTGTATCGATGGGAAACGTGACATACATATGAATTTTATAAAACCATTTTGGCCGTACCTCAAAAACTACAAAGCGCGCATTGCCTGGGGCGTGTTGATGGTGGCTTTGGCACAGGTGGCATCCAGTGCGATTCCTTATATGTTAAAGCTGGCTGTTGATGCCATAGAAGTTGGTTTGGAATCTGAGTCAAAGGATGCCGTGCTGAGTACCGTGGCGTTTTATGCGCTCATTATCGTTGCTTTGGCATTGGTTCAAATGGCGTTTGGTATGGGCATGCGCTGGCAAATTCAGGCGACCTCGCGTTATGTCGAGAATGATATTCGCGAACAGTATTTCAGACATCTGTTGACCATGTCAATGAAGTATTACAGCCAAATGCCTACCGGCGATTTGATGTCCCGGGCGACGCACGATGTGAATTCCATTCGTATGTTCTTGAGTTTTGGTATTCGCATGCTTTTTGACGCAGCCATCGCACTGACTTTGGGACTTACTGTGATGTGTTTTATCGATTGGCAGTTGGCACTTTACGCACTGATACCCATGCCGTTCTTGACGCTTGCCATGAACCGTGTTGCTGGGCGCATTAATACGGGGTTTCGTGAAGTGCAAGAGCTGTTTGCCGATATCAGTTCGCGCGTCCAAGAAAACCTGTCTGGCATTCGGGTGGTAAAAGCCTACGTGCAACGTGAGGGCGAGATTGAGACTTTCGAAAAGCTAAATCGGCAATATCTAAATAAGAACAAAAGATTGATTGGCATAGAGAGCATTATTCGCCCCTTGGCTTTTTTGCTCAGTGGCACTTCGTTAATTATTGTGTTGTGGTTAGGCGGTGAGCGTGTCTTGAGTGGGCAGATCTCTTTGGGCGACTTTGTCGCATTCAATGGTTATTTGACCAAGCTGATTTTTCCAATCATTTTGGTGGGCTGGATGATAGATCGTTACCAAAGAGCGATTGCGGCGATGCGTCGCATCAATGCAATTTTAGAAGAAAAAACCGATATTGAAGATGCCGACGATGTGATCACGCCTGAAGAAATTCGCGGTGATGTTGAGTTGCGAAATCTCACATTTGGTTACGACAAAAAGACAGTCATATTGGACAACCTCAACCTGAAAATACCTGCAGGCAGCTCGGTGGCCATTGTGGGGCGTGTAGGATCAGGCAAAACAACACTTGGCAGATTGATTCCTCGGTTGATTCAAGCAGGTGCAGGGCAATTGTTGATCGATGGCATTCCTGTTGAGAAATTGCCCCTCCAGGTTTTGCGTGAAAATATTGGCTTTGTGCCTCAAGATTCATTCTTATTTTCCGATTCACTGCGCGAGAACATTGCCTTGGGTGTCGTTGACCCCACAGAAGAAGATATCACCTGGGCCATGGAAACCTCTCAGCTTCTGAATGATCTTGGTGATTTCCCACAGGGCTTGGATACGATGGTGGGCGAGCGGGGTGTGACTTTTTCCGGTGGGCAAAAACAACGGACAGCCCTTGCACGTGCCGTGATTCGTCGCCCCAAAATCTTGATCTTAGATGATGCGATGGCCAGCGTTGATACCCACACAGAAGAAGAAATTTTGCGGCGGTTGAAGGTTATGATGGCCGGTCGCACAACGATTATTATTGCCCATCGCATTTCAACGGTGATGGGGGCCGATCAAATCGTAGTTTTAGATGGGGGCAAAGTGGTTGAATTAGGTACGCATGATGCGTTGTTGGCTAACAATGGAACATATGCAGAGATGTATCAACGCCAACAACTCAACCAAGAATTGAGCGAAATCTAAATGGCACAAGCCAGTGTTGATTATCACGAAGAAGAGATAGATGAAAAGCCGTTCGATCTGCATTTGACGATGCGGTTGTTGGCCTATCTGCGCCCTTATATTTGGTGGGTGGGTGGCTCGTTTGTACTCATTTTGTGCACCTCGTTTACACAGCAAATGGGACCCTATCTTTCCAAAATAGCAGTAGATGACCACATTTTGAAAGGCGATTGGCAGGGCCTTCATAAGATTGTTCTCATTCTTGTTGGCATCATTATCATACAATTTTTCTTGCATTATCTCCAAAATTACGTGACCCAAATAATCGGTCAATGGGCGATGTTTGATATTAGAGGGAAAATTTTCGCCCATCTTCAAACGTTGCCTTTATCCTTTTTTGATCGCACCCCCATCGGCCGTTTGATGACCCGCAATACCAATGATGTAGATGCATTGAATGAGTTTTTAACCGATGGCGTAGTGGTTATGTTTAGCAATGTTTTTACGCTCATCGCTATTGCTTCTTTCATGTTTTGGATGGACCCCTACTTGGGTAGCGTTGTGTTGGTTCTGGTGCCGGTCATGTTTCTGGTTACTTTTTGGTTTCAGCACCGGATGTTGCGGGCCTTTCGAATGGCGCGCAGCCGATTGTCGCGCATCAATGCTTTTTTGCAAGAGAATATTTCAGGCATGCCCGTTGTGCAATTGTTCAATCGCGAAACCCGGAACATGAATCGGTTTAAAGAAATCAATGACCGATATCTAGATGCCAATCTCGAGTCCACATTCTATTTTTCTTTGTATTTTCCCATTATGGAGATGTTGGCAACTGGGGCCATAGGTGCGGTCATTTGGTATGGCGGGGGGCAAGTTCTCCGTGCCGAAATCGAGTGGGGTGTGTTGGTGGCTATGTTGCAATATATCCCGCGTTTTTTTCGCCCAATCCTCGAGATTTCTGAACGGTACGCGATCTTGCAAGCGGCCATGGCTTCTTCTGAGCGCATCTTTGAGCTTTTAGACACTCCGTCTGAGCCAACGGGAGGGGCGCATAAACAGGGTCGTATTTTGGGCGAAATTGAGTTCGATCACGTATGGTTTGCCTATAGCGAAGGTGATTGGGTGCTTAAAGATGTGTCCTTTAAAGTTCTGGGTGGGCAAAGTGTGGCCTTGGTCGGTGCAACAGGGTCTGGGAAAACGACCATCATCAGCTTGTTGTGCCGGTTTTATGATATTCAGAAAGGCCACATTCGAATTGATGGTATAGACATTCAAGACTGGAATGTGGAAGCTTTGCGAAACAGGATTGGTATCGTTCAGCAAGACGTGTTTCTCTTTTCGGGTGATATCGAAGGCAACATTCGGCTGTCAAATCGAGATATTACGAAGGAACAAGTTCAGCAGGCTGCCCAAGATGTCAATGCAGATGCGTTTGTACAACAGTTAGAGAAAAAATATCAAGAACCTGTAACAGAACGGGGTTCAACCTTATCGTCGGGGCAGCGCCAATTGCTTGCCTTTGCGCGGGCTCTGGTTTTTGACCCCGATGTATTGATTTTGGACGAAGCGACGGCCAATGTAGATACCGAGACTGAAGTTTGGATCCAGCAGGCCGTTGCACGTTTGATGCAAGCTCGAACATCCATTGTGATTGCCCATCGGATTTCGACCATCCGCAGTGCAGATCGCATCATCGTTTTACACAAAGGAGAGTTGCGAGAACAAGGTTCCCATGAGGAACTTGTCGCACAAAATGGCATCTACCAGCGTTTGCATCATTTGCAATATGCGTCTGGAAATACGTCACAGTAGAAGGTAAGGTCGCAGGTTTTTCATTGACAAAGGTCTTATATTTATATAGATTTGCCGCTCTTTAGGGGTGTCAAACCGGGGCTTTAATTTTAATACTGGACACCCAGTCTGGGAAAAGGGGAAGCGGTGACCAAAGCCGATATTGTGAATCAAATTGCCGAAGCCACAGGGCTCACCAAAACAGATACATCTGCTGTTGTAGAAGGGTTGATCGCTTCAATCATTCACGCGATGCAGCGGGGTGGGCATATTGAGATTCGAGGTTTTGGAACATTTAAAGTTGTTGATCGGGCACCCCGTACAGGGCGTAATCCGAAGACCGGGGAGGTGGTAAGAATACCCTCTCGGCCCGTACCTGTATTTAAACCCTCACGGGAATTGCGAGCATCGGTTGAAGATGGCCAAGTCGTTTCCGCTACTGCCGGAAATGACGATTAAACTTTAGAGGAGGTGTACCTTGCCAAGTGGAAAGAAGCGCAAGCGTGCCAAGATTGCCACGCACAAGCGCAAAAAACGTCGCAGAAGAGACAGACACAAAAAGAAATAGGGTAGGTTCGGGGTATTAGCTCAGCTGGATAGAGCGCGAGCCTCCGGAGCTCGAGGTCACAGGTTCGAATCCTGTATGCCCCACCATTGTATTTTTGAAGCCATGGCAGTAAGCCATGGCTTTTTTTTGTCGTCACTTGACGATGTCTTGCCAATGGTATATGATCATTTGTACACAAGATTTAGGTATAGACCGAAGGCAACTTTATAGCGATCGTAGATGTAAGTATTTGTTTTTTTATTGAGTTAATTGTTTTCTCTGCTAGAGGTGAAACCTTTTTGGTGCTCTGTAGCATCTAATAGTTAGCCCATTAGGCAAGTTTTATTGTTGTTTTGCCGATAAAAAGAGAAAACAATGTTAGAACGGCACAATTTATGCATGATATGGGGCCATGAGCGAAAAGAGGGTTTGGGCATGGTGTGCGAATACCTGCACCGTTGTGAATAACCCCTTGTTAAGGCAAGAATTTGTCGCGGATTCAGATGGCAATTGGCTTCATACTTTCTTTTGGGAAAGTGTCAGAAATTCGCCATACCTGTCGTTTTGGCATCTATTGATTCCATAAGAGACTGGTGCAACTCACCAGCGATCAAAGCGTTTAACATGTGTAAATCTTAATACTGGCATTGGAAAGTGAAAAGTTCCTGGGTAGGATAGCTTCATTACTTTTTGGTTTATCGGGAGGGAAGAATCCCTATGGTTGCAACAAAGGAGTCTGGAGAGACACGTATGGAATATACCGTGAGCAAAGATCCCCGATCGTCCCGAGACCCGTCGGTGCAGCACTATCTCAAAGAGCTTCGAAAGTATCCCCCGATGACTCGGGAGGAGGAAGAATTTGCTCTCGTAGAGGCCCGAACGGGAAATCAAGAGGCTGTTGATCGCCTCATAACCTCTAACTTGCGTTTTGTCGTGAGCGTAGCACTTGAATATCAAGGGCGGGGCGTACCTTTGGCCGATTTGATAGCCGAGGGCAACGTAGGTTTATTGGAAGCCTTAAAACGCTTTGATGAAAACCGGGGCTTCAAGTTTATAAGCTATGCCGTGTGGTGGATTCGCCAGGCTATTCTCAATGCCCTCAAGCGAACCTCTGCGGTGATCATGCCCGCCAACCGCCAAGAAGATATGGATCGCATGGCAAGGCGTTGGGGGCAGATGACCCAAGAGTTGGGGCGTGTACCAACCTTGGACGAAGTCGCCAAAGATATGAAAATTAGTCGGAAACGCGCTGAACGTGCGTTGCGTTGCGTGCGTCCTGACCTTTCTTTAGAAAATCCATTGGATGCGTCGGGCGAACAAACATTGCTCAATTTGTTAGAGTCTGATGAAGCCAATCCAGATGAATGGGTTGAAAATCGCGATCAAGTCAATCTGGTGACGCAATCGCTGGGCGCTTCACTTGATGATCGCGAGGCTCTGGTCATTCGTTCATATTTTGGTCTCGATGGTCAAGATCGGTCTACATTGGGTGAAATTGGCAATACGCTTGGGGTGACGCGCGAAAGGGTACGCCAAATTAGAAATCGGGCGCTCTATAAGTTACAGCGATATTTCCGGCAGCGTGTACCGGGCGGGCGCATTGAAGATTTGGTCTAATACCAGCAAGGCAAAGAGTGGATTCGGAGATTTTTCGAATCCACTCTTTTTTTTGATTTAGAAAGATAGTGAAAAGGGTTGATTCGTTACCCTGAAAGCCTTAGATTTACTCGTGCCGGTTGGCTTTAAGCACTCTGTTTTCAAGACTTGCGTTCGATTTAATGTTACAATAGGTGTTATTGGAGGTTGTTTATGGGGCTTACGTTGTCCCAAGTGTCAAACAAACCAGAAGAGTCGCTTGATTACACACCGCCCCCAGTCAAGATGCCTCGCCGTTCGCCTTGGTTTATTTTGAAGCAGGTGTTTAAAAGAGTGATTCACCACGAATGCACAGGTATTTCGGGGGAAATGGCATTTGATTTTCTGTTTGCCATATTTCCCGCGGCTTTGGTTACGGCAACCCTCATTGTTTACTTGGGCGTTTCTGCCGATATCGTGTCAGAGTCCTTGGATCTGCTGGGCATTTTTTTGCACGATGTTTTCAGACAAATGATTGAGGACAATATCCGGACTCTGGTGGCATCAAGCAGTGGTTCTGGACATGTTTTGACCTTTGGTTTACTGGGTGGGATTTGGGTCGGGTCGAGTGCTGTCTCTGCGACCATTAAAGCCCTCAATAGAGCGTATGGGGTGGCAGAGACCCGGTCATTTCTTCGCCTGCGGTTCCTGTCTTTGCAATTGATGGTCGGGGCTGGTTTGGCCATGATTCTCTCGTTCAACTTGTTGATCATGGGGTCTTGGATAGAAGACCAACTACACCGTCTGCTTCCTTTGGGGCATTTGTTGCCCAATATCATGAGCACGCTTAAGTGGCCTGCCGGTTTTTTATGCGCAGCAGCCATGGCCGGTATGCTCTGTCGCGCGGCACCCAATTGTAAACTCCGCATTTTTGAGGTGCTGCCAGGGGCTGCACTCTTTACGGTTTTGTGGTATTTTCTATCAGAAGCTTTTGGAGCATATGTTGGCAATTTTAGCTACTACAACATGATGACGGGTCTTTTGCAAGGGTTTATTGTTTTGTTACTTTGGATTTATCTGACGTCTCTTTTTTTACTCGTTGGTGGCGAGTTGAATGCTGAGCTTGCCAATGGGAAATACGCTGATGCCAACCATGGGGCCTAAACCAACACCCGAGTTTGCAATTCAGATCGCTTCAACTCAGTTTCTTTGTTTCTTTCCCTTCCTTTTATACATATACAAATACCCCAGATTGCATATCTTATGACTCGCATGTTTGCCTCTTTAGGGGCCAAACTCGCTGTTTTCTTTATACAAGTTTTCGATATGTACCGTTATCTCGTGCAATGTATACGCGAGGTGCGGCACCTTTATTTATATCGGCATCAAGTGATTGAACAGTTTTACGCTGTTGGTGTTGGTTCTTTGCCTTTGGTATGTTTAATTTCGGCCTTTAGTGGCATGGCGGTAGCTATCCAAATGGCTTATCAAATGGAAGCTTATGTGCCAGATTATATGGTGGGCAGCATCGTTGTGCGTTCTGTTGTGCTCGTACTTTCTCCCATACTGATTGGTTTGGTTCTGGCGGGGCGTGTGGGTGCTGGTATTGCTTCAGAGTTAGGCACAATGAAGGTTTCTGAGCAGGTAGACGCTTTAACGTC
>Ga0115002_10005494_pt1 | contig 14927 bp, 14 predicted proteins | sample ArcticOcean_MG_C_8_FD_89576 | JGI IMG/M metagenome (GOLD analysis project Ga0115002, IMG submission 89576) | Marine microbial communities from western Arctic Ocean - ArcticOcean_MG_CB11_86 | ecosystem: Environmental > Aquatic > Marine > Oceanic | place: Arctic Ocean: Canada Basin | collected... | reverse complement strand
CCTGTCGGCATGGCATGAATTGGCAGAATACCCTTGTTTTGTAGGGCGTGGCGCAAATTACGTGCCAAAGCGAGGGGAGTTATCTGGGAAATGCGGGCTTAGGACATTCATCTCCCCATAGAATTGGAAGAGCATGAGCAGTCCCCTTAGGGCTTATTCGAGTCATGCAACTCAACCCTGAGACGTGCCCTTAGAAAGTGACGCCAGCAACTCCTTACGTATGAGTAAACGCGTCCTATAGGTTGTCCGCTACGAACGCGTCTTCCAACCCAAATTGCATCACCGGTGTCGCACCAAATTCAGAGTTCAAGAACTTTATTGTCGATGACAGTTGTTGAAAAAGTTACTGACTCCACACCGAGTGTATCAAAGATGTTTTCCAAAATCGTGAATCGATTTCGGCCTGCCAGTTTTGGTTGAGCCAAAGAGTTTTACCTGCCATTTTGGCTCCATATTTCTGTCGATTTTAATCGAGATTTACAAAGAGGCTGACATGATAGATTTTGAACTTTTAAATTTTTCAGGCACGCAAATTGCATTTCGTATTGTGCCGACATTTTCAGTATACTTACGATCCCGCCCCCCATACCTATAGCAACCTTTCCTTCCTATACATGTTGCTCAAACGGGTCCCCATACATGTCCTACGTAGACAAGGTTCCTAGGGACTGCCCATAGGTAGAACACGAGGTAAGGAGAGACATGATGATGACTAACAAACGAAGCCACACAGCACCACCCTCATATAGAGTTGGCTCAGGACTAGGAAGTATGGGGCCGTACCATTGCCGAGGTCGTCCTGCAATTAGGTAAGGAATAGAGCAGCTCTTTAGGGCTGCTTTTACATCTGAAAACACCCCTCTATATAGGCGAACAACTTTTGGTTGTCCGCCTTTGCTAGTTCTTAATCGCCCCAAGAAACTTATGGAGGAAGACCATGGCTGAAATTAATCCTTTCGGTGATTCCGAAATGCTGTTTATTCGGTTGTTACTAAATATTGCACTCAAGAATCCTGTAAGCAAGAATTCTGGCAAAAAGAAGATGAGATCTGCCTGGCGATTTCTGGAAGAACCTAAACAACATCAACCCCGGCAGGACAACCTACAACAATTCATTCCTGCACGTGGCAACAAAAAACTCAGTGAGGAAGAGACCGCAAACAAGGCTGAAGTTGTTATCGAGCCGGATGGCGACGGTTACAGAGTGTTGCACCTTGGGAAAGAGGGGCATTATAAAAAGCTGAAAGGATTTGATTATCTCTACACTCTAATTCAAAACCCCGGAAAACGGATTCCTATGACTGAACTAATCGGGGCAGGGTCAGATGATCGGGTCACCGCAGACCAATCAAGTTTTCAGCCAATCTACGATATAGAAGCCTTGAAAAGTTTTTCGTTAGAAATCAAACGCCTTGAGGAGGAAGAAGAACGATTCAAAAAAGATCAGCGTTTTTCTGAGGCAGACCATTGTCGCGAACAGATTGAATCTATTCGTCGCGAGAAAAAAAAGTCGACCGGTCTATCGGGCCACTCCCGAAATCTCGACCCGAGTAGAGGCAAAATGAGAGGCAGTATTCACGGGGCATTGAATACTGCCTATGAAACTCTCCGTAACGGAACGCCCCCGATGAATGAGCTGGCTGTTTTCTTAAAACAACACGTTCACTCTGAAGGTGGTTGTTTTATTTTCGACCCTGATCGAAATTTGGGACAAAGTTAAAAAACTTTCCTTGTCAGACGAAATCTGACTGATTATCAGACGAAATCTGACCCTCTCTCTTGTAGATGACGGGCAGTCAAATCGACTGCTTTCAAACCCCGTTTTTTACAGGAGATTTTTATGCTATCACACGTCGAAGACCAGAGCGATGAACAAGGAAATGGTTGGCCTGAACTACAGCCGATAGGACCGCCACCGCTCCCCACATTTCCAACCCAGGCTCTTCCTTCTCCGCTTAGGGAGTGGGTCGAAGCTGAAGCGGAAGCCACGCAAACTCCGGCAGAGTTAGCAGGCATATTAGCCTTGTCAGTTTGTTCTGCCGTAATTGCTCGCAAAGTCGAAGTTTGGGTTCCCGAACATGGATGGCCGGAACCGGTTAATCTATTTTCTGTCGTTGTGCTGGGACCAGGGAATCGCAAATCAGCAGTGTTTAAGGATTCCACAACCGCTTTACGAAAATACGAAGAGGAATTGGTGGAGCAACGACGCCCCGAATTGGCAATAGAACAGTCTGAACGCAGACAGGCAGAAAAACGTCTAAAACTTATCGAAGATGAAATCGCGAAATTAATAAAACCAAAGGATTTTGAAAAGCTAAAAGCCGAAGCTGCAACTTTGGCTTCTAAGCTTTCAAATTGGCCTGAGCCAGTACTTGATGCTTTGATTGTCGATGACATGACTTCTGAAAAACTTGGAATCGTGCTTTCAGAGCAGAATGGTCGAATTGCCTGTATGTCTCCAGAGGGAGACGTCTTCGACCTTATGGCAGGGAAATATTCCATCAGTAGTGCTCCCAATTTTGGAACTCATTTGAGGGGGCATGCCGGGGATGATTTACGTGTTGGTCGCGTCGGACGAGAGTCAGTCTTCGTAATTCGGCCCGCAATTACAATGGCCTTAACAGTTCAGCCGGCTGTGATATATAGCCTCCAAAGCAGTCCTGTCTTTCGCGGGAGAGGACTGCTGGCACGATTTTTCTACGCTGTTCCACCCAGCCCTTTGGGAGAACGCAACCCTACACCAAAACCGGTCTCTGAACAAATCAGTGAGGAATACTCAGCACTGGTAAGACGACTCTTAGTCGCCCTAGAAAACATCAATCCCGACGATCCAATTAGTCTGGAATTATCTCCACGTGCTCTTGAATCTCTGAATGAGTGGCTGGCCGAAATTGAGTCAGAGCTTGCCATCGGAGGAGAAATGGAATTTATTCAAGACTGGGGAGCAAAACTGGCGGGGATGACATTACGAATGGCGGCAGCCTTGCACTGCGTAAAACACAGCCATGTCCTTCCCAGCACCGTTCAAATCGAAGAGTCTACTTTTCGGTCTGCCATCGAGCTTGCACGGTACGCCATTCCTCACGCCGATAGAGTCCTGTCAATGATGGGGCAGAACACGCCTTCGCCCCAAACAGATGCTCAATATCTCTGGAAATGGTTGACGAAAAGGCAGCCTGAGAGGATTTCTAAGAGGGACCTTCATCGGGCAGTCCAACGAAAGTTTCCGAAAGTTGAACAGCTTGATGCAAGTATCAAAGTGCTGGCTGATTGTGGTTATCTCAGAGAAATTTCTGAAGAGAAGGAGCAAGGAAAAGGTCGGCCAGCCTCACCGGAATACGAGATTAACCCAGCTGCGATTGAGGCTGAAAATCAATTGCGAGCTTCCGTAAAATCGTTGACACAGATGACAAAAATACCCAACCCACCTCAGGAATCGAGTTCTGTCATTTCTGTCAACGCTTCTGGGGATATTGAAACACAGGCCTTGGAACTGGATGGAGAAAATTGGGTCTGAAGATGAACGCTAAAGAACTGGTGGCTCAATTGAGAGCGAGAAATATCACTTTAACTCCCATCGGAGACCGGCTGTACTTCCATCCTCCCGAATCTGTTTCTGAACCACTCCTTGAGAGAATTAGGCAGTCAAAGCCTCGGGTTATGGAAGTGCTGCATGCCGAAATTACTGAGGCTTGCCAAAATCGACTCGATGAAGTGATCGACAGGGTCAATTCAGCTTGTCCGGAACATTGTCAGTTAAGTGCTGAGGACTGGCGGCAGCTCGACCAGACCAAATTAGAGTTTTTGGAGGCACGAAAGAACTATGACTTAAATGCGTTCACTGAGGCACTTTCCAGATACGAACAACTTGCAAATTCAATATTTCGCGACCGTGACGAGCGGAAGTCTACTCAAGAGGGAAGCTCTTAGCGGCCGGGGCCTCATCACAATAAGATCAAGGAAGAGAAATGACCAAAGAAACTCCTCTTGTATTATCCCCAAAGCAAACTGCAGTGATGCTTGATATCTCTGAAAGAACACTGTGGAGACTTCGCTCTTCGGGGAAAATACCGGAGCCTGTTCGCTTCGGCGGAAGCACTCGCTGGAAGTACGAAGATATAAAAAATTGGCTTGATGCGGGTTGTCCTACGCAGGGTCAGTGACAAAATAATTATTGGAGGTAGAAAATGGCATCGATTTACAAACGAAAACAAGACACTGGCAAGAAACGCCCGGCTTATTACATCTGCTACAAGGATCACGAAGGCGAGAAGCGGACAAAGAAGGGCTTCACCGACAAGAAGGAAACGGAACTCCTCGCCGCCAAGCTCGAACTTGAGGCGATGCGTCGGCGTGAGGGTCTGATCGATCCAGAGGAAGAACGGCAGGCCGAGCGGAGGAAAGCTCCCTTGGAAGGCCATCTCGAAGAGTTCGAGAAGAGCCTCGGGAAGACCACTGATAAGCACGTCAAACTGACGATGACCCGTATTCGGCGAATTGTTGATGAAGCTGATTTCGGATCACCTGCAGATATTGATGCAGAATCGGTAGAAGCTGTTCTCATGGAGATGAAGGACAATGGTGAGATTGGACACAAGACCTACAATCACTACGTCGCAGCAATGTACCAATTCTGTACTTGGATGGTTCCAAAACGCATGTTGAGCAACCCTCTTATGGGAATCGAAAAGCTCAATACGGAAGTGGATGTTCGGCATAAACGACGAGCCTTGAAACCGGAAGAGTTTCAAATGCTACTAAAATCAGCCAGAGACAGCGGCATATCCATTCAAGGCTACACAGGAGAAGAACGGGCAAGAATCTATACTATTTCTTACATGACTGGTCTCCGGAGGAAGGAGATTTCCAGTTTGACACCCAAGAGTTTTGATCTCAATTCAGACCCTCCCACAGTCACAGTTGAAGCTGCTTGCTCAAAACACCGGCGAAAGGACGTTCTGCCCCTCCATGAAGAATTCGTTTCTCTCTTGAATGAATGGCTTATATGTGATCCTGGTGAGCCAATCTTCCCAGAGCTCGCTAATCGAAGAACGTGGCTGATGGTTAAGAAAGATTTGGAGCGTGTCGGCATTCCTTACGAGACCGATGAAGGAATCGCAGACTTCCACGCAGCCGGACGGCATACCTACATAACAGAGCTTCTGAGGAACGGTGTATCAATTCCAGAGGCCATGAAACTGGCCCGTCATTCTGATGTTAAGACGACGATGAAGTACACCCACATTGGAATCAACGATCAGCATCGTGCCGTGCAGAATCTTTCCTGGGAGTATCCTGGGAGTAACTCAGAGACCACCAATAGGCAGAATGTGTCATCTGATGGCAGTGAAGAGGTCACCCCTATAAACGACGAAACCCCTGTTGTTAGCAGGGGTTGTCTTGATTCGTCGTCGTCTGACATTAAATGTCCGAAGCGGAGAGAGCGGGATTCGAACCCGCGGTCCCAGTTTCCCGGGACACAGCATTAGCAATGCTGCGCATTCGGCCACTCTGCCATCTCTCCAAAATGTGTCGGCAACCGTGCCGCGAAAACATTCTGATGAATCTCAGAACACGAATCAACTGGAAACGGACAGGTTTCCGTCAATTCTTGCAGCATTATCGGTACTGACAAATTGGAAACAAACTTCACCCAGGACGATTTGGGTAAAATCAGCCCGCTCAAAGTATCGAAATGAATGCGTGCCGTCCAGGGCTTAATCGAACGGTATCAGTGAAAACCGGTCAGAAATTCTGAAATAGCAAGGTATTTTGAGGAAGAGCATCGGCATGTGTTCCACTGGATGGGCACGGTCTAGGCAAACGGCTTTGCCATTACAGTCGGTGCATGGGCACGATGTTCGGGTGAAGCGGTTGATCAGCCGTGAGATCCCCGTGAAGGCACACAGGCGGAATTGAGACGCGTTATACTATTAATCAAAATCCGGTGCTGGGATGCGAAGCGAGACCAGCGATTGTTGATAGGCTGGGTTCGGTCTCTGGCAACCGTGACTTGTACGACCACCGGTACAAAAAAAGGGCGGCGATGGCCATTGCTAATGCTGGCATCAGAGCGTTTCTGACATGCAGGAACACGAATGAATTTTTAATAATGATGTGAACGTACGCGTCGGAATCTGGCACTGCTACCCAATGGCTCTGCAGGTCAGGTGCCAACTCAGCAAACTCAGTGGCGCCGATCGTCCGAATGTTGTAATCACCTGCACGAACACCGTAGTTGTTGTCACGATGTAAGTACCCGACGATAACCAAGTGGCTGACAATTAAGACGATAAATACAAAGAGTAGCGAGCCCATTAACCTGTGTCCGAACGATGATGTCACTTGGAAGTTCATGCGGCATGTCCTCGATATAATTGACCAGACTATTTACTGGGCCAGACCGTGCGTGTACGTGAAAACAAGGAGTGTCGAAAACTTGTTCCCCTGCTCACTCACAAACTAGGCTGTGGCTCAATTGTGTCTTGCTAATCGTTGTATTTTTTACATCATTCAATGTGAAAGATCGTACCACGACAGATTGCGATTCGCAATAATATTCCGCTGCAGCGGTTGACGGGCCGCAAGGAGTGTGGTGGATCAGTTTGTCACCCTCAGCGCAGCGAAGGGTCTCGAATCACGGAAGATTCTTCGCTTCGCCCAGAATGACGGACAAACTGATCCACTCCAGAATTTGGCGTCCAAATTTCATTTCGTTGAAGTTAGCCTCTTGACAGGATTGGTGCACTGTGCGAATGATTTAACGTAGACTTCGACGAGCGAAATTGATACAAATCGCCTGGACTTAATTTCGAATATTAGTAGGAGGTGACCCCAATGGCCTCTGATAAAAGCTTATACAGCGAAAGACACTTGGACGCCGCCCAGGGTTACCTGATGCTCGATATGCCCGACCACGCCCTCACCGAGCTACGGGCGATTGAAGCCCCCGAATTTTTTCATTTCGAGATTGCCCAACTTCGAGGCGAAGCGTTAAGACAGCAAGAATGTTACGGCGAGGCGATTCAGGCGTTTTCCAAAGCCCTCGACGTCGATGCTTCTGACCTGACCGTCCTGTTGGGAATGGCTTGGTGCTTCAAACGAACGGGGTTTCTGTACCGGTCGATTGAAATGATGGAACGCGCTTACAACGTCCATCCCGAAGAGCCAATCGTCTTGTACAACATGGCCTGCTATTTTGCTTTGGACGGTGACAAAACCCAATCGCTGTCTTGGCTGGGCCGGGCCCTGCGGATGGAACCTTCTCTCAGAAAACTGATCACCGACGAAACCGACTTCGATAAGTTTCGCGACGACCCGGATTTTCAATTCATCACCGGCGAAAATATCGATCTGACTGAAAAACTCTAACAAGCACACTCCGTCACATGGAAATGGCCTCTGAAGAAATGCACGTCGATCGAGATCGGTTACAAACACACATCTCCGAACTAAGCCAAGCCCCTCGCCCCGCTAGAAGTTCTGAACTTGTTCACGCCCGAAATTACGTTCAAAGCCAATTTGAACAATGCGGCTGGATTGTCCAACGTCACAAGTTTTCCGTCACTTCCGACATGGGACAGCCGCTAACGGGCATCAACCTCGTCGCCAGGCACCCAGACTTGTTCGATGAAAATCTTCCCCGATTTTGCGTGGGGGCGCACGTCGATTCAAAACCTGATAGCCCCGGGGCCGATGACAACGCCTCGGCGGTCGCAGCCATGCTGGAAATTGCCCGACTGTTACCAGACAGCGGAGCAACAGCGCCAAAAGTGGCATTGGAATTGGTCGGCTTTGACCTCGAAGAGAACGGCATGCTCGGCGGGGCCGAACATGCGCGGGTCTGCCGCGATAAAAACATCGATTTACGAGGCATGGTCTCACTCGAAATGCTTGGCTACTGCGACCACAGGCCGGGAACGCAAATGTTACCGAAAACTTTGGTCGGCCTGTATCCCGATGTGGGAAACTTTATCGCCGTTGTCGGCAACCAGAATTCTGATGAATTGATCCAGAAGTTCGCAGATGGGATGAAGTGTGTTGAAGGCTTGCCCGTCGAAATGCTGGCAGTTCCTGAAAATGGAAACGAATTACAGGCAACTCGCCTCAGTGACCACAGCCCATTTTGGGATGCCGGCTATGCCGCGTTAATGATTACCGACACCAGCTTCTTAAGAAACCCGCATTACCACATGGCGACCGACACTTTAGATACGCTCGACATGGAATTTTTAGAACGCGTTTCTCAAGGATGCCTGTCCGCGGTGCAGGCCATTCTGAAGTTGGGCCTTTGATCAATGGGTTGTTCTGGGTTATAACTGAATTCGACAACACGGTCGCGACCGTGGTCATTCAGAACCCCAACCGAAGGCTCTCCTATGCCCGCTCAAAAAAATATCCCCGCAAAACTACCCGCAGCCGAAGAACAATTCCAAACGTTCGTCAAACAGTGGGCTCTTAATTTACGGAAAGATGACAAGCCGCCAAAAACATTAGCCGAGTGGAAGCACCAGAAAACACAGCTTCGCGAAAACCTTGCACAATCGTGGGGCACCGTTGAAGAAACACCCTGCCCGCTCGAACCGAAAAAAATGGGCGAACTGAAACGAGACGGCTACACGGTTGAAAAAATCGTGCTGCAAACAATTCCCGGCATCCAAATGACGGCGAACGCCTACGTGCCCAATGGCCCGGGCAAAAAACCAGCCGTCCTGTGTGTGCACGGCCACTTTCGCGGAGCCAAGCAAGACCCGGTCATTCAAGCCCGTTGCATCGGCCTGGCCAAACTCGGATTCTTCGTCCTCGCCGTTGATGCCTTCGGTGCGGGTGAACGCGGTTTAGGAAAAGCGCTCGGCGAATACCACGGCGAAATGGTCGGGGCCACGTTATTCCCTGCCGGATTAACTCTTTCGGGAATTCAAGTTTACGAAAACATGCGAGCCGTCGATTACTTGCAGTCGAGGCCGGACGTCGATTCCGAAAACATCGGCATCACCGGGGCCAGCGGCGGCGGTAACCAAACCATGTACGCCGGGGCGTTTGACGAACGGCTCAAATGCGTGGTCCCCACCTGCTCGGTCGGAAACTATCAAGCTTACTTAAGCGCGGCGTGCTGTATGTGCGAAGTCGTGCCCGATGCGCTGACCTACACCGAAGAGTGGGGCTTGCTGGCGATGGTGGCGCCGCGGGCCTTGATGATTAACTCGGCAACCAAAGACGCCTTTCAGTTCTCGGTGGCAGAATCAAAAAAATCGCTGAACGCTGCTCAGCCCGTTTTTAATCTCTACGGCAAACCAAACAACCTCAAGCATTTGATTTTTGTTTCGACACACGCTTACAACCAACCGATGCGGGAAGCCATGTACGGCTGGATGATCTTGCACTTAAAAGGCCAAGGGGTCGGCGACCCAATTCCCGAACCAAAACATACTACGGAAGCACCAGAAACCCTGCGGTGCTTTCCCGGTGAAAGTCGCCCGAATGACTTCGTCACACTACCGCAATTCGCCGCCCGGAAAGCGGCCGCAATTACAAAAAAAATCGCCAAACCCAAATTGGTTGAGCAGTGGGATCAGAAACTTCTGTCAATGTTGAAGTCCCTGACGGGAGGCACGCTGGGAACGATCCCTGAGCGCAGCGAACTCAACTTGAAACAGTCAGTCAATAAAACGGAAACGGGCCGACTGTTGACTTTTGAATCGGAACCGGGAATGACCGTTTCAGCCGAAGCCCATTTCTTGCCTCACTTTCCCCAAAAACTGGCCGTGATCATCGATCTTGATGGTCGAGACGCCGCTGAAAAAAATCCCTTGACCGCAGAATTGGGGAAGGCTGGTTGGTCGATCGTCACAGCCGATTTACGAGGCACCGGCGTCACCGCATACAAACGCGATAAAGTTGGACGGGCCCCCGACCATAACTCGGCGGAATGGTCGATGTGGATTGGCCGCCCATTGTTGGGGCAATGGGTTTGGGACTTGGTCCGTCTGCTCGATAGTTTGGAAGCAGCCGACATTCAACTGCCTGAAGACCTAGCTATTATCGGTATCGGCTCAGCGGGAATTGTCTCTCTCTGCCACGCCGGTTTGGACGCCCGCGTCAGCAGTGTGGCTACTGTCGATTCATTAAACAGCTTTACCAGCCCGACACCCTACGAAAACCAACGACTCGGTTGCATCATCCCTGGAATCCTAAAAGACGTTGGCGACGTGCCTCAATTGGCCTCGATTATGGCTCCCAAAAAGCTGGTGATAGCCGGTTCTGTCGCGGGAAATGGGGAAAAACTGACCCTGAAAGAAATGAAAGAATCGTTTACCTACACGCGTCACATCTACGATTTGGAAAACTCGGGGCAAAACCTGAAGCTTTTCGCCGAAGGTGGGGCCGGAAAACTCGTGAATTTTCTCAATCCAGCAGACTGAACCTTGCAAGAAACACATTCTCCTTAACTAAATAAATTATATGAGGTTACAGTTACTCCCGGCGGTTTCAACCGCTAGAATTGTGCTGCGGTGACGAAATAATTTGGAGAGTTACCCATTCTCCCATGTCCGCAAACTTGCTTTGAACCGCCAAATGCAAAAAAATGGCCTCGCACGAGTTTGATTGAACGCTTTTCGGGCGGCCTTGCCCTGCTCTCTTCTAGAAACGGACCGGTTTTGCATGATCGCTGATTTTACTTTTAACTGGCAAAACGTGATCGATGGAGAAGGCGTTGGTATTTCCGTGACCGGAATGCTGATTGTCTTTTGTGCTTTGCTGTTCATCACAGTTTTCATCAGCCTGCTGCCTCACGTTCTCAAAATCGTGGCGAACTTTTTACCTCCCGAGAATGATGGACATCATGCCGGACACCTTGCCGACGGAATTGCGGAATCGGAGAATGACGAAGAAATTCTAGCTGCAATCGGTTTTGCACTGCATTCCCAAAGACAACAACGATAAAGACAATAGAACTTCGTTCGGCTACTTAAGCTCAACTAAAATTGATGCGTGGCCGAAACGAACCCTAAAGGAAATCGATGGAGATTTTATTCAAGTTTCTGGACACCACCGGCTTTGCCATGATGACGTTTGGCAATGCCATTATGATTGTCATCGGCATCATTTTTATCACGCTGGCAATTACGAAAGATTATGAACCGTTGCTGTTGGTGCCGATTGGATTCGGGGCCATTATGGGAAATATCCCCACCATCGAAAGCATGGCACTGAGTGTTTATGACCAAGGCAGCGTGCTCAGTTATATTTACTTTGGCATCAGCCAAGGCGTGTTTCCGCCGTTGATTTTTTTGGGAATCGGTGCCATGACCGACTTCTCGACCATGCTTTCCAATCCCAAACTTATCCTGCTGGGTGCAGCCGCCCAGATGGGAATTTTCCTGACACTCATCGGCGCGCTGGCACTAGGGTTCACCCCTGCTGAGGCGGGGGCCATCGGAATTATCGGCGGGGCAGATGGGCCGACTTCGATTTTTCTTTCAGCCAAACTGGCTCCGCATTTGTTGGGTGCCATCGCCATCGCCGCGTATTCTTACATGGCATTGGTCCCCGTTATTCAGCCGCCTATCATGAAGTTACTGACCACGAAGGAAGAGCGACTCATTCGCATGAAACCTCCCCGAGAAGTTTCGCGACGAGAGAAAATGATATTCCCCATCGCCGCATTTCTCATTTGTGCTTTGTTGGTTCCCGGTGCCATTGTTCTCTTAGGTATGCTGTTTTTCGGGAACCTGTTGAAAGAAAGTTGTGTGACCGAGAGATTAGCCAACACGGCACGCACGGCGTTCATTGATATTGTCACCATCCTATTGGGGTTGGCCGTCGGTGCCAGCACGCAGGCTCAAACGTTTCTGCAATCCGAATCGCTGCTCATTTTTGGATTAGGGGCCTTGTCGTTTTGTATTGCAACAGCCAGCGGATTGCTGTTCGCCAAATTCATGAACCTGTTTTTAACCGACAAAATTAATCCACTCATCGGAGCGGCCGGCGTCTCAGCAGTTCCCGATTCGGCCCGCGTGGTCCAAATGGTTGGGCAAAAAGAAGACCCGCATAACTTCCTGCTCATGCACGCCATGGCACCCAACGTGGCTGGCGTCATTGGCTCGGCTGTTGCAGCCGGAGTACTGTGGTCGGTCATGGGAAATTAATCGGATAAGTAACTGCCTAAACGATCCTGAATACAAATAACAAATTGATTTTGACTCAATAGGAAATACAGTGGCTACGAAAAAAGTAACCTTCATGTGTACGGCGTTCCGCGACGGTTTTCAGTCTGTCTACGGAGCACGCGTTTTTACGAAGGATTTCCTGCCCGCGCTGGAAGCAGCCCGCGATGCAGGCATGGATTATTTTGAAGCCGGCGGCGGGGCGCGGTTCCAATCGCTGTACTTCTACAGCAACGAAGACGCCTTCGACATGATGGACGCCTTCCGCGAAACAGCCGGGCCGAATGCCAACCTGCAAACATTGGCCCGGGGGGTGAATGTTGTCGGGCTCGAATCGCAATCGCTCGACGTCATACAACTGCACGCCAAGCTCTTTAAAAAACACGGCATCACCACCATCCGCAACTTCGATGCGTTGAACGATGTCAACAATCTAATCGATAGCGGCCACGCCATCGTCGATGCTGGGCTAAAGCACCAAGTTTGCGTGACTTTAATGGAACTTCCCCCCGGTTGTTCCGGGGCCCACGATGCCGACTTTTACGAGATGACTTTAAAAGCCATTCTCGATGCTGGTATTCCTTACGATTCAGTCTGCTTCAAAGACGCGTCAGGCACGGCGGTTCCTTCCAAGGTTCACGAAACCATCAAACGCGCCCGTAGAATTCTGCCTCCGGAAACGACCATCCATTTCCACACTCACGAAACAGCGGGAATTTCGGTGCAAGGTTACATGGCGGCGTTAGATGCAGGTGCCGACGCAATTGACCTATCGATGGCCCCCGCCTCGGGCGGAACATGCCAACCCGATATTCTTGTCATGTGGCACGCCCTCCGCGGAACAAAGTACGACCTGGGAATTGATATCGAAAAAGTGCGTGAAGCGGAAGAAGTTTTCAAAGAGTGCATGGCCGATTACTTCCTTCCACCAGAAGCGACCACCGTCGAACCACTGATCCCGTGGAGCCCAATGCCCGGCGGTGCACTGACCGCGAACACGCAAATGCTGCGCGACAACGGCATCATGGAGAAGTATCCGGAAATCATCAAAGCGATGAGCGAAGTGGTCCGCAAAGGGGGCTTCGGAACATCGGTCACGCCGGTTTCTCAATTCTACTTCCAACAAGCGTTCAACAATGTGATGTTCGGCCCGTGGGAAAAAATCGCCGAGCCTTACGGCAAGATGGTCCTCGGTTACTTCGGCAAAACTCCTGTCCCGCCGGACGCCGAAATTGTCAAGAAAGCTTCCGAACAACTTGAGCTAGAACCAACAACCAGAAACCCCATCGACATTAACAACGAAGACCCAACCAAAGGCCTGGAACCGGCGCGCAAAGTTTTGCAAGAAAACGGTCTGGAAGAAACCGACGAAAACCTGTTCATCATCGCCGCCTGCAAAGACAAAGGCCTGAAGTTCTTAAAAGGCGAAGCCGAAATCGGTGTGCGAAAAATCGAAAAGCAGGCCGAAGAAACATCGACCGCTGCTCCCATTTCAGGGCCAGCCGAGTATTCACTCACCGTCAACGGCAAGAACTACTTCCTGGCCATCGACGGAAAAACGGCCACCATCGACGGAAAAGTTTATCAAGTCGAGCTTCAACAACAATCAACTGGAACTGCACAACCTGCAGCAGCAAGTTCAGCAACAGCCACCGAAGTCAAAGCCCAAATGCCCGGCCTTGTTCTGCGAACAAACTGCTCGGTCGGCGACCAAGCGAAAACTGGGCTATCACTGTTGACGTTAGAAGCCATGAAAATGGAAGTGCAAGTTTCATCGCCATGCGACGGACGCATCATCAGCATGCCAGTTTCAGATGGCGAGCACGTGGCGACCGGGCAGTTGTTGGCGACGATTGGTTAAGAAGTAGGTCCGGCTCTCGCCGGACGAAAGGCCACAGGAAAAGTCTTACCGGAGCTAACCCCTTCATCTCTTCACGGCATTTTTTTATCCATCCCGCCAAACAGTCTCATTTCCTCGCCAACATCCGCGGGCGTCTCCTTGGGTTTGTGAAAAGAGTGAATGCCATCATGTTTTCGCATTCTCATTGCGGTTATCTTCTCATCATCGAATTGGACATATAGCATCCAATCGGAAGCACCGAGTTCTCCGGGCATCCTTATTTTTAATGTTGCCTCGTCCGGCTCTATGGCTATTAATTCTTCGGTTCCATATTTCAAATATTTGGCCATGAAATTCTCTCTGAAATCTCCAAGGGAAGAGTTTTTCATGATCAAACTAAGAGCTTGCTTATTGGGCTTGTTGCGAATTTTGGCCTGAAAGATAATCGAGTAGCAGGAATAGCTTACGAAAACGGCGAGTGCAAAAGACATGAAGTAATTGATTTTCTTAGTCTTACTATCATCCATAGCTAGTCCATCAGAAAACAACGAAAAATCATTCAAGCCCAGAAGGAAAGATATTTGGTCAACCCTTGCTCAAACCAACTCCAATTCCATGTGGCCCAGATAACCGGCAAGTAAATGACCTGCACGACGTCCTCGCCAGCCGGTGAAATGTAGCCTTTTTCAAAAGCCCAGTGGACGGGCCCAGTGCTTAACAGATAACCGACCGGAAAAAATACAAGTAAAGGAACAACGTCTACAAAACCGGTTTTTGAGTTGTGCTGTTCCATCTGTTTAGGTTCCGAAAACTCAGTGAGGCGAGCCGTGGGCGTCAGCCCTGTCGTTTACACACAAGTTGCCGTGGGGTTTCTTGGGCTTTCGTTTGCTTTGGCATGTTATTTGCGCCAGCGATATTGG
>Ga0115002_10005492_pt1 | contig 14931 bp, 13 predicted proteins | sample ArcticOcean_MG_C_8_FD_89576 | JGI IMG/M metagenome (GOLD analysis project Ga0115002, IMG submission 89576) | Marine microbial communities from western Arctic Ocean - ArcticOcean_MG_CB11_86 | ecosystem: Environmental > Aquatic > Marine > Oceanic | place: Arctic Ocean: Canada Basin | collected... | reverse complement strand
TTTCCTTGTCGAGCTCCGAGCTTAAATCATCAAGAAGGATTATGGGAGCCTCGTTTTTCTTTTGTTTATAGCTTTCTGATGCCCCAACCGCCAACAATACAGTCAAAAGACGTTGTTCGCCCTGAGAGGCTGTTTCTTTGGCACTCCTGCCATTCATCATAAACTCAAAGTCGTCAAGGTGGGGCCCCCACAAAGTCCTCCCCTTTAAAATTTCACTTTTCTCCACTTCCCTTAGGTTGTCCTTAAGGGCAACTAGCGCCCTTTCCTCAAGTTCTTTTTGGTCTCCGTCCCCCAAACTACCACCCCAATCCTCCCCTGATCTTTTTGTGTGTCCAGATCTATAGGTGATTTCAAACTCTTTTGTTATTTCTAGTTTTTCTTCCAGATCAAATAAGAAGTGGCGGAGATGTTTTAGGTATAGGTGGCGGCGGATTATTATCCTAGGGGCAACCCTCAAGAGTCTCTCGCCCCAGATGTTTACTATATCAGAGTTGCCCCTTTGTTTCAAAATTCCATTTCTCTCCGCCAACAACCGACCATACTCCCTCAAATCCAACAAGTGCGCCTTTTCCTCAGAGGCAATTGCTCTATCAAACACCATCCTCCTAAGTACAGGACTCCCCTTTATTAACTGAACGCTCTCGGGATAAAAAACCACCGCGTGGACTTGATCAAGATAAGAAAGAAGATCTAATTCTTCCCTCCCGTTAAGTTTGTAACTCCTATCCGCCCCGCTAATCCCCGCCTCCAAAACAACCTTACTGCTGCCGTTGTCTTTCCTGAATTCCCCTTTTATATACATATTTCTCTCCCCAAATCGCCTCAATTTAACGCGTGCGACACGCCGAAAAGATTGGAGATTTATAAGAAAAAAAACAGCTTCAAGAAAATTAGTTTTTCCGGCCCCATTTAGGCCGTATATATAATTAAAGTGTCGATTAGGTTCAATACAAAAAGAGGGGTAGTTTCGGAAATTAATCAGATTGATTTTTTTTAGATACAAGGTTTATCTATCCCTCTTCTTTTATCTTTATTTATTAATAACTTAATTAGTAGTAGTAGTAGAGGTTGTGGGGATGTGTGTGGGTGTTGTAATTTATATAAAAACAACAGTATATAGGATTTGTTGGTTGGGGATTGGGTTGTGGAAAAAAGGAGCGTTTGTGTTGATGGGAACATTGTATTAAATACCTTGTGTATAAAGGGAAAAGAAATCCACACAAAACCCACAACTATTGCAGAAGTTCCACCTGTTCCCGGAGACGCTCGATGGTGGTGTTGAAGGTGGGGTCTTTGTTGATTAGATCTTGAATTTTCCGGGTTGAATGTATGACGGTCGAGTGATCTTTTCCTCCGAAGCGGCGGCCAATTTCTGTGGTGGAGGCGGGGGTGAGATCGCGACTAAGAAACATCGCAACCTGCCTAGGGAAAGCGAAGGCTTGGGATCGATTTTTTGATTTAAGATCCGAGAGGCGCACCTGGTAATGATCAGCCACCACGCGCTGGATATTGTCGATGGTCATCACCCGAGAAGGGTCGCGAATAATTTGTTTGAGAAGTTCCGTGGCGGTCTGGAGATCAATGTCTGTGCCGTGTAGTGACGTGTGGAACATTAACTTAACAAGGCATCCCTCAAGCTCGCGAATATTGGAGCGAACTTTTTCGGCGACAAAATAAGCGACCTCTTTGGGGAGTAAAAATTTTTGCTCGGCTGCCTTTTTTTGTAGAATGGCTACCTTTGTTTCAAAATCAGGAACTCCCACATCAACCATCATACCCCAGACAAATCGGGCGCGAAGCCTTTCTTCTAGGCCGGGCGTGTCTTTTGGGACGCGATCGCTCGTCACTACAATTTGTTTGCCGGACTCATAGAGGGCGTTAAAAGTAAAGAAAAATTCTTCTTGGGTGCGCTCTTTCCCAGCAATAAACTGGACATCATCAACCAATAGGGCGTCAATTTTTCGGTACTTACTTCTAAATTCATTCATGTGGTTGCGCTGGAGGGAACTAATGAGCTCGTTAATGAAGTTTTCGGCGGAGGTGTAATAGATGCGGGCCGTCGGCTGCCGATCTAGGATTTGGTGGGCCATGGCGTGTAGAAGGTGTGTTTTTCCAAGGCCCACCCCACCGTAAATAAAAAGAGGGTTTAGTTTAGTCCCTGGCCCGTTAGATACCTGAAGACTACAGGCGTGGGCAAGTTGGTTTGAGCCGCCAATGACGAAAGAGTTGAAGGTGTATTTTGGGTTTAAGAATTCAGGTTTTTTGGGCAAGGGCAAGGGTGGTGCGGGTGACGCGCTGACCATTAAAGGTTGAGGCCCGGCGGCATGTTCCGGCACCCCATCGAGCGATTCTAGTTGAAGTGAAATGCCCTCGCCGGCTTCTTGGCGCAACACCTCTGTGATAATTCCCCAGTATCTTGATCGAATTGTGTCTTCGGAAAATCGATCAGACACCCTGACTACAAGGGTTGTGTTTGTTTGCGAGGCCTGATGTGAAGAAGAAAACCAGCGCTCGAAAGTCTGGGGTGACACCTCTTCCTGGATTTTCCTCAGACAACTACCCCAAAGATCACTCATCCAGATACCCCAGAAAGCCCCAAAAGGGCGAGATAAACTCAGGTTAAGCGACTATAACCAAGAAGGCTTAACGGTAATGCTGAGTTAATAGTGGAACAATAACCCTAAATGGCGCTTATTTCCACATAATTCTGCCCCCGCCCCGCGCTTTCCACAATAACAACACATTTTTTGTGCGATTATGTCTGAATGTTGTTGATAAACAATGGCCAACATTTATTTCGTGTACATAACCCCCCCCGCGGCCGGAATGGCCTGGAGTTGCCCCCCCCATTAGTGTTGCTGGGACGGTCCTGGGTGCGTAAACGCCGGACTAGGCCCAAGGGCCTGGAATTTCTTGACAATGAATACACACATGGCTATTGTTTGCTCTGCTTTTTTGGGAGAATCCTAGGACCTTAGAATTTGTCGGAATATTGAAAATGAGGTACAGCCATGAAGAGGACATATCAGCCCAACCGAAATAAGCGCGCAAAAACCCATGGCTTTCGTAGCCGGATGAGGACTGCTGGCGGTCGGGCTATCATAAAGCGCCGGCGGGCCAAGGGCAGGAAGAAGCTTTCGGTTTAGGTAATTAGCTTGAGGCGTTTTCCCGCCCACCGAGAGGCGGGGAAATGAGTCAGAAGTTCCGTCCGGAAATGAGAATACGACGCGGCATTGATTTTAAGGTGACGTTGCGGCGAGGAGAAAAGCGGCGCTCGCGCTACTTTGTCCTCTACTCTCTATCGGGCACTGATGGCCTGACTCGAATCGGCGTTATCACCTCCCGCAAGGTGGGGAATGCCGTGGAAAGAAACCGCGCCAGACGAATCATACGAGATATTTTTCGCCGCAATCGAGGCGGCATGCCGGCGGGGTTGGACTGTGTTGTGATTGCAGGCCGTTCGATCGTCGGCGCGGAGTATGGGGAAATTGAAAAAGCACTCCTTGGCGCCCTTCAATTATCGGCGGGCTGAGGGTCTCGTCTTCATGGCGCAAAAAGTTCTGGTGTTTTTCGCGACGGTGTTGATTCGCGCCTACCAGCTCCTGATCTCCCCCGCGTTGCCGGGATGTTGCAGGTTCAACCCCACATGCTCCCAGTATGCGATAGAAGCATTTCGCCACCATTCGCCCCTTAAGGCGACATGGCTGGCCATTCGAAGAATTGCCCGATGCCACCCCCTCCATCCGGGCGGAGAAGATCCGGTCCCCTGAGGCCCCGGACGGAGAAATTTCTAACATGGAAAAAAACGCAATACTTGCCGCTGTGCTCTCCCTGTCCGTTCTGGTGGCTTGGGAGTTTTTCTACGTTCGGCCGCAACAAGAAGAAGTTCTCAGAAAAAAACAAGAGATAGCTAAGGTGGAGGCGGCAAAGGCCCCCGTTGCACCCGCGCGCTTTTCGCCACTTTCCCCACCCCAGGCCCTAAAAGCGGAAGCCCTGCCGCCCGCGCCGACCGGCGCGCTTGCCCCGCGCGCTAAGCCCGTTGTTGCGGTCAAAGAAACGCGGGTGCGTGTAGACGTCGGTTCTGCCATTTATGAGTTTACCAACATCGGCGCCGGCATGACATCGGCGAGCCTTAAAAAATATCTGACTGACGACAGGAAAAAACCAATCGAGTTGATTGTGGGCTCAAGTCCCGGGGTCCGGCCGTTATTTTTTATGGGAGACGTGTCTGCCGGCAGACTCAACGCCGCCACCTATCAAGTAGAGGGCACTGACATTCAGCTCACGCCCTCGAGGCCCGACGGCAAGCTTCGCTTCGTCTATCGCGACGCTTCCGGCCTGGCGGCCACAAAAACATTCACATTCCATTACGACAGCTATGTTATCGGCGCGTCCATTGAAACGGAGCGCCCCGGCGCCCCCAAGCCGATGGGCATCATGTGGGGCCCTCGCCTTGGCGGCGCAGGCAGCAATACGTATGGCGGTGTTGTTGAGGGCCCAATGAGCTTCGTGGGCAAAGATTTGATTTACGACGCCCCCGAAAAAGGAAAACCAGCGACTCATCCGGCGGGCACCAAGTGGGTGTCGCTCCAGTCGAAATATTTCATTGGCGCATTATTGCCGCGCAGCGGGCCGGGTGGCTCGGAAGTCAGGCTCCTTGGCGGCGATGGCGAGAAAAAAGAATATGCCGCCGCCGCCCTGCTCCCCAACAAAAGCAGGTCCCAGGCTGCGCTTGATATCTACGTGGGGCCCAAGGAAACGGCGCGGCTCGAAAAGTTGAAGGCAAGCCTCGAGGAGTCCCTTGACTATGGCATGTTCGCCATCGTCGCCAAACCGCTCATGTATGTTCTTCGTCTCGCGCACACCCTAACGGGCAACTGGGGTGTGGCGATTGTTCTCTTGACCATTCTGATTAAGCTTGTTTTCTATCCGCTGACCCAGGTCAGCATGCGCAATATGCGCAACATGCAAAAACTTCAGCCAAAGATGACTCAACTCAAGGAAATCTACAAAGACGACAAAACCAAGATGAACCAGGAGGTCATGGCTCTTTATAAAGAACATAAAGTCAATCCGATGATGGGTTGTCTTCCGATGGTTATACAGATCCCGGTTTTCTTCGGTCTTTATAATGCGCTGCTTGTTTCGATTGAGCTGCGCCAGGCGCCGTTCTTTTGGTGGATTACGGACCTTTCCCAACAAGATCCGTTTCATGTGTTCACTATCCTCATGGGCGCGTCCATGTTCATTCAGCAAAAAATGACACCGTCCACGGCGGACCCCGCCCAAGCCAAAATGATGATGTTGATGCCAGTCGTTTTCACTGGAATGTTTGTTTATTATCCGGTTCCCGTGGGGCTGGTGATTTACTGGTTCATGAATAATACCCTTTCAATCCTTCAGCAATATTTTGTCAACAGATCCATCAAACACCCAAAGCTGGCTGAAGATAGTTAACGTGCGAAAGCGCTGGGCAATGCCGCTGAAGTTGATGCCTCGTCTTGTCGGTACGGCCCGGCATAAAATCATTCCACCTACAAAAACTTTGTGGGCCCCCGGGCTTCGGCGGGGAATGACATTTCTCGACGCTGGCGGCGGCCCCGGGTTTTTTCGTTCTTCCGGCGTGCCGAATTGTTGGCGCGGGCGGCATGGTGTTGGCCGGTGATATTTCGCTGGCCATGATTCGCGAGCTCCGTTTGTAGTCGAAACAATTGGACCTTAGGAATTTATTGGTGAAAAATAGAACGATCTGTAAATTCCACTTCCAGACGAAAGCGCGGACATGGCAATGCCGGGCTTTGTGTTGCGCGAGCCTGCTAAGGTCGAGGTGTTTCTGGCTGGGGTGGGGCGGGCGTTTCGTCTCGGCGTGAGAATTGTGGCCGCTGATTGGCATCTGAAACAGGCCGAGCCCGGCCCCCTCCTTGGCCCCGCTCTGGGTACGGGCTAGACAAAGCGCCTGCTGCTAGGCTCCGGGATACCTGTTGCCGGCCCATGGAGCTTCGATGAAGGCACGTATTTCGTGGCGGCTCATCATAAAGCAAGGAGGAGGACCGTTTTTCACCCCGCCCACATCGAGAAGGTAACGATATGCCAGGGAGCGCAGGGCCGATGAGCGAAAGATCGTCCATAAAAAATCACGTGGCGTTAGTCACGGGCGGGGCTGCCGGAATTGGCGAAGCGGTAGCTTTGCGCTTCGCCGACGAGGGAGCCAAGGTCGCCGTCGTAGACAAGGATGGCGAAAAGGGCGCTGCGGTAGTCGAGAAAATTAACGCTGGCGGCGCGGAGGCTGTTTTTGTCCAGGCGGATGTCACCACCTCCCCCGACGTTAAGTTGGCGTTTGCCCAAACGATAGATCGCTGGGGGCAGGTTGATATTCTCGTGAATTGCGCTGGTGGTTTTTTTGAGACTCTCCCGATCGAAGAGCAGGACGAGGACGACTGGGACGCCATTCTCGCGTGGAATTTGAAAAGTGTGTTTCTGTGTGCAAAAGAAGCGGCTGTCGTCATGAAAAAAAGAAACTACGGCAGAATCGTAAGTATTTCCTCGCTCACCGGACGCACGGGCATTATCGAAACCGCCCTCCATTACGGGGCCGCCAAAGCGGGCATTCTCGGCTTCACTCGGCGGCTGGCCGTGGAGCTTGCCCCGCATGGAATTACCGTGAACGCGGTCGCGCCGGGTGTTGTTCTTTCTCCCCGCGTTACGGAGTTACATAAGGATCGGCTACCCGAAATTTATAAAACTATCCCGATGGCCCGTGCGGGCGGGGCCGAGGAAATCGCAGACGGCATCTGGTATTTTTCGACCCCCGGCTCAAGCTATATCACCGGCGTGACGCTCGATATTAACGGCGGCCGCTGGATGGCCTAGGCGGCGGCGGTTAATTCTTCTGATTATTGGCGTAATTCTTCGTTCTCAACTCCGGCTTTCGCCGGAAATATCCGGAGACGATATTGACGTCGCACCCAGGCGAAAAAAAAACGACCGAACAACGTGACACGATTGTGGCGTTGTCCACGGCCCTTGGCCGGGGCGCTATTGCGATTGTCCGCCTGAGCGGCGGGCTGTCTTGGAATATCACGGAAAAAATATTCAGGCCTCGAAATCCCATGAGCCCGATCGAGGACAGGATGACTCGCGTGGGTTGTTTTGTCAGTTCCGATGGCGAGCCTTTTGATGAAGGGATGGCTGTGGTGATGAGGGCCCCCCATTCCTTTACGGGCGAGCATATGGCTGAATTTCATTGCCATGGCGGGCCAGCGGTAATCCAGGCCCTCCTCTCGGCCGCCAGAGAAGCGGGAGCGAGGCCAGCCACGCCAGGCGAGTTTACCCGCCGGGCGTTTCTTGAAGGAAAGATGGACCTGCTTCAGTGTGAATCGGTGGCCGATCTAATATCAGCCGAAACCGCCCGCGCCGCCCGCGCCGCCCTGTCCCATCTCTCGGGCGCCCTGTCTAGATCGCTGGAGTCTGTCTGGGATGACATTGTGGAAGCGGGCGCACACCTCGAGGCGGCTATCGATTTTTCGGATGAATTCGAGCCCGGCTCCGGCCCTGCGCCAACCGGAGTGCCGATGAGCGAGGAATCGTTGATGGAAAATTTCTCGGCCACGGCTGAAAAATTAAAAACATTAGAAAACACCTACAGCACCGGTCGCATGCTTCGCGAGGGCGCGAGGGTGGCCATACTTGGGCGTCCGAACGCGGGAAAATCGACACTTCTAAATTGCCTGCTTGGAGCTGACAGGGCGATTGTTAGTCCCACGCCAGGGACCACCCGGGATACCGTTGAAGAAACTTGTGATATTGGCGGGATTCCTGTGAAACTCATCGATACGGCTGGACTTAGGGAGACGAACGAGGAGATTGAAGGAGAGGGTGTCTTCCGAGCCCGCCAGGCGGCGTCTGTCGCGGATCTTTGTCTGGTTGTGGCTGATGCCTCTTGCGGCCCAGAGGAGATTCGGTGGGCCGAGGACGAAATAAGCAAGCTCGGATCTCCTTCGATGTTGGTCGTGAATAAAATTGATCTTGATGCGGCGGTTTTGCCTCCCGAAAGTGCGGTTTCTTCTCGGCTGTATGTTATATCGGCCCTGGAGGGGAGCGGGCTGGATCGGCTAAGGGACGCTATCGCGGTTTTGTTGTCGGGCTCCGAGAAAGATAATTTCGACCCGGATCAGGCAATTCTTTTAAGGGAGCGGCATCGCGATTTGGTTGTTCGATGCAGAAAGGCGCTTGAGGGCGGGCGGGACGCCCTTGAGCAAGGCGTCTCCCCGGAGCTTGTTGCGGTCGATTTGAATGAGGCGCAGCGGGCGCTATCTGAATTGCTTGGACGCGACTACGGCCCGGCGCTTCTGGATAAGATTTTCCTGACTTTTTGTATTGGAAAGTAATTATTTGTTATATGTTTTCTTTTTGACTTCAGGGACAGCCCCAGGGTCTAGGGGGGACAAGCGATCGTAACGCTCGTTATCTTCCCCCGGGGGTCGTGGAAATAGCAGCCTGTCTGTCCGGCTGGAAAAAATAGTTATATGAAGAATTTGAAATTCCGCCCCTGGCCCGGCTTTCAATTTGAAGCGGTTCGCCCGTTCCTGGATGGCAGCGGACGCACTGGAAGGCCGCTGATCCCAGCACCTCCAGGCGAGTGGAATCTTTTGTCTCAGCCCTTGATGTACCTAAACGCCCATTTTGAAAAGAGGCAGAATGATTATCTTGATTTAATGCTCGGCGTTAGCCAGCAAAAGAACTGGGGAGGCTAGATATTGTTCTTTTTGGCGGCTATTGAAAATCTGGCAAGAGACGTATCCTGCCTTTAATTTATCCTGGGCCGAAAAGCAGCTTGGTGTGGCCTTGTCTGCCGCACTTAACGTGGCAAATAGGCCAGAAAAGACGGGCATTGCGAGAGAAATAACAAAACAAAAAAGAAACCGCATCTGGGTGGCCCATGAAATTATGGATATCTTGTTGGCCGAAAATGATTCGGAAGAAAGCTCTGACTAACCGGGAATTATAATGAAGGTTGATTACGACGTAATTGTTGTGGGGGCAGGGCATGCCGGATGCGAGGCAGCGCTGGCCCCGGCTCGGATGGGCATGCGTACCCTGCTATTCACGATGAATCTCGATACGGTGGGGTTGATGTCTTGTAATCCGGCGATTGGCGGGTTGGCCAAGGGCGTTATGGTGCGCGAGATCGATGCGCTTGGCGGTGAGATGGCCCGTGCGATTGACGCGACGGGCATACAGTTTCGCATGCTCAACACAAGCAAGGGCGCGGCCGTGCAGGCGCTTCGCGCCCAGGCAGACAAGCAGATGTATCGCATGCACATGAAGTGCAAGGTGGAAAATCAACCAGGTCTTTTTTTGAAGCAGGGAATGTTGGGATGTCTTTTAGTTGAGGGCGGCCGGATTGTCGGCATAGAAACCGCGTTTCGGGAAAAGCTTCGCGCACACGCGGTGATATTGACGCCAGGCACGTTTACGAGCGGAGTTTTGCATTACGGGGACAGGAAGATGGAAGGCGGGCGGGCCGGAGAGGCGGCAGCCAGGGGGCTTACCGAGCAGCTTTCGGGTTTGGGTTTTCGTATCGACAGGATGAAAACGGGGACCCCGCCCCGACTCGACAGCAAATCGATTAATTATAATGAGTTGAAGATACAGCCGGGCGACGAGCCGCCCCGGCCGTTTTCTTTTGGGACTGAGCGCATTGAGCAGGAACAGATGCCCTGCTTTATTACGCTCACCAACGAAAATTCTCACGATCTGATCCGGAGAAATATCGAACGTGCTCCGATGTTCAACGGCCAGATCGAAGGAACGGGCGTGAGGTACTGCCCCAGCATAGAGGATAAGGTTATGCGTTTCCCGGAGAAGGGGTCGCATCAGATTTTCCTTGAGATCGAAGGCAGGGACACGCAGGAGGTTTATGTTAACGGTCTCTCGACAAGCCTTCCGGCAGAAGTGCAGCTGGCAGTTATCCGCTCCATCAAGGGCCTTGAGCGGGCGGAGATGATGCGCGCGGGATACGCCGTTGAATATGACTACGTGGATCCGACGGAACTTTATCCGAGCCTGATGACCAAGCGGGTGAGCGGCTTGTTTCACGCGGGCCAGGTCAACGGGACCACCGGATACGAGGAGGCGGCAGCCCAGGGAATCATGGCGGGAATTAATGCCGCGCGGCACGCTCGCGGTGAGGGGCCGGTTGTTTTGGGGAGGGAGCAGGCTTACGCAGGAGTATTAATAGACGATCTGGTGACAAAGGGGGTGCAGGAGCCCTATCGGATGTTCACTAGCCGGGCGGAGCACCGCCTTCAGCTCAGGCATGACAATGCCGATATGCGCTTGATGGGGCTGGGCCACGAGCTGGGTCTGCTGGGCGAGGAGAGCTGGGAGCGCCATAGGCAAAAATATCGACTGTGCGAACAACTAATTGAATACATTGATGTTACGAACATATTTCCCAATGAGCGGCTTGTTGCGCTATTCGAGTCTCACGATGCCGTTCCTCCCCGTAAGCCCATGTCTTTAGGTGATTTTCTCCGGCGTCCCGAGTCGACCCCCGAGCTTGCCTCCAGCTCGGATGATCTGGCAGGCGGCAGATTTCGCGCCATGTGGGGCACCCTCAACCTCGAGGCACGGAGTTTTGTTTTAGCGGAAGTGAAATATAAAGATTATTTTGAGCGCGAAGCGAAGCAAGTCCAGCTTCTTAGATCGGCGGACAGAGTCAAAATCCCCGATAATTTTCCTTATGCCGAAGTCCACAACTTAACCGCCGAGGTCCTCCAGCGCCTTGAGGAGATTCTCCCGGGCACGCTCGGGCAAGCGGCCCGAATTTCCGGGGTCACCCCCGCCGCCATAGCTGTTCTTGAGGTGCATCTAAGGCGGATAGCAAAGGCTGGCGATGTTTCTGATTAGCAGGGCATCTCTTTTCCTGTCAGGCCGCGTGACGTTCTTTCCTTCCCCCTGAATGAATCTCTTTAATTCCGAACCAGACCCGCCGATCGTTTTTTTGTCTGGTTGTTCCACGTGAAACAAAAACTTACGGCATCTCGTGTTTTGCGTTCCACGTGAAACATTCTCTTGTTTTTTATTGCGCCCTGTGCGAAGATTTCCTCGAAAGCACTTGTCCTGTTAATGAAATTCGCCAGAGAGATTATGCCAAAAGAGAGCATAACCACCCACCCACCTGCACCCAGAGCCCCCGACGAAAATGGTTCTGGGTGTCGCGTAATAGCGGTAGTGAATCAAAAGGGGGGCGTGGGGAAGACAACCACCTCTGTCAATCTTTCCGCCTGTCTGGCCGTGGCGAACAAGCAAACGTTACTGGTTGATCTTGACCCTCAGTCAAACGCAACCAGCGCTTTTGGGATTTCAACTGACGATTCCGTGCTCTACAGGGCCCTGGTCCTTGGTGAGTCGATAGCCCCGGAACAGCTGCATGATACTGAAATAAAAAGACTTAAAATTATTCCATCGACCGTTGATCTGGTTGGCGCCGAGCTTGAACTCGCGGACGTGCCCAAAAGAACGGAGAGGCTGAAGGCAGCACTGGAGCGACACAAAAAAGATTTTCGTTTTATATTCGTAGACTGTCCCCCCTCACTTAGTTTACTCACCCTCAATGCGCTGAGAGCCGCAGATGAAGTTCTTATCCCCATCCAGGCTGAGTACTTTGCTCTTGAAGGTCTTGCCCGGCTGATAAAAACGGTCGAACGGGTTCGGGGCTCAATACATCCCGAACTTGAGATGGGAGGTATCGTTCTGACGATGTATGACGCACGAACCAATCTCTCGCGTCAGGTGGGCGAAGATTTAAGGACCCACATGCGCGATCTTGTTTACCGAGTCGCAATACCGAGAAGTATCCGATTAGCCGAGGCGCCAAGCCATGGCCGACCGATAATCGCTTATGATATTTCTTCTTCGGGCGCCCAGGCTTATCTCGCCATGGCAAGTGAGTTTTTGTCTCGCGCCGCGTTGATGGGGCAAAAGTAATGGCGACTTCAAAAAAAAGGGGACTGGGGCGCGGACTGGACGCCCTGTTGTCGGTCGAGCCAACAATTCCTTCTTCCCGGGGACCCGAATCGCATGAATCTCGGGAGTCCGTTGAACTCGAAGGGAAACAGATACTGAGCGTTTCCATTGAACGCCTTCGACCGGGAATTCATCAGCCGCGCTCGGAGTTTAATGACGAAGAATTGGAGGAATTGGCCGAATCTGTTCGTCGCCATGGCGTGCTTCAGCCAATCTTGGTCAATCCTTCCGGTGATGGCTATGAAATTGTAGCGGGCGAGCGTCGGTGGCGGGCAGCCCGGATGGCGGGCCTGCCGGAAGTGCCGGCCATTGTTGTGAATGCTGCCGAGGAAGCTTCTCTCGAAATTGCAGTAATAGAAAATATTCAACGCTCGGATCTGAATCCCATGGAGGAGGCGGCGGCCTATGAGAGCATGATGACTCGCCTTTCTCTTACCCAAGAGGAGGTTGCTGCGCGTGTAGGAAAAGAGCGCTCCACGGTTGCCAATTATGTCCGGCTGCTGAAGTTGCCAAATCAGGTGCAGGAGAGCGTGGCTTTAGGCTCGCTTTCCATGGGGCACGCCCGCGCCATTCTGGCCCTGCGCGACGAAGGGGAAATGGTTAAATTTGCTCGAGTCGCCGAAAAATCCCGTCTTTCTGTGCGTCAACTTGAAGGTCGCATACGAAAGGCACTTGCGGGGTCGACACACAAAAGTGGAAGATATGCGGTATCATCAAAAGAGGCGGGGCCTTCGGGGCCGCAGGCTTTATTTCTTCGAGAGATGGCCGAGAATATGCGCAGCGCACTTGGCACAAAGGTTTCGATTCAGGGCGACGAGAAAAAAGGGCAGGTTGTTATAGAGTATTACTCGGCCGAGATACTCGAGGGAATAGCAGACAGGCTCTCGGGACGACATTAGTTGCCCGCACCGCTACATACGGGAGATAACGAATGGCCCGGAACGACAACAATTACGAGAAGAGCATTCGAGCGTTTTTGGGAGAAGGCACGGAATTCAAGGGCGTGATCTCGTTCGGGGGAACCGTGCGAGTTGATGGCGTCATGGAGGGCGAGGTAATCACCGACGATACTTTTATTGTTGGCGCGGCGGGCAAGATTTCCGCCAACATACAGGCCGGTGTCGTCATCATTATGGGGGAAGTGGAAGGAAGAATCGAAGCCAAGGAAAAGTGCGAGATTAGAGTCGGCAGTCATGTTAAGGGTGAAGTTTACACCCCGAGCATTTACATCGAAGAGGGCGCGGTTTTTGAGGGTGTGTGCCATATGACGGGAGAGGAAAACCCGATTGGAGGCCGGCTGGCTTCTGTCGCTGAACCCTCCTAAAAAAGTTTCCCGTTTGTCGCCTGCAATCACTTCCTGTGTGTTTATATGGGCCGAGTTTCGCTCGGTGCCGTTTGCGCTTTTACATCCATTCCGCAAGCAAGTTCTTGAGGCAAAGTGCGAGAATCTATGGCTGCGACATGCGCGGGGCTCGCATTCTGGTTTTTGATGGTCGGTTTTATGTATTACCGAAATTACGGATGGGCGATGGCCCTCGGGGGGGTTGCGGTAAGCGCGGGATTTATTTTTGGGGGCATCAGAAGACCCCAGGAAAGAAAAATTGAGCGACCCGATTCGCCACCCTCCCCATCCGATCTTCCGGACTATGATTTCAAGGATGCCAAACCTAAGGATTTTAAATGAGTCTTTTTGTTGTGTCTGGATGAAGGAGCTACGCGGTGAGCGGCCAATTTGTCATTTTTGCGCATAGCGGAGATTACGATCGCCTCTACCAGGTGGCGACGTTATCGGCTAGCGCTGCTGCTAATGGCGACGAGGTGAGCGTAATCTTGTTTTTTGAGGCCCTTTGGCGTTTCGTGAACGACGACCTAGATGACATGCAATTTCCGCCCTCCTATGGAGAGCGGGGCGTTGAGATAGAATCCCAAATGAAAAATTCCCGAGCACATTCGGTGAGCGATCTAATCGATACCGCTCGCCAGACGGGCAGGTTGAAGTTGTTCGCCTGTGCGTCGCAGGTGACATTCCTGGGCTTAATCGCAGATGATATGGATGGGGTTGTTGACGAAACGATCAGCCTCCCAAATTTTCTCAGACAGACGAAAGATGCCCATACGAAACTTTTTATTTAAAGATTTGTGTCTGCTGGGTTTCGCCGGGCCGGGTGTTGTGATAGAGGGTTTCATCTTGATTTTTTAGCGGAGATCTTTGATGAAGTTTCAGGTCGGCTTGGCTCAGGTGGCCCCAACACTTGGCAACCTTGAAGCCAACAAGAAAATAATAAGCGCAGAAATTAAAAAGGCAATAAAGAGCGGGGTCGATCTGTTGATTTGCCCCGAGCTTTCCGTGACAGGGTATTTTCTTAAGGACATTGTCCCCGAGGTGGCGCTTCAAAAAAGCTCTTCGCTAATTAAGGAATTGGCCGCGATGAGCAAGGATATCTCAATAGTTGCGGGTTTCGTGGAAGAGTCCTCACGGCATGGATTTTACAATGTCGCAGGATATTTCGAGGGCGGGAAACTCCTCCATATGCACCGAAAGCTCTATTTACCCACATACGGTCTTTTTGACGAGGGGAGATACGTTGGTGCAGGCAAACAGGTGCGCGCTTTCGACACTCGTTTTGGCAGGGCGGCGATGTTGATTTGCGAGGACGCATGGCATCCCAGCTTGGCCTACATTGCCTCGCAGGACGGTGCGGATTTTCTCATCGTTCCCTCGTCGAGCCCGGCGCGGGGAGCAAAAAAACAAAGTGGCGGCAAATCAAGCCTGGCCATTGAGAGGGTGTGGAATTCACTGAACCGGTCGCATGCGGTAGCATTTAATCAGTTTGTTTTCTTCTGTAACCGAGTTGGCTTTGAGGATGGAATCAGCTTCTGGGGCGGCTCCGAGGTTATCTC
>Ga0115002_10005489_pt1 | contig 14941 bp, 14 predicted proteins | sample ArcticOcean_MG_C_8_FD_89576 | JGI IMG/M metagenome (GOLD analysis project Ga0115002, IMG submission 89576) | Marine microbial communities from western Arctic Ocean - ArcticOcean_MG_CB11_86 | ecosystem: Environmental > Aquatic > Marine > Oceanic | place: Arctic Ocean: Canada Basin | collected... | reverse complement strand
CGTCTTCCTCTAACGCTTGTTCCTCTGCAGCTTCCTCCTCCGCGGTATCTTCTTCGTCTTCTGCTTCTGCTTCGTCTTCTGATTGCGCTTCGCCTTCCTCTTCTTCGCCTTCCTCTTCTTCGCCTTCCTCTTCTTCGCCTTCCTCTTCTTCGCCTTCCGCTTCTACTTCTACTTCTACTTCTACTTCTACTTCTACTTCTGCTTCTGCTTGCGCTTCTGCTTCCGCCTCTGCTTCCGCCTCTTCTACCTGTTGTTCTTCTTCTGCATTTTGTGGTTCAGGTCGTTGTATGTTTTCGCTAACAGTTTGTTGGTGTTGCGCAGAAGGGGACGAGGAAAAAGTATTCGTGCCATCCATCTGAATAACAGTAGTATTTCCCGGTTGATCCAGTACGACTTCATTGCCTCCATTGAGATCAGTGACAACCAGAACACCAGACTTATGAATAAAAGTTGTCTCGCCCGTATCCCGGTCAACATTTCCCTCACCTTCACTACCCCTGATGCCGATAATGGCGGTAGGTGTCGATATCTGTGAATGCGCTTTAAGCTTAGATGAACTCAGCTGACCAATAAGGCCACTCTTGTATTTAAAACCGCCGGCGATAACCATTGCACCAAAGGATCCCTTATCCGCCTCTGGTTCATAGACGAACTCAGTTAATACCGCTTCGCCATTTTTACCCAGCGTGAATCGCGTGCCATCAAGCATATCGGCACGAATGAAACCGCGCGTACCGGTCCTGATCTGGTCACCTTCGAAAAGCTCATCACCACGTTTCAGTTTTATCCAGTCATCGCCTCGATTAACTTCAACGTCGCCCAGCTTTAATTTGACTGTACCAATAAGTTCGGGGGCTTCTGCGCTGGCCGGTCCCGCAAACATCCCTCCTTCGAAAGACTGGTGAAGCAGATGAGCGACCATCTCGGGTGACAATCCTGCGCCGGTTTCAAGAAGCAGATTAGGGGGAGGGTCAAAAGAAAAATAATCATGGACGACAAACACTTCACCCGCTGCGTTGGTTATGACAAGATCGAAACCAACCTGGTCAAATGTGGCAAATGCTAGGAAAGAGGCATTCGGTAATATTACGGAAGGATGAGAATCGCTAACATCGTCAACGGCTTTGTCTTCGTGCTGCGAAGACTGACTATTTCGACTTACCATGGATGGTAGCTCAATGTTGTGGCCCTGGAGCTAAAAATACCACATTTACAATCACATAGCCCACAAAGCTTAAGTTAAAATTCACTGCTGTGACCACTATTTTGGCCCATGTGTCAGAGCACTACAACGCGCTATGTAAACGATATGTAATCGAACTGATCAACGGCACGTTTTAGTGATTTAATGGCCAAATTATGCATACTGTGCCGCTCTTGAGGAGCCCGTATGTTCTTAGCCATCGCAGCCGTTCTGATCGGCATTATCATTCTGGTAGTTAGTGCCGATAAGTTCGTTGAGGGCGCTGCTGTGACGGCGAAACATTTCGGTCTGCCGCCACTACTCATTGGTATGTTGGTCATTGGTTTCGGGAGTTCCATGCCCGAGATGGTTATTTCGTTTCTCTCTGCCTATGAAGGCAACCCGGGCTTGGCCCTGGGTAATGCCATCGGTTCCAATATCTCAAATATTGCCCTGATACTTGGCGTTACCGCAGTCATTAGTCCAATCGCAGTAGCTTCAACGGTTATCCATCGTGAGCTTCCTCTCATGTTGGTAGTAACAGCTCTGGCTGCATCCCTGATTTACTTTGACGGAACGCTGAACAAAATCGACGGCGTAATTCTTATGGGAATCTTCATCGCCGTCATGTCATGGACAATCTACCAGGGAATACACGTGCCTAAGGATCACCTGGCTGAAGTCGTCGAGCAGGAATTTAAAGAGACACTACCTCTTAAGACTGCCCTCATTTTCCTGGCAGTCGGCCTTATAACCCTGGTAATCAGCTCCCGTATTTTAGTTTGGGGTGGCGTGGACATCGCACAACGACTGGGTATCAGTGACCTAATCATTGGATTGACAATCGTCGCGATAGGCACCTCCCTGCCTGAACTTGCTTCATCCATCGCAGCAGTAAAGAAAAATGAGCATGAATTGGCATTAGGCAACGTCATAGGATCGAATATGTTTAATATCTCGATCGTCATTGGTATCGCCGCACTTGTTTCACCCAGCGCTGTGGATCCGGACGTCCTATATAGAGATTTGCCCGTGCTTGGTGTGATGACCGTGGCCTTGTTTATCATGTGCTACGGTTTCGGCGGTAAGGGACGTATCAGTCGCCAGGAGGGCATTACTTTGCTCTTAGGCTATATCAGTTACAACGCCCTGCTGATTGTTAGTGTCGTAGGCTAGTTTTGGGTTTTGGGTTGTTCCAGATATCCCGCGCAATCTTCCAAGAGCCGTCTAGTTGCTTTTGCAGCAACCAAATGTGTCTGCTCACAGATCGTAGCGGTGGGGATCCATCATCAACCTTTGCACGAAGGTAACCGTCAAAGGACACTCGAACAAACGCCCGGTCATCCATAACAATGAGTTCATCTACCGAAGTTTCCTGATCAAATCTGAATTTTTTGGTAAAACCATAGAAAGACCGGGCTTCATCGACCTGCACATCGTGGTATACAGACGGCATCATCCATACCGCATCTTCAGTAAAAAGGTCGAAATAATGGTCAAAGTCATCAGAGCGAATGGCTTCCAATGCCTGTAGAATCAGCTGTTTGACACCCTCATCTTCAGGGCTAATCCTTGATAGTGCTGGCGCCACGAGTGCCTCAATCAGGTTCCGGGGCGAATGATCTTACCCCGCAATTTCGGCTTTACAAGCAGAAACCTCCTTGGCTTTGTTCTACTAAACCAATGAGTTATGCTGTGCGCGCAGCCCAGAGCTATACTTAAAACAATGAAAATATTGAAGTTTCTGGCATTTGGCATCGTTCTCGTCGCAACAATTCTGCTTCTCCTTCTCTATGAGGGTGATATTCCGGTAGATGTCATCGATGCCAAATACGGTAGCCCTTCGTCACAATTCATGACCCTTGAAAATGGTTCTCGGATCCACTACCGGGATGAAGGCAATCGCCGCGGCCTCCCTGTCGTATTAATCCATGGTTTTGGTGCCTCGTTGCACACATGGACCTCCTGGGTTGAACTCCTGGGTGATAACTACCGAATAATCACTCTCGATTTACCGGCTCATGGGCTGACAGGTGCAGTCCCCGATGGAGACTATTCGACTCAGGCCTATGTGGAGGCCATTAAAAATGTCGTTGATCATCTTAAACTGACCACTTTTACTTTAGGCGGTAACTCTATGGGGGGTGACGTCGCCTGGCACTTTGCGTTAGCCTATCCAGACTCTCTGGAGAGCATGATTCTCGTCAATGCAACAGGTTTGAGCAGCTGGGAAAACCAGGTAACAAAACCTCTCATTTTTGATTTACTAGCCAAAGATTGGTTTCGATCCATCGCCAGCATGCTGGATCCCTACTACCTTATCGAACAGGCCGTACAAACTGCATACAATCATAGTGCCATCGTCACCGACGATCTAATCTTGCGCTATTACCACATGGCGATGCGAAAAGGTTCCAGGGAAGCCATCATCGCAAGATCCAGCACGCGGGAAGGTGATGTCGCAACTGAGGAACAACTGTCTAGCATTCAAATGCCGACGTTGGTCATGTGGGGACGGAATGACGAGCTGATTGATGTATCCGTCGCTCACCTGTTTGAAACGACGCTACCCAACGTCACCTTGATCATATATGACGAGGCTGGTCACGTCCCGATGGAGGAAATTCCAGAACGTTCCGCTACTGACGTGAAGGATTTTTTGCAAGGAATTCGATGAGTTACTATTTTAGTCTGGTGAATTGTCGAATTCCGGTGTAAAACTGTGACGCAGGTAACGCTATTAGCGTTACAAACACCAGACAATGGCGAGACTCCCTGAACGGTTTGCCTTATGCGAATTGAGAAGCCAGCGCAGCTAAAACTACATAATCCCGGTGAACTGGAGATATATTTTATTGGCACTGGTTCGGCGTTCGCTAAAACGCTAAACCAGAACAATCTCATCATCGTCAAAGGCGAACACCACGTCATGATTGATTGTGGCACAAAGTGTTCACAGGCTTTGCACGAGATAGGACTCCCCATCGCCAGCATCCGTAACTTTGTAATCACCCATAGTCATGCTGATCACGTAGGCGGTTTAGAAGAGGTTCATCTATTTAGTCGCTATGTACTGGGTGAAAAGCCACTGATGGTGATTAACGAAGACTATGAACCCATATTGTGGCATCAGTCCCTGCAGGGTGGCTCCGAGCGATCGGAAGCAGTGCCACTAACTTTTACAGATTTGTGGCAGATTCAGCGCCCAACCCTTCTTCAGAACATGCCACGTGAAACCTGGAAAACAACGATTGGTGAAATCGACATCAAGTTGCCACGGACTATGCACTTTCCTGATTCCGCACTTTCCTGGGAAGATTCAGCATGGAGCTGCGCTGTGATCCTAGACGATAAAGTCATGTTCACCTCCGATACGCGCTTCGATGCAGCACTGATCGAAGACTACGATAATTTGATGGACCTGGAAGTCATTTTTCACGACTGCCAGTTATTCACGGGCGGGGTTCATGCTTCACTGGATGAGCTGTCTGAATTACCTGATAAATTAAGATCCAAAATTATACTGATGCACTACGGTGACAACTGGCGCGACTTCGAGGATGTAGCCCTTAAACGCGGTTTTCATTCCTGGGCAAAACAGGGTCACAGTTACCTCTTCGATCACTAACCTCGAGCGCTTTCTGGCGTTCATTTATGCAATATGATTTACTTCCTACCCACAAGGCGCGATTTGGAGTAAGACAATGTCGGTAAAAAACCAGTACGGTGACATCAAAGTATCCGTAGTTGAAGGCTATGTCGCCGAATGCGAACTTCAAAGAGGACCTAACAACTTTTTTGATCAGCAGCTCATCAGCGACCTCGCGGATTGTTTTACTGATATTGATAAAAGCACCGATGTACGGGCTATTGTTTTGTGTTCTGAGGGAAAACACTTCTGCGCAGGGAATAATTTTTCTGCACCTACACACGCGCTTGCGGAGACTGAAGACACCGGGACGTCAAATCCACTTTATGTAGAAGCTGTTCGATTGTTTGACTGTGAAACACCGGTTGTCGCTGCCGTCCAGGGAGCAGCGATAGGCGGTGGACTTGGCCTTGCAGTGATGGCCGATTTCCGTGTGCTGTGCCCTGATTCACGACTGTCTGCAAATTTTGTCAAGATTGGTATTACACCAGGTTTCGGTTTAACACATACATTGCCCAGAATTATTGGCCTGCAGAAAGCCAACCTCATGTTTCTCACCGGTCGACGCATCAGTGGTGCGCAAGCGTTTGAGTGGGGTTTGGGCGATATATTTACCGATACCGACGATGTCCGAACGGCAGCGACCACCCTGGCCCGAGAAATCGCCGAAAATGCACCACTTGCGGTGGTTTCCCTGCGTGAACAAATGCGACCAGGCCTTGCTGCAGAAGTCAAAGCGACCACAGATATTGAAGGTGCAGCCCAACATAAATTGAAGCAAACCAATGACCATAAAGAAGGTGTTACTGCTGTAGCCGAACGACGTCCCGGTAACTTCACTGCCAGTTGATTGCTGACACACCGCTAGTCCCAGGAATCAACGTTCTTGCGCAGTCCCTTTTTTCTGCCCTGCCGTGTTTTGCTATCCAACCTTCGCTTTACCACACCTTTTCCCGGGCGGGTCGGACGGCGTTTTTTCTGTCGCACCTGGGCTAGTGCCAGTAGTTCACCAAGACGACCTAGCGCGTCTAGCTTATTTTTCTCCTGGCTACGGGAACGTTGCGCCTTAATCGTTACAACCTGATCTGAACTGATCCTTCGATCCTTCAAACGCGCAAATCCTTCCTTTACTTCATCGGGCAACGATGACGCACCGATATCGAAGCGTAAATGAATTGCCGTCGATACCTTGTTCACATGCTGGCCTCCCGGGCCACTCGCCCGGATAGCTGAGAACGCTATCTCATCTTCAGGGATGTCTGCGACACTAATCATCCTGCGCGTGCCATAAATTTACCATTGGTGGTATTCACCTTCACCGATTCACCCTGCTCTATGTATTCGGGTACCTGCACGATAAGACCGGTGGACACGGTTGCCGGTTTCGTCCGGGCACTGGCAGATGCGCCTTTTATGCCAGGAGATGTTTCAACGATTTCAAGCACCACGGACTGCGGTAACTCGATAGCCGCAATATCACCGGTCACAAGCAGCGCGGTGATGCCATCCAGGCCTTCGTGAATATAATCCAGTTGATTCTCTAAACTGTCGGTAGAGAGTGAGTATTGTGAGTAGTCCTCGTTATTCATAAAGACGTAATGCTCACCATCCATATAGGAAAACTGTACCGACACTTTTTGCGCATCAGCGGCAGAGAGGACATCATCTCCTTTTAATGACTCATCACGTTTTTGCCCTGTCAGCAAATTAGTAAAGCGGATCTTGTATAGCGTCGAAGCGCCTCTCGATGAAGGATTTCTGGCTTCTAGTTGTTTGACAATATATGGTGCGCCTTCTATATCGACGACATCACCACGTTTCAGTTCGCTAGCTTTTGGCACCTGTTACAACCCCACCATTAGTAATTTCTGTCCCTATTCTACATTGGAATTGCTCGAAGCTGACTACAACTTGGACTATGCTTACCCATAACCTTTTGACTATAACGCTGTGTCTATTCCATTTCCCATCACCCAAGACGCTTCTGATGACCTGCAGATCACGATTCACCTGCATGAGTTCTATCTGGGAGACCGTCAGCGCAAATGTTGGACTTACATCACCAAGGGCATGACCCGCTTTGGCCAACAGGAAATGATGCTCTCGTTGATACTTGAAGACGACGATAGCGAAGCATACCCCACAACACCCATAAAAATGTTCAGTCTACTAGCCGACTATGCTCAGCAGGGCCGAATTGTGACTTCAGGCGAGGCAACAGAGCTGGGCAAGACCGGCTTATTCGGATTTACGGTTCTGTTCTACCTACCGGCAATTCAGTACCCCACGCTTCCCGCCGCAGAAAATCATATAACGTTGGTGTTAATACATCAGGAAGAGTATGACTTCGCCAAACGCTTTGGGTTGGCACGGCTAATATCACGAATCAGTAAGTTGTGCAGTTGCCTGCCCTACCCGACTTGGAATACGCGAAGAAGGCCCTCATTGTTTCCGCAAGGGCATGATGAAAAATCGTTGTTAAGTGGTGGCTATAGTTTGCCCAATCTGTCTCAGGCAATGATTTGCGCAGACCAGTTGGAAATCTCAATAACGCCCGAGCACCAACGTCAACTAGTCAACCTCCACTCGGGTGATGAACTAACTTTTCTCGTCATGCCTAGCGATAAATCGGATGCCGTACTGCACTGGCAAGACGGCACAACTGGGGCAGTCTCCCTTGGTGCGACACCACATTTGCTGGGTTTAAGTTTTGTGCAATTTAGCGTTGGCAAGACAGCCAACCTGAATTTATCAGAAGATGGCGCGATTGTTTCGATTACTGAGAATGATATTCGCCTGATTTCTCTCATGACAAAGCATCAACAAATTAACCCTTACATTTCCGTCTTTTTCGATGTGAAATCCGATGAAGCTTGCATCCCATACCAATTTGGTGCGGCTTGGATCACGCCGAAATTAGGGGATGATATCCAACTGGATCGGATATCAGGAAACAACCTACTTGAGAAAATACGTTCATCAGCCACCGAGCAGCAAAACGTAGTGGCACTGGCAAACCAGATTCAGGATACTTTAGCTGCTGTGATGTCCGAAGAAACCGACAGTTTTCATATGCAACTTCGAATCGAGAGAGACAATTTCACTATTAATGGTGACATCGAATTCAATCCTGATTTCGTGCAATTCCTTAAAGAAAATTTACACACGATAGACTTCTCTCCGCTTGACAACGCTTCAGCTACACTCTTTTTTACGATCAATCCTCAGACATAGAAAGGTCTTTCAGGCGCTTAAGCCGCGCCGGCTCGTTTTGTACAAGACCCGGGTCTAACACAAGCAACCTGTATGCCTGTGCAAAATACGACTTTGCTTCGCTGCGACCCAGCAAGTGGTAAATCTCAGCAATCTCTTCAACGACAAGGCCATCAGCTTCCTGGCCAATTGACGTTCTCTCGTCAAACAATTTTTCCTGAATGGTAAGTGCCTGCGGAAGACGATTTAACTCACGCAACGTGCGACCAACCGCCCAACGGGCAATCTGTGCACGGCGGAGCTGCTCTTTCTCTTTGCGAAACTGTACGACTTGTTTAAAGAGCTCCAGTGCTTTCTCGTAGCGGCCCTTTTCAAAGTAAGTCCATGCCATATTGTTATACAGAGTACCTAGCCAATTACGTGCGAATTCTGATGTGGACGCTTCGGCGATGTTGACAGCGATGACATGCCACTTATGTTGATTGGGTAAGGTTTCTGTTATCGCCATCATATGTGCGGCATCTATAGCCAGATAGTCATCTCCCAGACGGTCAGCAATTATAAATGCGTCATTAAACAGTATTCGCGCGCGTTTCTTATCGCCACCGGCCTTCAATGCCCGGCCGCGTTCTAACAGGTAGAAAATCTGCCCTCGGCTGGAACGATCTTGTATAAGCAACTCCAGTTCATTCAGTTGCTCATGGGCCGATTTGAAATCACCCCACATCGCATAGCTGCGGGCAATCTGGGATAACAGGGCTGGCAAATAATCTTTATCAGAAGAGGCCTCTGCTGAGTCTATTAGTGAGATGAAACGAACGGCGGATTGCTTTGGATTGTCATACTTCCAAAGGTTCATCATCGCCTCGATTGGATCGTTCAGCTCAGCAAAAACTGGCATTGCAATCAAACAAAGCAGTAAAAAACGAGAAGTCCTCATTCCGAACATATTATCAAAGTTACCACCAACGACCTATGCAGTTCGTCAGCTATCCAGCTACTTCCATGCATCAGTCTTCGACTGAAACAATCGAATTTTAAAGTTACTACCAACAAGTTTCAGGATGCTGATATAGATACGCATCATGTGAAAGTCTACCGCCGTTTTGGTATCCAGCGCGGCCTTATAGTTGTCGCCACGAGCCGGCATGAATTTGTTTAATACCAGCGGAATCTTCCGAATATCGCTCACGGGTACTTTCGTCAAATTGATACGACTTAAATCCCAGATCACATTCATGTCGCGTTCAAACTGCTCGTGACGAAACGTTTCCTGATATCCAGAGACTAAATCACAAACGCCAATCTGCCCATCCACCACCATGGTAATGAGCTTCTTTTCACTATCAAATTCACATGTTACCGGCACTAGGTTTTACTTCCTCCTGTGTGTTCACTCAGCATTCACAATACACCACAGTTGACGATAACTCTTATAGTGTGAAGAATTGCGGCTCAATATAAATGATCTGGAGCAACTAGATGACTATAGGTATCGTCGCAAAACTAAAATGCAAAGAAGGTATGAACGCCGAGTTTGAGGCTGGTTTTAAAAAGCTGCAGGAGGTCGTCAAGGAGAACGAACCCGGATGCATCTTTTACCTGCTACACAAATCCAGAACGGACGATACCGCCTATTTCGTGATGGAACAATACGAAGATGACGAAGCACTTAAAAAACATGGTTCTTATGACGCTTTCAAAGAAACGGGCGCAGTTTTGGGTCCTGCTTCCGGCGGTCGTCCAGAGATAGAAATGATGGACCTTGTATAGTCCTCATACAAGTGCCCCATACAGGTACGGTAGCGATTCATCCATGCGGTAGTCAACTGCCGTATGGGTGTCCGTGAACTCTTCATAACGGTGTGCGATGTCCAACGACTCCAGTCGTTTGACCAGTTGCCGGGTGCCAAACAACAACTTGTATTGGTCCTGTGAACCACAGTCAATATACAGCCCCTTTAACGATTTTAGATTTCTCTGAACATCCTCTCGTTCGATCATTGTCACAGGGTCCCAGGCAAGCCACTTTTGCCATCGTTCTTCAATAAGTTCACAAGTGTCGGTGGTTACCGGCAATTGAACACCATAGGGCGCTTCGGGATCAGGGTCATAGGTTGCGGCCATTGCCAACATCATCATGGTGTGTAAATCGCCCACTTTTTTGGCGGACTGTGCTTTGGTCATGAACCCTGCCACACCATCTTCGTGATTAGACAAACGCATCAGAACGCCCGGCATTTCAGAAAGATAACATCGGTCGAAACCCATATCTCCGGAATGACAGGCCACGGCACCCCAATAATCACTGTAGATCATGCCGTGAATGATCGCACCGTAACCGCCACTGGATTTGCCAAACAAACCGCGATGCTCACGACCTTTCTTAACACGATACTTTGATTCGATAGCAGCCAGCATCTCTGTCGTCAGAAATTCTCCCCAGTTTCCGAGCGCTGCAGAGTCAATGTACTGGTTACCTCCCAGTGCAGTAAAACAATCAGGAAGAGCCACCACAACGTTTCCCATCTTGCCTTCATTGACCAGACGATCAATACGTTGCGGCACAGTTTCCTGAAAGGCCTTCCAAGCAATGTGACCGAATCCGCTACCCGTAAATCCGACGATATCGACGAGAAGCGGATATTCTTCATCAGAAGATTCGTAATTTTCTGGCAAATAGATCGCCACTGTACGCTTAGTAGGGTCACCCAGCACATTGTTGGTCAGCGCCTGCGAGTCAATCTCCAGGTACTCAACCCTGCCTTGCGGCAGCTGGAAGTTATGCGTCGGCATCTAGGGAGGCGAAGGTTCCACCCTCTGCCGCGAGCTTCTTCAGTGTTTCCGCTGGTCGCCAGACATCATCTCCGCTTTCTTCATAGAAGCGCTCGATATCAGCCAACACATTGGCTAGTCCCTGAGTATCTGCATACCACATCGGCCCACCGACGTGGGTCGGAAATCCATAACCATTGCAATATACGGTATCTATATCACTAGCTCGTAGCGCATGGCCTTCTTCCAGGATTTTGGCACCAATATTAACCAACGGGTAAATGCAGCGTTTAAGTATTTCTTCATCAGAAAAGATCTTTTGCGGTCTGCCCAAATCTGCAGCGACCTTTTGGATTACTTCATCTGCTTCCGGGTCTGGCAACGGCGTGCGGTCACCCTCTTCATAGCGGTAGTAACCTTTGCCATTTTTCTGCCCGAAACGCCCAAGTTCACATAATTCATCTGTGATTCTCACCGTTACTTCATTGGAGCCGCCCACCATTTTTCGCGCGCGCCAACCCAGGTCAAGGCCGACCATGTCTGCCATGGCAAAAGGCCCCATTGCCAGACCAAAGTCGTAAATCACCTTATCTATTTGTGCCGGCATCGCACCCTCTAAAATCATCAGGTTTGCCTGATGGCTATACCCTGCAATCATGCGATTGCCAATAAAACCTGGGCAATTTCCTGCAACGACTGAGACCTTCTGCAGACGTTTACCCAGCGCCATTGCTCTGGACAACGTCTCTGGCGACGAGACCTCTCCTCTGACTACTTCTAGAAGGCGCATCACGTTCGCGGGAGAGAAAAAATGCATACCACAAACATCCTGAGGGCGATTTGTCTCAGCGGCAATCGCGTCCACGTCCAATCCCGATGTGTTTGTGGCGAGCAACGCACCATCCTTCATGACGCCATCTAGGCGTGCGAATATTTCTTTTTTCAAATCAAGATTTTCGTATACAGCCTCAATAACCACATCGGCATCGCCAAGGTCATCAAAGTTTTCTGTAGGAATAATAAGCGACATGCGCTCATCCATTTCAGTCTGAGATAGACGACCTCGAGAAACGCTGCGTGCATAGTTACCTTTGATAACTTTAATGCCTCGCGCTAGGTTTTCTACTTCGTTGTCGTAGACACGAACCGCGATGCCTGCATTGGCAAAACACATTGCTATACCTCCACCCATGGTACCGGCGCCGATAATTGAACCTTTGTTAATGTCTGGGATATCAGAGACCATACCGGGAATCTTGTTGGCGGCCCTTTCTGCAAAGAATATATGAATGAGTGCTTCACGTTGCGGATCAGCCAGGCACTCGGCAAACAGCCTCTGTTCCGCGGCCATTCCAGCATCAAAGTCTTCTCCATTGATCGCCTGTTCGACACATTCCACGATACGGGCTGGCGCGTGCTGGCCGCGATAGTTTTTGTCCAGCGTTGCGGTGATACGCTCAAAAATCTCTGGCGTACTACGATCTTCTTTTACTTTATCATCAAGGTCCCGAATCTTGCGCAGCTTGCTTCCACCGGCCACAATCTCATGGGCCCAGGAAAGTGCATCTTCCACCAGATCGCCCTCGGCAATCTTATCGACAATACCCAGATCAAGCGCTTCCGGGGCAAGAATCGGATTACCACTTAATATGGCAGTGAGTGCAGCTTCGGCGCCAATCAATCTCGGCAACCTTTGCGTGCCACCTGCCCCCGGCAACAGTCCAAGTTTGACCTCTGGAAGGCCCACGGGAGCGGTTGCATTCGCAATTCGATAGTCACAACAGAGCGCTGTCTCCAGGCCACCCCCAAACGCCGTATGATTGATCGCGGCAATAATCGGTTTGCTGGAGCTTTCCATACAGCCAAGAACCTCTCCTAGACCTGGGCCTTCAGCACTTGCTGCACCAAACTCGCTGATGTCTGCACCCGCGATAAAGGCGCGATGCATCCCTGTCACCACGATCGCATTAACTGAATCGTCGTCCAGCGCCTTAATCACGCCATCAAATAGACCCTGGCGAACACCAGAGGACAATGGATTAACGGGCGGATTATCAATGCTGAGCAAAGCAATGTCTTCTCGCAGCTCATAGTGGACAGCACCCTTCATGGAGGTCTCCTAAGTTAAAATTCTGAGCCGCGGAGTATAGCGAGTTTTCTCTGCAAAGTTTGCTAAAATCATTAGCCCGTCGAGAGATTGCCTATGCCTAATGCGATCCACGAGCTGCCTGTCGAACAGATACAGGGAGCGTTCGTAAACCACTACAACCCGCCCAAGGCTGGTGCCAACCCCTGCAAGTCCGATGAACTACTCGACGTGCTGCGCAAGTTGCCTGCGCTGTCCAAGGAAGATCACGTGGACACTATCCACGTGCAACTCCAGAAACATCACAGCCTCACATTACAACCACAAGATCACGCCCTCATTGCTTTCATTGATGACGCATTTAGTGAAATGCTGAAACAGACTGATCTTGATTTTAAAGTGGAATCATATGTACGGGATCTGGCACCTCACGTGGCGGCGATTGCCATCGAAGAAAATGTCATAGCAATTACCAGGCAGCAACCCATCCTATCGTTGCTGGATACCATCATCGTGGAATGTGTTGGCTGGAGTGAGGATCTTGGCATTCTGGGCGAGCAGTTCATGACAAAAATCGCAGCCCCGATTACAGAGTTAACGAATGGTCGCGCAACGATCGAGAGTACTCAGAAAGATCTCGAGAAGCTGTTCACTAAAGAATCGCCAATCCTCAGGAAACGCGAAAAACAGCTGCGAGACTCTGAATTGGTAGTCCTCGCTGGTCACAAAGCAATCTATAACTCAGCAGAACTCCTCAACAAGCTAATGACCGGCAAACAGCTCCCAATGTTTATCATTTTTCTTTTGCAGGGTGCTTGGTTTGAATTCCTACAACAGACGTTCATCACCTTCGGCATTAAGTCCAAAGAGTGGCTTAATATATCCCGTTTAACAGAAGCTCTAATTTGGTCTCTTCAGCCGAATATCAATGCGGATAAGCGTCAGGAGGTTATCAACTCTCTGCCAGGACAATTGATTAAGTTTTGCAAGAAAACCTCCTTTAACACCGAGCAAATGGAGAACTCCCTCGCAGACATCGAAACAGAATACCGGGCCATTGCCGCTGGCGAACCGGGTGATAGCTGCGACTTCGAACTGCTGGATCTTGACCCTTCGATGGCTGACGGCAATACGGCTATTGACAAGAAAATGCTGCGCCAGATATCCGGATTTGATCATCACCGCTGGTTCTTATATGACGATAAGTCAGAGTCTGAAGAGAAGGTTGCACGCCTCAAACTAATTCTCAACTGGCAGGATTCTGAGCGACTGTTATTCACCAACCACAATAGACGCAAAGTCCTGCATATGACCTACAGTGACATGGCCAATAATCTGGAAAAAGGTACTGTTCGGGAGCTAAACCTGGAAACGCTCTTTTTTGAGTCAATCGGAAGTCATCTGATGCAGATCTTACAAAGTGTCAGTCGCCAAAATAAGACGGAGAAAAAGGCAAAAAAGGCCAAAGAGCGCAAAGCACTGTCGTCAAGCTACCTAGCGAGCAGAGAACAAGCGTTAGCAAGCGACCTGGCCAACCATCGCAAACTGGCAAAACTCAAGGAAAAACGCGCAAAAATACTGCGTCACAAGGCAAACCAGAAACTAGATGCAGCCTCAGCCGCAGTCCAGGCACTCAACGTCGACGCCTGGGTCAAACTGCCTATCATGGAAGGCACGCTCACCGCTTGTAAGCTGGTTGCCATTATTGCAGGCAGCGATAAACACATTTTTTCCAACCGGGCCGGGCTTAAAGTCGCCGAATACACGGGCCGTCGTCTGGCTCACCTTATTGTCACCGAAAACAGTGAAATATTAGATACCGGAGCTGAATTCGAGAATGTCCTTGCCAGCGTCGTGACCGGGCTCCGGGCAGATAAAGACAAGAGTTATGATGAACTGACAGGAGATATGGCCAGTATATTCCAATTCTAAAATGAGTCTAAAGGGGCCGGTTTTCTGAGTCTTCAGCCAGCCACCTTCTGTTGTCCAAAAATGGTCTCAAAAAGTTGTTTTCTGGCAGTTTGTAACTGCCCTG
>Ga0115002_10005487_pt1 | contig 14943 bp, 12 predicted proteins | sample ArcticOcean_MG_C_8_FD_89576 | JGI IMG/M metagenome (GOLD analysis project Ga0115002, IMG submission 89576) | Marine microbial communities from western Arctic Ocean - ArcticOcean_MG_CB11_86 | ecosystem: Environmental > Aquatic > Marine > Oceanic | place: Arctic Ocean: Canada Basin | collected... | reverse complement strand
TAATCCGATCTCTAATCCGATCTCTAATCCGATCTCTAATCCGATCTCTAATCCGATCTCTAATCCGATCTCTAATCCCCGGCGCGAAACTTATAATTCAAGCTGCGACTGCCGTTGATTTCTTCAGCCCGCAAATACAGCTCTTCACCAAGCAAATCCTCTCCTTTGGAGAGTACGAAAGTGTTCACGGTGGTACCGGTCCCGAGGTCCAAGACTTGTTGCCGCATGCGGCGTCTTCTCGGAGCGAACAACAGGCAGTTGAAGCTAACAAACCGATCTGTTCGATTGGTCAAATGTTGTTCGACGACCAAATTACCGTCTTCGTCCAAGCCAGTGTTGAGTTCGATGACGATATCTCCCAAGCCAACTTCCATCTTTCGATACGTGCTGAAGACATAGCGTTGGTCGGCCGTAAAGCTAAAGTCCATTCTGAGAGGCTGAATACCACTGCTGGCCCCCGAGTTCAGTTGGATTTGAAAATTGTGTTCGAACTTATCGTTGGGCGACGCCTTAAAAGATTTTTGGCCACCATCGATATTCCAGACATCGGGAGCCTTGATCGTCATGCGTCCGCCGATACCTTGCTGGAATGGATTAACGAAACGGTATGACACTTTTTGGGAGCGTCCAAAGATACTGGAAATTTGTAAGCGGTCATATTTGACGCTCATGCGAAACTTCGCCAGCCACGGATTCACATTGGTTAAGAATGTTGGCAGTGTCTGCACTTGGATTTGCTGGCGGCGAATCTCGTCTTCCGTCTCGATTGAGGGACGAATGATACGGCCCCACAAATCGGCTTGGCGGATATTCTCCCCTAAGTAAATCGACTCCAAAACGGGCTTGCGGTTCCAGATAACCATGACGGCGGAACCATCTTTTTCAAAGATGTGGTTCTTGCTCCCATTAGGCAGTGCTACCGAACCGATATAAGTAGTGCCGCTCAGATAACGAGCGGTTGTCCGCCAAGCTAACAACATTTCGGTAGGCGCTCCTTCGGCATCCATCAATCCAGTTTCCAGATTGAACGGCTCGGGAATGAACACTGCCTTCGCTTTATTTTGCTTAGCAGCAACCATGCGGGTCACTAAGTCGCGAGCCCGGGTTTCCATGTCGTATTTGCTATATGGCAAGGTCCGCAACGTGACGAATGGGGACGATTGTTTGACACTAGGATTAGAGAGATGAAATCCTAATTCTGTGTCTGTAAATGGTGTTTCGGTTGTATAGGCCAAAAAGTCCCAGGGAGGAGAATGCGTTGCAGGCGATTCATTGACCCATCGCCAGCCGAATCCCAATCGAATTTCCTGGCCAAATCGTTCGAGATGTTCTTTTACTTCTTGCAATTTTTCGACGAGCTGAGGGAAGCCAACAAAGCTAGTATCCTCGTCTCCGCCAAATTGCCACCAGCGGACTTTAAGTGACAACCGCGTGGTAACCGGATCGATAGCTCGGCGCCAAACATCTCTATCGACAAATGCCGACGCGACGGAAAACTTTTCTGTCTCGGCCAACATCTCGCGAACTTCGTCTGGTGGGTTGTCCAATACAGCGACCGAACGAATTCCACGCGAAGCCAACCGTTCGACAAATCGAATGAATTCGTCGATCTTGTCGCTATCGTCAACTCGACGCCAAACCGATATCTTGATCCAATTGATTCCCACACGGCCCAACATCGCGGGCAGTTCGTCGAGTGTGTAGGGACCACCGTTTTCTGGAAGCGTCCAACCAAATTCGCCCGTCTCGAGATTATCCGTCGAGTCGATAACGGCTACACTGAGTGTTTTTTGAAGAAGGATCTTGTTCTTACCTTCGATGGCAACTCTCGCTCTGTAGAGACCGTTTTCCCGAAATTCGGGATGCCAAGTTGCCTTCCCGGAAACACCGAGCGAATTATCTTCGGAATACTCCGCCTCGATTTCAACTTTGTTGTCATCGTTTTCCGGTTTTTCGAGTACTGGTCGGCGAAGATGAAATAGCCGGTTGCCGTCGATATCCCAAGCCTCAAAGACGATAGTTGGATGGCGTTCGAGAATTCCGGAGAACTCGGTAATTAGCGAAACGTTTTCGTCTTTGGAGAGAATATTAAAGACGCGATCGGTTTTGAGGGACAGCCTCGGCACTCGCGCGAACCAAACGTCGTCGAACATCGCGACGCCGCTCAAGTCGGGATGATCGTCCGAGTGGATATGGACACCGATTACCGCATAACGGATGTCTTTGCTCGTCGGGAGAATTGGGCCAATTGACGTTTTCAGCCATTCCGATGACGATTTGAATCGTTGCGATTCGTAATTCTGGACGACTTTGTCTTTGGCATCGTAGAACGTGACGGAATAGTATAATTCACTGTGAACCAGACCTACGATTCGGAGATGGCCCTCCATGACGTAGCTGAATTGCGGTGTGACAGGTATTTTAGGGGAGTAGACTGCTGCGGACCCACCATCCATATTGACGATCAAACAGCGGCGGCCGGATGGACATTTTTCCTTGGTTTGCTGAATACCTACTTTCAAGTACAAGGGAAACCCACGGCCCGTCTGCCGACGCCAGCCATCGGGCCAGTTGTCGTAGTTGGTGTCCGTCCCCGTCTCAAAGTCGCATGTGTACAACGGAACCGCCTCTGACTTCTGAATGTCGATAGGCGCGTCCACCGGAGTCGCTAGAATGAGCAGCGGAAATATCCATTTCATCAGTTTCACCCACGTAGAAAAATCTAACGCCAATTTACGGCAGTCAAAGGAACCCAAGTTGTGATGCAGATTAAGGTTGGTGTCCAACTTGCAAGCTTGAGACAACCCTTCAAGAAAGCTTTGCTCACTGCAGCGGAAATGGGAGCAGATGCAGTCGAAATCGATGTACGAAATCAGCTAATCCCTTCCGATATGACCAGTACTGCCATCCGACAAGTGCGGAAAATGCTGGATGATCTGAATTTACGGGTCTGCGCCGTTAGTTTTCAAACAAGGCGAGGTTACAACGTCCTCGACCAACTCGAACAACGAGTCGAAGCCACTAAGCAGGCGATGGACTTTGCCTACCAGCTGGGAACCAATGTCGTCATCAACCAAATTGGTCGAGTGCCGGAAGAGCCGAAGGGCCCAGATTGGGAACTGCTGCTGGAAACTCTTGGCGATATCGGCCGCTACGGACAACACATTGGAGCCATGCTGGCCGCCGAAACTGGCTCCGAAAGCGGCGAGCAGCTCCTTCAACTTATCGATGCCCTACCAACCGGATCGCTCGTGGTGAACTTCGACCCCGGTAACCTGATCGTCAACGATCATTCGCCCAGCGATGCGATCGCGTTACTCGCTCAACACGTGCAACATGTGCACGCCAACGACGGTGTCCGCGACCTCGCCCAAGGCCGCGGAATCGAAGTACCGCTCGGACGCGGATCCGCCGATTTCCCCGAACTCCTAGCAACCCTCGAAGAACAACATTATCGTGGCTACTTTACTATCGAGCGTAGAAACGCAGAAAATCCAATTTTCGAAATCGGCGAAGCAGTCAAATTTCTAAGAAACATATAAGTATTCGAGAAAACTAGGATCCGAGAAAACGAGGATCTAAGAAATAGATAACACAAACATTCAAGCGCGAACCAATCAATCGAGAACACGTCTATGTCTGACATGAAAATATCGCTCACTGGAATCAAACCTTCGGGTATCCCGCACATCGGTAATTACTTGGGCATGATCAAGCCAGCGCTTGAGCTGGTCGAGCAATACAACGCCTATTATTTCATCGCTGATTACCATGCGCTGACGACGCTGCGTGACTCCAAGCAGATGAAACAAAACTCGTACGACCTCACCGCGACGTTCTTGGCGCTGGGCATGAACCCGGACAATGTCGTCTTCTTCCGACAATCGGACATCCCAGAAATTTTTGAGCTCTCCTGGATCCTTTCGTGCTTCTGTCCAAAAGGATTACTGAACCGAGCACACGCGTACAAAGCCGCGTTGGACGCCAACGTAAAAAACGACAAAGACTGCGACCACGGAATCAACGCAGGTCTCTTTGGCTACCCCGTGCTGATGGCGGCAGACATCCTGATGTATGGCAGTCACATCGTTCCGGTCGGGAAAGATCAAAAACAACATGTTGAGATGACCAAAGACATGGCGCAGGCGATGAATCACGCCTACGACGAAGAGATATTCGTCCTGCCGGAATCGGTCATTCGCGCCGAAGTCGAAACGATCCCCGGACTCGACGGCCGGAAAATGAGTAAGAGTTACAACAATGTCATTCCGATCTTCGCGCCGGCAAAACAGCTTCGCAAAATCATCATGAGTATCGTCACCGACTCAATTCCGGTCGAAGCGCCGAAAGATCCCGACAGCAACAACGTTTACAACCTCTACAAGTACTTCGCGACGCCAGAACAGGATGCGGCGATGCGCGAGAAGTTTACCGCGGGCGGCTTTGGTTACGGCGACGCCAAGCAGGAACTCTTCGAGTTGCTCGAATCGACCTTTGGAGAAGCTCGAGAAAAATACAACGCGTACCTCGCCGACACCAAAAAACTCGAAGAGATTCTCATGGAAGGTGCCAAAAAGGCTCGTTATCAATGCTCGAAAATAATGAAGCGAGTACGACGAGCCGTGGGTGTCCGACACAAACGACAGGTTCTTATCGAAACAAGCTAGTCGAAGCGGAAACAACACATTGCAAGAGGACATTTGCCAGAATCGACTTCGTTTCTCTTTGGGCATGGCCTAAAATACACCGTCTAGAATACATGGTCTAAAATGCAACGTGCTGAAAAGAGATACAACACGCTGAATTACAAGACGCTGAATTACAAGACGCTGAATTACAAACAACTGCTTCAAAAACTCTGCATTGCAAAACTCTGCATTGCAAAACACTGCGTCACAAAACACTGCGTCACAAAACGCTGAATTACAAACAGAATGACCTACCCCGCCCTTTAGTCCCACCTGCTGGAGAAGTTGCTATGTCGTACACACACCGATTGTTCGCCACCGCCTTACTCTCACTTTCTTTGCTTGCTCCCAGTCTTCTTCGCGCCGCGGATGAAACCACTGCGGAAAAAGCTACTAGCGACGACAAGATGCAGGAACTCTACGGCAAGCTTGAAAAGCAACTCACAAACACAAAACTCGTCGGGCGATTTACCATCCTTGGCAAAGAGGACGGAAATTTACCGAAAGAGGAATACACAATCACCAGCGCAAAGAAGATGAACAAAGGTGACTGGTGGCTGTTGAGTACTCGTATCAAGTACGGCAAGAATGACCTCACCGTGCCATTGGCGCTCAAGATTGAATGGGCTGGAGAAACTCCAGTTATCACGTTGACAGATTTCACGATTCCAGGACTCGGCACGTTCAGCTCGCGCGTTGTTATTTACAACAAGAAATACGCTGGCACGTGGACGCACGGCAAGGCTGGCGGTCACCTCTTCGGGACGCTCGAAAAAGTCGAAGAAGAAAAAGAAGCCGAAACGAAAACCGGCGATTAAGTGCGCGACGATTAAGTATTCGACGAGCGCCCAGCAACGACGGCAGCGTACAGCGCAGCTGTTTCTATCCGCAGAATCCTCGCCCCAAAAGATACGGGGCGGAAGCCTGCGGACTGCGCAGTGGCAACCTCTTCGTCGGTAAAACCACCCTCCGGTCCAATCAGGCATTGCACGTCGCTGCCACCACCCGCTACATCTCCCACCGTTTCGCCCGTTGGGTGCGCAATCCAGCGAAGCAACTGATCGTTTGATTCTTCGCTCGAGTCCTCAGCGAATTTCGCAATCGACATTGGTGAATCGATCACCATGAGTTTGTTGCGACGACATTGCTTGGAAGCTTCAATCACAGCTCGTTGCAAACGAGCAATCGCTTTCTCAACTGGCTGAGCAACTCCACGTGTCGTTTCCAGTGGAATCAATCGAGTCACACCCAGCTCCACACATTTTTCAACGAGCCATCGCTGCCGATCGCCCTTTGGCAATGCAACTGCCAGCTCGACTGGGCAAGCGAGCTCGCGGTCGATTTCGAGCCGTTGATTAATGGAAATCTCGACGGACTTCTTGCTAATTGAAGCTACTGTAGCGGTAAACTCCGCACCCGATCCATCAAAGACGGAGATCACATCTCCGACCTTCCGGCGCAAAACTTTACTGAGATGACGAGATTCATTTTCATCCAACTCGACGGTATCGGATTGAATCAAGGTCGAGACAAAATAACGTTCGGACATTGGCGAGCGACAATACTGTTGTGAAAGGCGTCAATCAACAAATGATGCTCGATTGTACATTGCAATGGATTTATTCACGACCGACTTGTTGTAACTCCACTCACAGTAGCAACATGGGTCGAATCGAACGCCCCATGTGTTTGCTGCGTAACAACTAATCTAAGACCATTTTTGCCATCGTAGGTCGAAATACTCCCCTGGAAACCTCAGTTGATCTGGTTTCATCAGGCGGGATGGATAAAATGATGGACTTGCTCGAGTTCGTTTGAGGACATTGGGCGCTGAAGGAGTTGGTGGAATTGCACTCCGCCGGTGGACTTCGGTCCGTAGCATCCCCTTCAATAAACTAGCTAAGTCCAGTACGGAACTGCGAATGTCGAAAACGAACCCCACCACCGCGGCGGACGAAACCGTGGAGATTGATCTTCGGAATCCTGCAATTGCAGGCGCCCTGACTTGGCTCATTCCCGGTTTGGGGCACCTCTATCAGGGTCGTTTTGCCAAGAGCGTCATATTCTTCGTTTGCATTTTTGGGACGTATTGCTTCGGGCTCTCGTTGGCTGGTGGCCACGCGGTTTACGCGGACATGTCGCCAGCCCCAAAATCACGATTCCAGAAGTACTTTATTCTTTGTCAATCTGGAGTCGGTGCACCGTCGATTTTGGCTTTTGCCCAAAGACGAATCGTTCTTTCGGGCGGCGAACCAGTACTTGGCGGGTTGATGGCCCCACCCAATGAAAGCGACGGCTCGCCGGGCTACGAGTTCACTGATCGCGGCACCCTGGCTCAATGGCACTACCACTATCACCGATTTTTTGAAATCTCGACGGTCTACGTAACAGTCGCGAGTTTCCTCAATATCTTGGCAATCTACGATGCCTTAGCGGGACCCGTTGTTGCGGAACCCGAAGAAAAGGAAGAGAAGAAAAAAGCCAAGAAAGAAGATAATCCGGGCGAAAATCCGCCCGACGGAGATTGACCATGGACAGCTATTATTTTTACCTGTTTCCGCTTTTGGTCTCCGTCAGCCTGGCTTACGGAGCCACTCGTCACGAACTGATGAAGCCGATCCTCGAACATTCATTCCGTTTTGGAATGTGGTTCATTGGATTCGTGGCCGTGATCTATTTGATCATCCTGATGATTTCGTGGTCGCTGTAAGCTGTCACGTAAATTGTTACCTGTAAACAAACTGACCCCTCTTTTACCACGCACGGACATAGCTGCCGCACGAAACGGATTTTGCGAGTATCGACTGGCCTTACCCTAAAACGTTTCTGTGAACGGTAGTATTGTGAATAAGTCTCCCCTTGCGGTCCGTATGTATAGCGCACTTGCCATTTTACTTTTTGGCTCGTCAATCGCTGCTGGTCAATTCAATCCTTCACCTCTTCCAGAGGTGCAGCGGGCGATCCCCCACCGCATTGAAGACTTGGCCAAAGACACCAGTCCTCAATTGAGTGCGGCGTCGCAAAGACTCCTCGCCTGGGCGGTCGGACAATCAAATCTTGCTCCGCAACAACCAGACATCGTCTTAAGTAGAGTGCGAGCGCTTTATCAAACAAAGCGGATCCTCGACAACGAACTAAACCAGTGCCTCGAACTACGGCAACAGTTCGCTCAACTACAACCGGAATCTCGCCAGCGCGAATACATACAAAACTACTTGCGGCTCACGTCGAAATTGATCGACCTCAACGGCCGCTTCCGCTACTTATTGCGGGACACCACAGATAACGCCTGCTACGAGCTAGATGGCACGGCAACGCACTTTGAAAAGCTAATCGATCTCCTGACTGAATTTCGAGCGGGAATTGGCGCTTTATCAACGACCTATGCCCTCTTCGATCCAGCGCCAAACAGCGGCAGTTTTCCGTTTCCCATTCGCGTCAAAATGAAAGTCCTGCAACTCATTGCCCTCACCCGCAACGCAGACTGCCTACCTGAAGTCGTTGATTTCATCCGCGCGAACAAGCATCCAGCTCTTACCGTCTATGCGGCGTCCACCATTCGATTCGTTGGACTACCGCAAAAATGGCGGATCGGACAAGACGTCGGTCTGGCCAAGCCAATCGTCGGTGCTCAAGAACTTCTTAGCATCGTCAATCGAGTGAATACAGCTCAACTAAATGAGACCTACGCGGAGAGACTCAAGACACTCAAGCTGTGGCTTGCCAATCGAACGTCGAAGGGAATTATCGGCGATACATATCGCTGGGGAGAAGTAGAAGTCCAACCCGGCGATTGGCTGCTGACCCGCAGCGCATCTCCCTACAGCTATTTCACCGATTTATCGCCGAGTTTGTTTACTCACATCGGAGTTGTAACCGCGGAAACAGGCAGCGATGGGCACCGTCGCTTCGTTGTAGTCGACTTGCCAGAGCGAGGGGCGAAGATGCCCGCCACGAATATCGACTCATTCTTGCAGGAAACAGTTCACTACTCCGTGCTCCGTTTCGACGATCCCGCCGCCAACAAAACGATGTCCGAAATAGCTCGCCAACTAATCGGAAAACCCATCGTCTTTGATCTACAATTTCAAACGGATCGCATTTCCAGCTACAAAGGCAACCTCGACAAAACCGAATTCGTTCACACGTATTGTGCCGGACTCCCTTTCATCTGCGCCCAAGAAACATCGATTTCGATCGACCAGTTCTTTCCAATCCGCGAACGCGCTGCCAATAAACTGTGCATGGCGAACCTAGAAAAACTCGGACTTGCAATCGGCGAAAACTTTGCCTCGCCAACCGGCGCAATGTTTTCAAAACAAATGAAAATCGCTAGTTTCCCAAAACCGATGTACGATCCATCTCAAGAAGTGAAAGAAACCGTTTATCAACACTTCGCCGAGTCCATGCTGCAAAAGAACTTGACCCCCTCACCCAACGCTCTACAACTCTTGCGAGAACGAGTCGCCGTAGTTGCCAAAGAGAGTCCCATCCTTGCCAAGGCCATGGCCGCCGCAAACAACGTCGACCAACGACTCGACCTTGAATCTGCAGCAAAGGCCATCGCCGTCATCGAATCTCTCGACGGGATAGCAAATTCGAACGCCACGCAATTCGACCGGGCTCGGAGAGCAGTCTCCATGCCTGCTCAAACAGGAATTAGCAGAATTACTGACGCCGCAACCCAAGAACTACACACCCTGCAACGAATTCACTCACAGTTGCGTGCGCGATTTCTCGGCGGCTCGCTCTCCCCACGACAGTTGCGAATCGAATTGGTCCGCTATTACTCCCAACAAGGAATTCGCGCAGTAGATCAACGCTTCTTTCGACCCTAACTCCCGCTACTCAAAGTTGCTGGTTCTGGGAGTTTTTAGCAAAACCGACATGCTAGCATCGTCTGTTTCGAACAGAAACAAGTTGACAACAACTGTCACCCGATAGAAAACACTGGCTTGCAAGAATCGATCCCGAGACTCACAGCCAAAAACACTTACTAAAGCACCACCAAATGCCGCCATTTACCAGTCACATCTTCGTTTGTTGCAACCAAAGGGGTGATGGTCACCCAAGAGGTTGTTGTGATCCGGAGGGAAGTGAGAATTTGCGTAGTTTATTCAAAGCCGAAGTTAAACAGCGGGACCTAGGTCCTTCTGTGAGAGCTAACAAGGCGGGCTGTTTAGATCAGTGCGAGTTTGGACCAGCGGTCGTGATTTACCCGCAGGGTATTTGGTATGGTGGGGTTCAGCCGGAAGACGTTCCTCGTATTATTGAGGAGACGGTCGTACACGGACGAGTTCTGGAAGACCTTGTGATTTCAGACGACCTGTTGAATACAAAGGGTGGGCGAGTAAAGCCACCGCAACCGCCGGTTAACGGCAACGAGAACGATTCATGAGGATTGTCGTCTTTGGGGCGGGCACCGTGGGTTCTTCCATTGCGGAACTGCTCTGCCAACACGGTCACAGTGTGACGGTGGTCGATAACCATCTCGAGCACACGACTCGCATTAACAACGAGTTGGATGTTCGCGTCGTAACGGGATCGGCTGCGCACGCAAGTGTTCAATTCCAATCGGATGTAATTGGCGCGGACGTTTGTCTTGCGGTAACGGGCAACGACGAGGTAAACATCTTGGCCGCCAGTATGTCGAAGGCGATGGGTGCGCGGCGAGCGATCGCTCGAGTTTATGCCCCGGTTTTTCGCGACCTGAGCACTTTCGACTATCAACGGCACTTCAACATCGACCGCATGTTGAGTTTGGAGCACCTTACGGCGAGCGAATTAGCTCGCGAGATTCGCAACCCAGGTTCGGTGGTGGTGGAGAATTTTGCTCGTGGCGAGCTCGAAGTTCAAGAAGTCACAGTCGGTTCAAAATCGAAGACGATTGGCAAGGCGTTAAAGGATCTTGGATTACCCAAGAACGTCCGCATCGGATCGATCAAACGGGAAGACAGTTTGTGGATCGCTGGTCCTGGAGATACGGTTGAGATCGGAGACACTCTGACGCTGATCGGCCGTCGCGAGGATTTGGACGAAGTCCGCAAAAAGTTTCGCAAGGGCGATACTCAGAAGACTTCTGTGGTTATTGCTGGGGGCGGCGAAACGGGTTACCACTTGGCTCAGTCGTTGGCAAACGACCACTACGAATTGCTTCTGATGGAAGAGAACAAGGATCGCTGTGAATATCTTGCTAAAAATCTTCCTTCGGTAACAGTAGTGCAAGCCGACGCAACTCGGCGATCTGTTCTCGAAGAAGAGCGAGTGGATTCGGCCGATGTTTTTGTCGCATGTACAGGTGATGACGAGAACAACATCATGGCGGGAGTTGAAGCTCGCGAAATTGGCACAGCAAAGATTTTGGCGATTGTGGGACGACCGGATTACGCAACGGTCGTTGGCAAATTGGGGATCGACCGCGCGGTGAGCGAGCGCGAGGTGATGGCCAAACAGATCCTTGGTTTTTTGAACACGGGCCCGGTTGTTTCCCGCACGGAGTTAACAGGCGGTCCGATTTCTGTGCTAGAAATCGAAGTCGAAGAAGGCACTCCGATTACGGAACACGTGTTGGCAAAGATACCATTTCCGGAAAAAACGTTGATCGCTGCTGTCATGCGAGAAGGTCAGCCGCCGAGCGTACCTGGTGCTGACGATCGACTCCTGCCGGGCGACACGGTGGTTGCCTTGATCGACAACGCGAGCGTTGACGAAACGTTGCTTCAATTCATGGTTCGGTAACGAGTTATTCATGAACTATCGTTTGTTGGCGCGATTGCTTGGCCTCATCTCGCTGTTAATCGGCGGCACGATGATCTTTAGTATGCCATGGGCATTGCCAAGCCTGGGGTACCGCACGGGTGAAACCGTGGAAGCGTTTGAATCCGCGGGATTCATGGGGTTGCTCGGTAGCATCGCGATCTGCACGACTGTTGGCGGCGGACTCATCTGGTTGGGCAAAGGCGACAAGGGACAGTTTTACCGCAAGGAGGCCATGGCAGTCGTCGGACTCAGCTGGGTCCTGGCGACAGTTTTGGGAGCGCTTCCTTTTTACCTAACAGGAGTGGGTCGCGGGCCGTCAGTTCGCCTTTTCGGACAGGATACCAAACCGCATATCGCGTTGGCCGGATACCAAAATTGGCGAGCGATCGATCATCTTTCCGCGGAAACGTACGTCGCCGTTGAATCTTTATTAGACGCCGGAGCTACTGGGCTACCAGAAGATGAGTTAATCGCGGCGACCAACGACCCAAACGTTGTCACGCGACTCAAGCGTCTTTGCGACGCTGATGAAACCTGGAACCACTTGATTATTGAACCGGGAACGGAAGAGCTTCCGGCGGATCGAGCCAACAACTTTCGGCTGCAGTATTTGAACATGACGCTAGTCGATTGTTTATTCGAATCACAATCGGGTTTCAGTACGACTGGTGCGACAGTAATTTCCGATCTCGAAGACCCAGAAATTGTGCCTCATTGCATTTTGTTTTGGCGCAGCAGTATGCACTTTCTCGGCGGACTGGGGATCGTTGTGTTGTTTGTCGTGATTCTTGGGCACGGTTCCATCGGCAAAGCAATGATGCGAGCTGAAATGCCGGGGCCTACCAAAGAGGGCTCGACCGCTCGAATGCAACACACTGCCTGGATGGTTGCTGGAATGTACATTGCCATGAATGTGATCCTCGCCATCATCCTGTGGATCCTGGGTATGAGCGCATTTGACGCGCTGTGTCATACCTTCGGCACAATGGCCACTGGTGGGTTCAGCACATACAACGCCAGCCTTGGGCACTTCGACAGCCCGGCAATCGAGTACGTCGTCACACTCTTCATGTTCCTGGCTGGCTGCAATTTTGTGCTGCTGTTTTTGTCGCTGACAAAACCGTGGAAGGTATTCTCCGACGTCGAATGGCGAGTGTATTTATTTGTCATCGTAGCGTCGACAGTTTTTCTCGTTAGCTACGGATTATGGTTCGGCGACTTCGACTCGCGCACCGACGCAATCCGCTACAGTCTATTCCAAGTCGTTTCGATCATGACAACGACTGGCTTCGGTACTCACGACTTCGACATGTGGAATCACTTCGGCCGCGGCTTGATGTTGCTCTTAATGTTCGTCGGTGGATGCGCTGGCAGTACCGGCGGTGGTTTAAAAGTCATCCGAATGATCCTGTTTGGGAAAGTCCTACGGCACGAAATCGAACACGCTTTTCATCCCAATGTGGTCCGACCGTTACGACTCGGCGGCAAACCCGTCGACGATCCAGAGCTAGGCAAGAACATCCTCGTTTACTTCGGGTTGATTGCCGCTATTTTCGTTGCCAGCTGGCTGTTCTTGATCATGGTCGAACCCGACACGACCTGGGGACACAATACAGAAAGCAAACTCATCGATACCGGCAGCGCAATTGCTGCGACTCTCAATAACATTGGCCCAGGACTCGGCACCGTCGGAGCCACACAGAACTACGGTCACTTCAGCGAGATCTCCAAATTCCTCTTCGTCTGGCTAATGATGCTCGGACGTTTGGAACTATTCTCCGTGCTAGTTCTCTTCTATCCAGGATTCTGGCACCGCGCGGTTAGCGGCGCGTGGAGCACGTGTCACTCTCCCTTTGGGCCCTTTGGGAGAGTCGGAGTCTCAGCTCCGGAGAGGGTTTATGAACTTCGCTAGACGAGGCCATGGCTGGACGATAATTGAAGAAGCTCGCCCAGTTTTCACTTTGACGTCCCATTCCGGTGGCGTTCTTTCTCGCTTGCGCTTATCGCAATATTCCTCGATGGGGTTCGAGCTGAGGCCGTAATATGTAGCGCCTTCGGCGCAAAGGAAATCTTCCAAATGACATACGGCCAATGACAATAACTAACGGCAAAATCTTCCTCATGCCCACTATGTCGTCTTGCCATGGCCTCGTCGAGCGAAGTTCCTAAACCCTCCCCGGAGCTGAGACTCCGACCCTCCCAAAAAGGGAGGGTGACTCGCGTTGCGAGTTTACCTAACCTCCCTCTGCGCTACTGGCAAATCAACTCGCTATTGCGACATCTGCTCGATCCCTGTAATTAACTCCCAAGTTTCTCTAGGTATCGAACTATGAATAATAAGCTAGCACTTTTGGGAATAGTGATCCTCGTGTCGGGTTGTAGCACCTTGCACAAAGATGGTGTTGCGCTGACCAGTCAAGATATCGGAACGACGATTAAAGCGACTTTGCCTTCGCATGATCGGACGTGGCAAAAAGGACTGGGAGTGTTGCCCACAGCTGCGATAAATGGCGACGACCTGAAATTAACCAACGTTCGAAATTGTCGTTACCGCAGCGAAGAAGATCTCGATCTCAATTACTACGACGCTTCATATAAGTTGAGTGATTTGGAAACGATTGACTTTGTTGTCGTACCGTTCACGGATGCTCCGAATTTAGCTCACACGATGCTGAGCTTTGGTTTTCGAGACGGACGGCACTTCGTCATTTCGGTTGAAGCCCGCATGGAAGAGGGCGAGCTGTACAATCCACTCTACGGTGCACTCAACCAGTACGAGTTGATTTACGTGATTGCGGACGAGCGTGATGCGATTCCGTTACGGACGAGAATTCGCGACGTAGATGTTTATCTGTTTCGCGCTCAGACGACACCTGAGGGACGAATTTCGTTACTGATGAACATGCTCGATCGAGCGAACGGCATCGCTCGGCGTCCGGAGTTTTACGACACCTTCACCAACAACTGCACGACGAATCTGGTGCATCACGTGAATCAAATTCGACCGGGCCGAGTGCCGTTGGACTACCGCATCTTGTTGCCCGCTCACTCCGATCGCCTAGCCTATAATATCGGCTTGATCGACACTTCCCTGCCCTTTGAGGAACTACGGCGGCGAAGCCTCATCAATCGAGTTTCCAATCTCAATCGCGACGCGGAAGACTTCTCTCAGAAAATCCGGCGACATCTAGAATTGGCGCTCCAATCCAAAAGCTCTACGGAAACACCGAATATCGCGAACTAAAAGCAGATAACTTCCTGCCCTCGCCGCCATCCAGAGCAATATCTGAGCTCACCCCCCTTCTACTCCCCCTTCATTCCATTCAAAATCATTAGCGAATAAAAGCGTTCATTCGCGGCTTCTGCTTTTTCGATTCTTTGAGAGCCGCGTTATTGAGGAAACATCATTGTTCGTCAACGTCGATAAACTCACGAAGCAGTATCGAACTGCGCTAGCGCTGAAGGGCGTGTCGATGACTGTCGACCAGGGCGAAAT
>Ga0115002_10005486_pt1 | contig 14945 bp, 12 predicted proteins | sample ArcticOcean_MG_C_8_FD_89576 | JGI IMG/M metagenome (GOLD analysis project Ga0115002, IMG submission 89576) | Marine microbial communities from western Arctic Ocean - ArcticOcean_MG_CB11_86 | ecosystem: Environmental > Aquatic > Marine > Oceanic | place: Arctic Ocean: Canada Basin | collected... | reverse complement strand
CGAAAAGCTGCCGAAATGGCACGTTGAATTTGGGTCTCTCGCTCGTTTCGTAACGTTCAATTTCGGCCAGCAATGCGAATTCAAAATCTCGGCTTCACGCTTCGATTAAATCAACAAGCCCGTGAGCCAGGGACCCCGCCGCTCAAGGTACGTCCCGCGCTCACGCGTCGGGTTACCAAAACACCTTACTCACGCTTGGACCTCTTCCTCGGAGAGGCCGTGAAAAATTTAGCTTGGCTCGCCAGAGCGTGGTTTTCGTGGTGGAAAACAAATGCTTTCCACCGTCTGGCGACGGTAGCTACGGAAATAACCTGTTCCTCAGAGAGGAAGGCCACAATCGGGAGAGGAAGGTTCCGAAGCCGCAGGCCTCAATCAGCGGTTGCAACTAACGACGCGAGCACTTTTCGAGTCCCGCTAAATGTTCGTCGTCCGTGCATGGCGACCATGTTATCCACCAGCGCCACGTCACCTGCTTGCCATTGAAGGTCGTAGGTCAGCTCTTCAGCGATCTCTGCAACTTGCAAGACCGTGTCGCGATCTAGAGGCGTGCCATCACCAAACGTAATAGACTTCGAAGGGTCATTGCGACTGTCTTTCCAACCCTTGAAGGCGGCGATCAACTGATTGAAGAACGTCTTGCGCCCTCCAGATACTTCGCGGATGGCGGGCAGTACTGGCGTCGTTGCCCTCAAGCAGCCGTCGTCGAGCCACTGCCAACTGTAACCCAGTTCCGTCATTCGCTGTTCCGCTTGCGGCTGAGTTTCCGCGCGGAATGTACTTTGCCAGCTACGACCCATCCCAGATTTTGCATCGTTGGCTGCCGGCATGACGTTTGAATACTTCAGTCCGAGTCGCTCAGATGAAGCTGTAAACTCCGGCAGACGAGAAACCATCTCCGTCAGCAATTTGTCCGATCGACAGATCGGCGTTGCTCCGCCTTGATCTGCGGGATCCTCGCAATAGAAAAATAGCTTGCTGGGGTAAATTGGTGTTTGAGCCATTTCGTGGTGCAGATAGATCGTGATGTCCGCCGGAGCCTCATTCGCAGAGAACACTCGGGGCGTATAATTCACTCGAACAGCATTCGACAATGACTGATCATAGGGGAAATTCTCGAATTCAAAAGCGGTTACGAACTTGTCAAATTGATTGTGATCCGCAATCGAAAAACCGCGGAACAAAACGGCGCCGAATTTCTCGGCGTGTGCACAAAGCTGCTTTCGGTTCGCCGCAACCCACGTCAATACATTCGCGAGGCTTGGAAAATCTTGGTCGCACTGCAACACCATGGGAAAAACATCGTCGTCCCATGACTGCTGATGGTCGATATCCACCGCCGATACGCTCAACGAACTACTCATGAAGCCAGCCTCTTCCCTCAGTGCTTGATTCTCAAAAACGAAGCTGGAATGGAACGACAAGAGTCTTCGGGTGCCAATACTTGAGGTATTTCCAACCACCAGCAGGTGAACGCTTCTTGGCGGCGTTTAGGGCATCGGTCTCGTCCATCAACATCTTCAGTTTTCCAGGATACATCAACGGATCCCTCGTTTCGAGTTGCCAGTTCTTCATTGCCTTAACCAACCTGGACTTTACCTCTGAGTGATCGACGTTGTCGCTCAAGTCCTTCCATTCGTGAGGGTCCTCTTTGAGATCGTAGAGTTGGTAGATTGGCGGATTCAGCCAACGGGCATACCCGTCTTGCGTCTGCTTACTCATTCCCTTCAGTTCTTCATCGGTTAAACACCCCGACCAATGAGAAGCTCCGTGCACTCGATAATATCTGGCCGCTGGATCTTCCCTGTCGCGGACCGGTGAATAGATCAATTTGAAACGCTGATCGCGAATGGTGCGTTGCGGGAAAGTGTGAACCGACGCGTCGCAATTCCGCTCGCAGGCCACAAACTCGCCAAACTTCACACCGTCTTCCGCACGAAACGCACTCCGCAGCGACTTACCCGGGAGCCCGGGGAGTGGTTTAACTTGCGCCACATCCAAAAACGTCGGCAGCAAATCAATGGTCGAAACCAGTGCTCGGGAACGTTGTTTCGGTTGAATCACGCCGGGCCAACGAGCGATAAACGGAACTCGCATTCCCCCTTCGTACACGGTGACTTTTCCTCGAGCCATTTGAGCGCCGTGGTCTCCGATGAAAATGACCAGCGTCTTTTCGCGTTTGCCAGATTTATCGAGCTGTTGCAATAGCTGGCCAACACATTCATCCAAACGCAACATACAGTCGTAGTAATTCCGTACGACCTCTCGCATCCGGGGAGTTTCACCTCCGATGTACGGCATGACTTGAATCTTGTCTTCCGCGACTTGCGTTTTTGGCAGGCCATCAACCTTTCCTTGCAACGGCCAATGTGCATCGGGATAGTTGACGGTCATAAAGAACGGAACGTCCGAGGCCGCAAAAAACTTCCCCGCTTCGGTAGCATAGTCCGCCACCTTTCGCTTGGCGAAGTTTGACGACTTTTGAAAACGAAAATCGACATGCGACTCAACGGCATCCGCAGGTATTACGTGCGTCTTACCAATCAATCCCGTTCGATACCCCACACTCTTTAACTTTGAATAAGTCGTCGGCCATTTTTCGTACCAACCAAACTTGTGAGTTGCCAGGCCTAGTTGTCCATTCTGATGCGGGAACAGACCGGTAAAAATTGTGCTTCTGGATGGACTGCAAACCGACTGAGTGACATATCCATTTTCATAAAGAATTCCCGCTGCGGCGAGCTGGTCGATGTTCGGCGTCTTGATCACAGGGTCGCCGTAACAAGACAGTTCGCAGCCGTGGTCCTCGCCAACGATTAAAAGGATATTGGGCAGGTCAGAGCTGGCGGGTTTGGTCGCTGGTACTGCTTTAGTGAAGCTCAAGTCGTCGATCAGTAGACCCGACTTCTGCGGAGTAGTCGCCGTGAATCGCAATTGCTTGGGACTAACGTCCAACGGAATTGTTACTTTGGTCGAGAACTTCCCAATCTGAACTTTCTTGTCCCCGTTGTAGATTTCTCGCCACTGTTTACCGTCTTGGCTGGATTCCACTCGAAAAGCAAACGGACCTCGTTTGGTCCATCGTTCGGCATAGAACTGCAGCATCTCGGGTTCAGTCGCTAGTTTACGAACCTGCAAGACCACCGATATTTGCTTCCCGCCTAACAGCCTTAAGCTCCGCTGGCCAGTTCGAGAATGAGCGTTATCGATACTTGCATGACCTTCCCCGGCACTCAACGTCCCTAAATCGGAAAATAATTGCGTAAAGCTACCCGCCTCACATTCCTCAAAACTAGTCGCGGTCGGGGAATCGTTCTCAGCACGGAAAACGGGGCTCAAATCGCCTGCGATCGATTGTGTGCACAACGCAATGCACAATAGCACAGCAACGAGACAGATGAAGACGCTTCGTCGCGGCTTGGCTATTACCATTGTTTGTGCGATCCCAATGTTTAAAATGAATTCTTCTAAATTGTGTCCGAAAACCGGAGTTAATCGATGCGTCCCAACATGGTCACACGACGATCAGCGAATTCGACGGCGCCGACGTTCTATTTTATTGCGTCACTGCTGGTAGCAATTGCGCTCTGTCCAAAAGCTCTTTCGGCTACCGAGACTCCTGATTTTAACCGCGACATCCTGCCGATGCTAACCGGCACCTGTTTTAAGTGTCACGGGCCCGATAAAGAACATCGGGAAGCGGGACTACGACTGGACATGCGAGACAGCGCGATCGCTAAACTCGAGAGCGACGCCGTTGCAATCGTGCCCGGAAAACCCGCCGTCAGCGAGTTGATTCGACGGATCACTAGCAACGACCCCGACGAGCGAATGCCTCCGCCCGATGCCAAGGAGCAACTGACGCCGGAACAAATCGAGACACTACGCCGCTGGGTTGCAGACGGGGCAAAGTACGATAAGTACTGGGCCTACGCTTCGATTCAGAAATTCGACAAAGGCATTGATCATTACGCTCACGCGAAAATCGAACGAGCTGGGCTCAAGCCTCGCCGCAAGCAGACCGTGTGACTCTAATTCGTCGGCTTAGCTTTGACATCATCGGTCTGCCGCCTTCACCGCAAGAGGTGCAGGCTTTCGTGGAAGACAAAAGTCCCAACGCTTACGAAAAAGTCGTCGACCGTTTGCTTAACTCCAAGCACTACGGCGAGCGGATGGCGATGTTTTGGCTCGACCTCGTTCGGTTTGCAGATACTGTCGGATATCACGGCGATCAAAACGTGAGCATCTCGCCATTTCGCGACTACGTTATCAACTCCTTCAACGACAACATGCAATTCGATCAGTTTACTCGGGAGCAGCTTGCAGGCGACTTGCTCCCCAATAGTAGTCCGCGGCAAAAGGTCGCGTCCGGTTACAACCGTTTGGGCATGATGTCTGCCGAAGGTGGTGTGCAACCTAAAGAGTATTTGGCGAAATATGCAGCCGAGCGAGTTCGCAACGTTTCACTCGTGTGGATGGGAGCGACGATGGGATGCTGCGAGTGCCACGACCACAAATACGATCCATACACGATGGTCGATTTCTATTCCATGGCCAGCTTCTTCGCTGACATTCAAGAGAAGGGAATTTACGCCGGCGCCCACGCCTCCGGCAAATGGGGGTCGAGTATCAACTATCCAGATCCCGAACTACCCACCCTACTAAAACCAATCGACGACCAAATCACTCAGCTCCAAGCCGTACTCAACTTATCGACGCCAGCACTGGACGAAGCTCAACGCATCTGGGAAACGAACAACTCTGAGCAAGTTGGCTGGCGTGTCCTCGCACCGTTGCAAGCTACTGCAGAACATGGGACTAAGTTAACAATCCAAACTGACAAGTCCATTCTAGCTTCAGCAGCGGCCGCTCCGCAAAACGTCTACACCGTGACCGCAAAAACGGATTTGAAATCGATCACCGGTTTTCGGCTCGAGGCGCTACCGGACAAGTCGCTTCCCAAAGGCGGACCCGGCCGAGCGGGCAATGGCAATTTTGTCGTCAGTGAACTGCGGGTCTTCTTCGGCGAAAAAGCTGACGCCATCGCCTTGCAAAATGCGACCGCCACAGTCGAACAAACACTAGCTGGCAACGCGACACCCTACGGAAAATGGAGTGCGGCCAGCGCCATCGATAACGATGCCAAGGGTTCTAGTTGGGGTTGGGCCATCCTGCCAGAAGCTAACAAGCCCAATCAAATGGTCGTCGAGACAAAAGAATCGATCGACGGAAATAACTCGGTACTCAAGTTTGTTATCGAACAGAACCACACCAACAGCGGTCACACGCTCGGCAAGTTTCGACTCGCCGTTACCAGCGCCGCGCAACCGCTCAGTGCTAAGAAGACACAAGGTCTTCCGGAGAACATCCGGACAATCTTGGCGGTCGACGGACCGAGTCGCACCGATAAACAGAAGTCGGATCTGACGGCGCACTATCGTTCAATTGCTCCCAGTCTTGCAGAGACTCGCAAGAAAATAGCCGCCTTAAACCAACAGAAAGTTCAACTCACCAAAGAACACACTCGCTCGACCCTCGTAACGGTCGCTGTCAAACCACGCGCGATGCGAGTCTTGCCGCGGGGCAACTGGATGGACGATAGTGGTCCCGAAGTGACGCCAACCGTTCCTCATTTCCTGCGACAGGTAGAGCGTGCTCAAGCCGACAAAGCAAGTCGAGCAAACCGACTGGATCTCGCCAATTGGCTCATGTCCAAAGACAATCCACTCACCGCTCGGGTCTTTGTGAATCGGTTGTGGAAATTGTACTTCGGTCGTGGCTTGGTCAGTTCGCTCGATGATTTTGGCAAACAGGGAACTCAATCTGCTCATCCCGAAATACTCGACGAACTTGCCAGCGATTTTATCGATTCGGAATGGGACGTGAAACAGACGATCAAGACGATAGTCACCTCGTCGACGTACAAACAGTCGTCTCAATCGGACGAGGCATCGCGAACTCGAGATCCCTTCAATGACTTATTGGCTCGACAGGGAAGATTTCGACAAGACGCCGAAATGATTCGCGACAGTGTGCTTTCGGTCAGTGGCCTGCTGGTCCGTAAGATTGGCGGTCGCAGCGTGCGACCTTACCAGCCGGCCGGTTATTACGCTCACCTCAACTTTCCCAAACGCACTTACCAGCACGACAAGGGTGAGAATCTCTGGCGGCGGACGGTTTACACGCACTGGCAAAGACAGTTCCTTCATCCATCTTTGCGGGCATTCGATGCCCCTTCGCGCGAGGAATGCACAGTCGAACGTGCGCGGTCAAATACCCCGTTGGCGGCGCTTGTTATGTTAAACGACCCGATCTACGTCGAGGCTTCTCGAGCCTTCGCCGAGCGAACATTGAATGAAGCTCCCAAAGAAATGGGTCCTCGCATTTCGTTTGTTTTCCAACGAGCGTTGTTACGCGAACCGTCAGTGGATGAGACGAAGATCGTCAGTCAATTGCTCGTCAAATACGAAAAGGACTTTCGCGAAGACCCGGTTGCAGCCAAGAAATTAATTGATATCGGCGAACGCCCCACACCCGAAAACCTCGACGCCGTCGAGTTGGCAACGTGGACGGGAATTTGCCGCATTCTTTTCAATACACATGAATTCATCACAAGGAACTAACATCATGTTGCAGCACCCCGATCACGAAACAATGCGTGCCACACGACGTTCCTTCCTCGGCAGATCCACTGCTGGTATCGGCGCCATCGCGTTGGGCTCGTTGTTGCGACCCGATTCGCTATTGGGCGACGTCGTAGTGCCCAAATGGCATGGCGTCATCAACCCTCCGCACTTTAAGCCGCGAGCGAAACGCATCATCCACTTGTATATGGCCGGCGGCCCATCGCATTTGGAAACATTCGATTACAAGCCGAAGCTGGCCGAGATGAACGGCAAGCCGATGCCCGAGTCGTTGACCAAAGGAAAACAGATCGCTCAGCTGCAAGGAAAGAAACTCGTTTGCCTCGCTCCGCAGTGGCCGTTCCAACAATACGGGGAATCGGGACTAAACATCAGCTCCAAGTTTCCGCTCATAGGTTCGTTGGCCGACAAGCTCTGCCTGATTCGGTCGATGAAAACCGAACAGATTAATCACGATCCCGCCCACACGCTTTTCAATACGGGCAATGCCAATCCTGGTCGTCCAGCGATCGGATCGTGGTTGACGTACGGGCTTGGCGATTCAACGCAAAACCTTCCCAACTTTGTTGTGCTCAGCTCTATCGGACGAGGGGGACAAGCTCAGCCAATCGCTTCTCGACAATGGTCGTCGGGTTTCCTTCCTTCGCGTCTTCAAGGAGTGGAGTTTCGTTCGCGTGGTGAACCGGTTCTGTACGCGACAAATCCTCCTGGAATCAACGATAGCCGTCAACGGGAAGCGATAAACGCAGTCCAAGCGTTAAATAAGATTCACGACGAGTTGTTCGACGACCCGGAAGCGGCGACTCGTATCGCTCAATACGAGCTGGCCTATCGAATGCAAGCTTCCGTGCCAGGGCTAATGGACGTCAGCGACGAACCTCAACACGTTCTAGAAAAGTATGGCACCAAAGGAGCCGATGGTACCTTCGCTGGCAACTGCCTGCTCGCTCGGCGGATGGCGGAACGCGATGTTCGATTTATCCAAGTCTACCATCGCGGTTGGGACCACCATGGAAACATCAAAAAGTCCATCGAGACAACGGCAGGTGAAGTCGATCGCGCGACGCATGCACTAATCAGCGACCTCGCCGAACGAGGCATGTTGGAAGACACACTCATCATGTTCGGCGGCGAATTCGGTCGCACACCCATGGCCCAAGGCAGCGGACGCGATCACCATATTGCTGGCTATTCTTATATGCTTGCGGGCGGCGGCGTCAAAGGTGGAGTCAGCTACGGAGAGACCGACGAGTTCGGCTACAACTCCGTCAAAGACATCGTTCACATCCGCGACCTGCACGCCACGATTCTGCAGCTAATGGGAATTGACCACGAGCGACTAAGCGTAAAATTCCAAGGATTAGACATGCGTTTAACGGGCGTAGAAGCAGCTCGAGTGATCAAGGAAATCCTAGCGTAGAAGGCGTTCGCCGTTTCTTTACGCCTTAGCCGAATCCACACCACATCGGGCCGTTTGCAGTTTTTCTACGCCGAAGGCGTTGCAACAAGAGCCTAGGGTCGCGCAGCGCACCCTAGGTAGCACGATCAAAACACAACACTACCCCGAAGGGGTTGAACAGAAGACGAATGCACAACGGCCCCAATCTTCACGTACTGCCCCCTTTCTCAACCGCCTTTAGGCGGGGTGACATGACTCTGTAGAGTCAATCCGAACTCGGCGAGTTTTGGTGCAACGTACCCGATCAAGTCATTCTGTAAATCGTGGTAAGTCAGAGGGCGGCCAGAATCGTGCTGCAAGCGATGAATCTCTGCGACAATGGTCTCTGTTGCCAAGTCTCGAATTGCATTCCGCGACATTCCAGCAAGACGAGTGGCGGCGTCGTACCACATATCTTCCGCCGTTTCGGTGTCCACAGGAATCGCGACGATAAATGTCGCTGGCTCATCCTTCGCCATATCTTCGACGCGCAAGCTACCAGTTAGGTTGATCTTTAGAATGAGCGGAGCCAAACTTAGATAGCTGTATTCATGAATAAACGGAAGAACAATTTCCCCTTGTCCTTGAGAGAACTGCATTCCGCCCATACCGGTTCGAACCAGTAATTCATCGGCCGCGACTCGCTTGTACAAAGTCGAGCTCACCAACAAGCCACCGCCCAAAAAGAAGACCGCAAAAAGGATCGCTATGAGGAGAATAATGACTGGGTTCATTTGACGTCATGCGATTAGATTCGCACCTTTCCGTAGATCGCAACTGGAATAAGCCACCCAAAACACGACAACGATTTCGATCTGCCCATGAGCCCGTCGCGATAAGAGAACCCTGCGTTGGATCGAGATTATTATATCCACTTTTACGCGACAAACCACGCGTCTTCGCCGAGGCGATAACTCTTATCGATCAATTGCGGGCTAATCACTTGCCTGGCTCCAGGAGCGCCGACTGCAACAATCATTGGTGTTCCATCGGCGTCCGGCAATTCAACTGGGTGACGTACCGTTGCCCCATGAATCGTTTCGCCTTGCTTGCGTGGGCTGACGTCGTAAGCACATCGCACGGAAAAATTAGCTTCCTGCAGCCAGCGCAACCACGGTTTACCCGTCTGCCCGACTCCCCACACATCAACTTCTCGAACTCCGGCAAGGGGACCTTCCAGTAGATGCATTCGTCGACAACGATCGAACGCAGCCGCCGAATAGAGTTCACTAGTCCGAGTCAGCCGAGTCGAGCTGTCTGACCAATCCATTAAAACTTCAGCGACCTTTCCACACTTCATACCCTTCGCCATCGAACGCAGGAACAAATCGTAGTCTTCGGGAAAGTCTCCGCTTCGATATTCGAGTTCAAAATATTCTCGGCGAGCAAGGATAGTCGGGTTAACTACGGGAAACTCAACAAATCGTAGCGCCGCGATTTCACTCGACGTTAGAGTCTCCTCGTTGATCCAGCGTTGGTAATTCTGCATCGACTCTACCGGTTCGTTATTGCCGCCGACGATATTTACATGGCAGCCGACGATATCCAACTGTTCACGATGAAGCTGTTCCAGTTGTTTTTGCAGGCGATGCGGGTAGGCAAAATCATCCGCATCCATGCGGGCTATAAGTAGTGCCGCCGCGTGAACCGTTCCGACATTTGCCGCGGATGCCACACCGGCATGCGGAATCGAAACAACCCGCAGTCGTTCGTCTTGGATCTCGTTCAGAATCGATAGCGTTTCATCGGTCGAACCGTCGTCCACCACGATCAGCTCTAGATCCTGAAGTGTCTGATCGAGAATAGATGTGACCGCGCGTGCGATCGTATTGGCGGCGTTGAAGGCGGGGATAACAACCGAAATCTGCAGCATGGAACGTAATGGCCAATCGAGCTCAATGGAAAAACGTATTCGTAGAGTTTATGGTATCGCCCGCCAATTCGCTGGACCTCTGGCCACTTTTACTCGGGTTTTCTCGACTCCGAGCCCGTCTACATAATCAGCATTCAAAAATAATCAAATCCGGTGAAAGAGTCTGCACGTTGCCACGGTAGTTCTATTAGCTACGGGGCAATCACAGGAACTTTGGAGGTTGGGTCATGTTACAACGATTATTTGGTCAGCGGCGAAATCGACAATCGGCGGCATCTGGACGTAAAGCACGCACTCTGACGGTGGAAACTTAAAGTCAACGCGTGCTCTTGGCAGCCGACTTGGCTGCTCCAATTGAAGAACTCGGACCGGGCGGTATTGGCCAAGATTGGGCAGGGGTCATTGGACCATCTGGCGAAGACTTTGCCCCTCGAACCTGGGCGTTGGCCGAAGATCAGGTATTGAACCTACAACCTGGCGACATTTTTGAGAGTGGTTGCTGCGGGGGACCTTATGAACTCCACGACAACATCGGTCCCTCTGGTGAAGACTTCGCTCCTCGATCATGGGCGTTGGCAGCAGATCAATTCGTCGAATCCTTAGGTCCAGGTGGACTCTCACACGAGCGAGCGGGATTGGTAAACGATCCAGTGCCGGTCGGCGAACTTGGACCCAACGGCCTGGGGCAGAGCCAAGTTTCGGAACTCGTAGCGGTTACCCATGACATCGCAGTCACACAAGTCATGGCTGGACCGTTCACCGGATAGTCAACTCGAAACCGTTTGCACGCCCGCGCGTTCTTTCTTCACGGAGAAAACGTCGCGGGCGTTTTTTATGCGCATGCGAAGTGTGCCATTCGATCCGCTATTGGTCGTCCAACAAATCATTCCACGCTTCACCAACCTCTGTTCCAAGGAAGTCCTCCGCGTCAATATCGATGAGTTTCTGTCGAGCCGATTGGTCATCGCCGTGGAGTCGTTTAAGAATGGTTGCGACATGCACGGTTTGACAAGAACTTTCCAGCCGTTCGTCGCAGCGGTCGAGAAATTGCAGCGAGGTGTCGTGAGCATCGAGTTGACAGAGCAACCAGTGTCCCGTGATCTCCTCTTCATCGAATTCGTATTCGAGTTCAATTACCGACTCGAGCCAGCTGCAGACAAGTCGAATGGCCTCCGCGGGATCGTCGTCCAACAGCCAAGCGGCCAGCGCTTCGTGCGACTGCGACATGACGAGATCTTCGGTAGCTCTTTGATCCTCCAAAATTCGGCGGACGGCCTTTGTTTGTCCCGAATCCATTAAAGCGTGTGGCACGACCTGCAATCGGGCCCAACCTCCATCCATTACGATTTCGCGGCTAATGCATCCAAGTCGAATCCATTTCGCAACCTGACTCTTCTGCCGTTCGTATTGGGCGTGCCCGCAAATCACAGTCGTGGTGCTGCCCAATCGATCAATCAGTCGCTGCTGAAAACTAGTGGGAATTCGACACCAAGGGTCGCGAGTTAAATCTATTTGTGCCGGGGCGATTTCAGGAGCGGGCACATCGAGCTCGGGCTCGACCACCTCCGCGTCGACCACCTCAGCGTCGATCACAACGGGATTGGGCACAACGGGATTGGGCACAACGGGATTGGGCACAACGGGATTGGGCACAACGAGATTTGGCTCATCGGACTTGGGCTCATCGTCAATGATGAACACCTCGCGGTCGGGTTTATCGTGAATAGTAGTCGGTTCGTTTCGAGGGGCACTGGAAACGGTTTTGGGGGCATCGTCTTTTTCAACGACTCGTTTCACCACCACGTCATCGGTGGCTCCCTTGACCTTCTTCGCAGACGATCCGTCGGGGATGATTGAGAAATTGTCTCGCAAGTTCGATTCGATCCACGGAACTTGTTGATTCGCCGTCTTCTCCGCTACCGAGTTATTCACTTTGCACAACGTATCGAATGCGGTGCGGCCGGAAATCGCAAGGTGTTCCAACAATGCTTCGGTATAGGGAGAATTTTCGCCATCGCCATCGGCCGCTACTTTGTTGGGGCCCGTCGCATACGAAATCAAAGTGCCCCTTGGGTTGTCAGCAACTCGCGCCAAGCCACGCGATCCGCCGCGGAGCATCGATTGGTACGGATTGTCGCGACAGCAATCGAGCAACAAGAGATTGTTCAACGTGGCAGCAGCTTCGAATTGTTGCAACACCTAACTGAGTGCCAAACCTTCGGCGGCGACATGCCGTTCCATGTCCATTCGCGCGTCTATCGGCAATAGATAGTTTTCACCGTTGAATTGAATTCCGTGGCCCGCAAAGAAGAACGCCGCCACTTCGACTCCCTGAAGCCGATTGGAAAACTCGATCAGAGTGTCAATGAATTCCAGCCGATTACAATCCGTTCGTCGAACTACCTCGTACCCCATTTCGTCAAACATTTTGGAGACTGCCAGAGCGTCGTTTGCTGGATTCTTTAATGGTCGATTCGAATACTGTCCGTTGCCGATAACCAACGCCACAAGCCGGCTCGACTTCGCCGGCGATACTGGTTTTGCCGCAGCGTTAACTTCCTCGGGTGCCTTCAGCCAATCCAGCAGGATATTCCCCGTCGGCATCGGTGGAAAAATGGAACAGTGATGCACACCCGCATTTCTTTCGTAGCGGAGGATTCTATCTTCGGGAATTGGAAACTTGGGATCGCCGTTGTATTCGTAAACTCCCCGATAAGGAACGACAAGATCGTGCTCCGCTTCGTTGAATACGGAGTCCATCAATTGATCCGTCGTCATTCGTTTGAAAAAAGAACCGAATTCGTTCTTGGAGCGATCCGGCTCAAAATTCGCCGCGATCGCATAATAGGTGGTTTCTGGACTAATATCGCCAGGACTGTTCAGCTGCCGAATTAACTCGCTATCGGGGTGCATGGCAGCAAGGCCTGGCAAAGCCTTGAATGCGCCGTGAGCCACGGCCTTCACCAACATGAACACCCCCTCCAGTGCCTCCGTCGCCAAACTGGACGGCAGAAACCGCATGATGCTTGTGTAGCGATTCACGAGGTCCGTCGTATGATCTGCATTCGCCAACGGAGTGCCGCGGTTTGGCGTGGCGCCGAAAACCACTTTGCCAACTTTGTGCCCGCGACTGACGAGTGCCTCTGTCAATTGACGTGCCACCAGCCCACCGCGGCTATGTGTAATCATGTCGAGGTTTAGTGTCACACCCGCCGGAATTTGCTCCAGGAACCAATCGACGTTTTGTTGTCGGGAATGCGACATCGAATAGTGGTTAAATGCAATCACTCGTCTGTCGTATTGGTCCCAAAGATTGGTAAACGAATCTTTGGGAATATCTCCAAAGCCAGTATGTGCTGTGCTGAAGGTCCCGTGAACAAACAGCAGCGTTCGCTCTGCGTCGAGCCGCCGCCACCCCCCAATCGTCGAGCAAACTCGCCTCTTTCTTGGCAAAATCTTCTGGTTGCATCCAACGGATTTGATAGGGTCGTTTCGCCGCTTCCCACCTGCTCGCCAAGAACTCTCCAGCGGCTCCGAAGAACGGGTCGGTCACTGGAAACACGATTACTTTCATCAGCAAACGATTGACCCAGCCAAGAATCGTCCTTGTCGATCCCGCTTGCTGAACCATATCAGCTCGGCACGGTATCTCGTATTCACAGACACTTCCGAAGCTGCGAGTGTTCGCGGGTAGCGGTTTGTGAAAGTGCCAACTCAATCCGCCCTCGGCGTCTTCGGCTAACAAACATTGAACGAATCCCGCACCCGTCATTGGAATCTTCAGGCTCACCGACTCGCGATCTTGGCCGGGGTCGGCCGGCTTTTGCAAATCGAGTTCAAATTCTTTTAACTGAACGGCATTGCTAAGATGGAACGCCTCTGCCAATGCCGCGTCCGTACCTGCACTACGAAACGTGCCTCGTTCCGAAACTTGCTGTCCGGCGGAGCCCACGAACCCCGGCGCCGACAACTCGACATCGCCCAGAATAAACCCACCGTCCGAACTTCCGTCCAACTTTAAATCGCCACTCATATCTGCGACATTCCCTTTGAAACACGATTTCGATTCTTGCAGTCAATTGCTCGCGAATCAGACACTCGACATTATAGCGGCTCCGGGGCAAAGAATAACCAAGACTAACGCCGTCAACAAACATTCTCGATTTCGCGATTTACTCTCGAATTTACGCGAAGAAATTAGGCGCAAATTCTAGCAACTGCGGTAAACTGACTCCTCACAGGAGAACCGCAATGTCCGCTCGCGCTCAAATTATATTCCTCTCCATTTTTCCGATTCTTGTCGGACTGATGTCATTCGGAGGGGAAACCCACCGTCGCCAATTTCGCTATTGTGCGTTGTGTCGGATTGTTCGCTGCGACTACAAAAGTGTTGCAGGATACGGCTGGTCTGAATTCGGAATCAACGAATGCTCCGAATGGTACCCCAAGAACATCGAATCGACGCACGAACATGTCTGGCAACGATCTCCGTCGAGTGCAGGTTTCAACAGGAATGGCAAGCCAATCTGGGTGGCAGATAGCGATCGCCCGGGAGGATTACTCTTGCTTACCCCAGCAGAACAAGTGGCCATCTACGAACACATTACCAACGCCGTTGAAGCAAAACGGTTGTTCGTCGAAATGCGCAGCGATGCTGAAACAGAGAACTACGACCGTCACTTAGTCGTGCGAAGTAAGGCGCACATCCTAAAAGATTGGTCTAATTCAAACTTCAAGCGTTCTTGGGGCGAAATTCTTGCACGGCTCGAGGAGACTGAAAACCTCATAGTGAGTAGTGATCGGGCAAATTAATTTCGCCACGGGCAACTCTATTTGCTAAACTCAATACTCTATCGTCTCCCCCATTCCTCAGCGGCTTATGCACACGCCTACTTCAATCCACCTCCGTTTCGATCAACTTGCAGCTTTGGCGAGCTTCGTGGCGATTTGCCTTGGGCTTTCTTTTTCCCTCCATGCCGACGACGCATTTTTT
>Ga0115002_10005483_pt1 | contig 14947 bp, 14 predicted proteins | sample ArcticOcean_MG_C_8_FD_89576 | JGI IMG/M metagenome (GOLD analysis project Ga0115002, IMG submission 89576) | Marine microbial communities from western Arctic Ocean - ArcticOcean_MG_CB11_86 | ecosystem: Environmental > Aquatic > Marine > Oceanic | place: Arctic Ocean: Canada Basin | collected... | reverse complement strand
CGACCAAGAACGCCAACTACGACGCTATCGAAGGCATTGCCCGCAGCCTAGGTATCGTGGACTAAGACCTACGCATTGCCAAATAACCTAGAGTCCTTCCCTGCTGTGCTGATGAAGGGCGTGAGCAAAAGCTTCGGGAGAAGCTCAGTGCTCGCGCCTTTCGACCTGAGCATCGAGCCGGGTGAGCGCGTTGCTATGATCGGCCCTAGCGGTGCCGGCAAAACGACGCTGCTACGCATGATCGCAGGAGCAATAGAGCCGTCGTCCGGTACGATCCACCTCCACGGTCGCGCCCTGGCGCGCATGCGCCCAGGGCGCGATCTGGCCCGCCTCGTGGGCATGGTGGCACAGCAGTTCGACCTGGTGCCCAACCTATCGGCGCTGCACAACACGCTGGCTGGGCGGCTGGGCGAGTGGGGGGTCGCCCGCTCGCTCGTGTCGCTCGTCTGGCCAAGTGACCGCGCGCAGGGGCTCGCTGCGCTGGCTCGTGTCGGCGTGCAGGACCTCGCCTACCAGCGGGCCGGGCGATTGTCTGGGGGCGAGCAGCAGCGCGTCGCCATCGCCCGGCTGCTAGTGCAAGACCCACGCATAGCTCTGGCTGACGAGCCGGTGGCCTCCCTGGATCCCGCGCGCGCCGACGAGGTGCTGCGCCTGTTGGTTGCCGTCACGGAGGAGGCACGAGAAACGCTGATTGCCAGCATCCATACGGTCGAACTGGCCAAGCGTTACTTCGGGCGTGCGGTTGGCTTCCGCAACGGCGTCATGCAGTTCGATCTCCCGACCGCGCAGTTGACCAACGAACGACTCGACGCGCTGTACGAGCTCGGAGGCCGAGATAGTGCGCTCTAGCGCCGCACTACCCCAGCTTCCCGCGCAGCCGCGCTGGCTCGAGAGCCGGCGCGTCCTTACGCTGATCTTGCTCGGCGCGCTCGTGCTCAGCCTGTTCGCCGTGGACTGGTCCAGCGGGGTCCTGCATCCGCGCGGACTCGCCGCCATCGGCGACATCTTCGGGGCGGCCTTCCGCCCTGAGTTGTCGTTGGAATTGGCTGGCAAAGCCATCACTTCTGCCTGGCGCACTGTGGCCTACGCAGTGGCTGGTTTGACCGTGGCGCTCGCCATCGGCATGCCCCTCGGTGCAGTCGCCTCCGGCACGCTTACCGGATCCCGTACGGCCTCGGCCATCAACGTGGGCCTAGTCCGTGGACTGTTGGCCTTCTTTCGGTCGATCCACGAGCTGGTGTGGGCGCTGGTGTTCGTCGCGGCGCTTGGCCTCTCGCCGATCGCCGCCGTCCTAGCACTGGGCATCCCGTACGGAGGGATGCTCGGCCGCATCTATGCGGAGCTGCTCCAAGACGTGCCGCAGCCCCCGCTTGAGTCGCTGCGGAGGGCAGGGGCGTCCGAGTGGCGCGTGTTCTGGTACGGGAGGTTGCCCATGGCGCTTCCCGACATGCTCTCCTACACGTTCTACCGACTGGAGTGCGGCATACGCTCGGCTGCGATCCTGAGCTGGGTCGGACTCGGTGGGCTTGGCTTCCAGATCCAGATCGCACTCGCCGACCTCGCCTACGGCCGGGCTTGGACGTTCCTCTGGGCCCTGGTGATCCTCGTGCTGCTGGTGGATCAGTGGAGCACGCAGGTGCGGAGGCGGTTGGCATGACCGTGCGCGCCGCCGGGCTGCCCTGCCCCATCGCTCGCCCACCGCGGATCACCTTCGTGCGCTTCACCGTGGCCCTGGCGCTCGTCCTCATGGCTTCGTCATGGCTGTTCGTTCTGGTGCTGGACCCTAGCTATAGCCACGCCTTCTTCTCGGCGGAGACCGCCTCACGGGCGTGGTCTTTCTTGAAGGAGTTGCTGGGGGTCGGTACGAACACGACGCCCGCGTACCTACAAGCAAGCGCGTGGGCGAGCACGGGGTGGTTGGCCTTGGACACGCTGGCCATGAGCGTGCTGGCGGTTGCCTTCGCCGTCGCCGGAGCGCTGGTGACGTTCATTTTCGCGGCGCGCAATGTAATGGTCGGCGACCTGGCCCCCTACGGCAGCCGTACGTGGGGAGCGTGGCTCTTTACCATCCGCTTCATCTACGCCGTCACGCGCTCGGTGCCGGAGCTGGTCTGGGCCATGCTGCTGGTCTTCGTGCTTGCGCCGGGGATCCTACCGGGTGCCGTTGCGCTCGCCATTCACAACTTCGGTATCCTTGGCAAGCTGTCCGCGGAGGTCGTTGAGGGGATGGATGAGCGTCCGTCGCGTGCTCTGCGGACGGCGGGAGCTGGCTGGCTGAAGGTCATGGCCTACGGCGTGCTCCCGGCGACGTTGCCGCGCTTCGTCACCTACAGCTTCTACCGCTGGGAGGTCATTATCCGCACGACCGTCGTGGTAGGGCTGGTGGCGGCAGGAGGACTCGGAATGGAGTTCCGCCTGTCCCTTAGCCACTTCCATTACACAAATGTCACGCTGCTGCTGGTTTGGTACCTGTTGCTGGTTTTAGCCGTCGACCTTGCCTCAGCGGGCATGCGGCGCCTGGCCCGGTAGCTAGAGCCAGGCCTGCGTTAGTCCGCCAGCTCCGCGATGAGGTCGCGCCACGCCGCCGCTTCATACGCTGGGTCGATCAGCGGCTTCAAGGGCGCCGCGGCGGCCACGAGCTCGTGTCGGAACGCGATGGACTCCTCGGCATGGATGAGGAGCCCGGCGAGCTCCGCGGTGCCTCCCACCGGGAAGTAGCCGGGGTAGCGCTCGCCCAGCAGCCCCACATTGCCTGGCATCCGCGATGCGAGCACGGGAACACCGTCAGCGACCGCCTCGGAAACGACGTTGGCGCCCCCTTCGGAGACCGATGAGATCACCATCGCGTGGGCGCGGCGCAGGACACGGCGCGCATGCCAATGAGGGACAGCGCCGAGCCACCGGTAGCGCGGGTTGGCATCGGCCTCTCGTTGGGCCCAGCGAGCCATGTCGAGGGATAGCGCGCGGCCGCCCTGGACGATCCGGAGTCCCGAGGACGCCGGTACCTGGTGCGATGCCAGCGCGGCGCGAAAAGGGTCTTGCACCAGGCGCAAGTGGCCGATGACTGCTACGCCGAAGTGGCGAGCGCTCAACGAGGGGCCCGGGCTTACCGTCGGTGCGGCAGACTGGACAATCGTGCGTGCTTTCCGCTGGTCGGGACCCCGCAGCTCTTCGATGGCTAGCGGCTGTAGCGTCACGAGGCGGTCAGCCACCCTCGCCGACCGCCGTCCTTCTTCGCTGCCGTACAGGTCGCCGTAGATGTCGGTGCCGGCCAGCAAGACCACGATGGGGCGGCCAGGGCGATGCTCGCTGAAACGCTGGATCGCGCCCGCGCTCCGCACGGCATGCACCGCGACGAGAAGGTCGGCGTCCCGGCCGTCGTACTGCTGGGCCACCCAGACTCGGTAGCCCAGGCCACGGAGGATGCGAGCCCAACGGTTCGCCGTGACCCGGTTGCCGTTATTGGCGCCAGGACCAGCCGGTGTGACGACGGCGATTCGCACGTCAGCCTTTTGCCTGTAGCGTGCTCTCGGTAGTCATTCGCATCAGAGCGCGCACGTTCGAAGCCCGCACATGACGTCGCGTCGGTCGGGCGTGTAGAAATTGCGCCAGGTGTTGCGGATCAGGCGGCTGCGGGTGCTCCAAGCACCGCCGCGGAGCACCTTGTGGTTATAGAACCAAGGCTCGGAGTACTCTTTGTAGGGGTCGGTGGCAAATCCAGGGTAAGGGGCGAAGTCCGTCGACGTCCACTCCCATGCCTGGCCGATCATCTGCCGAACGCCAAAGCGGCTGTCGCCGTCGGGGAGCGCCCGAACATCGACGGGGCCACGCCCTCGAAAGTCAAGGTTGGCGCGTTCGGGCGTTGGCGGCTCGTCGCCCCAGGGGAACCGGCGCTTCGTGGCGCCATCCAGCCCGCCCGCCGCCGCAAGTTCCCACTCTGGCTCGGTCGGAAGCCGGCGTCCTGCCCATTTGCAGTAGGCGCTGGCCTCGTGCCAGTTCACGTGGATCATCGCTGCCTTCGGGACCAGGGGCACCTCGCGGTCGTAGCGCCGAAGGCTCCATGTGCCGCCCGCAGCGCGCCGCCAGTAGATCGGGCGCTCGGCCCCGGTTGCCTCACGCCATGCCCATCCGATCTCGGACCAGACTTCGCGGTCACGGTAACCACCTGCTTCCACGAAAGCCAGGAACTCTTCGTTGGAGACGGCCGTGGCGCTCATCCGGAACGGCGAGACCTTGACCTCATGGCCCCACTTTTCGTTGTCGAAGACGAAGGGCTCTTCGCCTGGTGCAGGCCCGAGTTGGAAGGTCCCGCCAGGGATGAAGACATCGTGTGGGTCGAAGCCCGCGGGCGCCTCCGGCCGCACGAAGGGGGTCGCGAAGCCTGGCTCGGGGTAGCCCAGCGTCTGGCGCGTATAGGTGAGCGCCTCGGCGTGCATGTCAGTATGTAGCACCGACAGGCGCAGGAAATAAACCTCTTCGGGGGTCAATTCTCGCCCGTCCACACGAGCCAGCGCCTTCTCGACCACGGACGTGAGGTAGCCGCGTGTCGCCTGCCAGGAAGGGAGCGTCAGGTTCCAGCGCGTGTCGTGAGGGATGACGGAGGAGTCGTAGAGCGCATCGGCACCATCGACCATCGACGCCGCCGCGTACAGGTTGCGCAAGGTCCACTTCTCGAAGAACCAACCAACATGGCCTACCTCCCAGGCTGCGGGGTTGACGATCGGAATCATTGGCCCGTAAAGCTGGCTCCCGCCGAGGAGGTCCGTTATCTCAAGAACGCGAGCGGCGGCCTCGCGGGCGTCGGAAATTAGGTCATCGGGGGTTGGACTGAAAGTGCTGGTCATCAGTGCACCGTTAAGAGAGGGGGTGTCAAAGAGCCTTGGATTGGATGTCGCCGTACCGCAAACGGTGTCCTCCGGTCTCGCGGCGCGCCTGTGGATTATAGCGAGGAGGCCTTTAAGGGCCATGCCTGGGAGACCCCAGGCACGGGTAGTTGAGGTACACAGGAGCGGCGGCCACGCCGCTCGGCTTCGATGCCCAGCAGGTTACCCGGTGTCAGCTTGGCGCCACGGGAGGGCCAAGTTAGGCCTTCGTTTGCGTCCGCGTAAGGCGGCGAAAAGCTGGCGGAGGTGCCACTCGCCCAAACAGTTCCATGGAGCACTCACCGGCTGGAGTGCTACAAAAGGCCAAGCTAGGACGAAGACCCGCTTTGGCACGCGGAGTCGGCGTTTCCGGCGTTCAGTAAAGCGGGGGTTCAGTTACTCGAAAGGTACGGCCGCTAACCAGCGCCGCGCCCAAGACCCCGCTTGACCGCGCCCACAGCGCGTGGAACACTCGCGCCTCCGACCTTGCGAAGGTGTGTGCCATGACATCTGTATGGAATGAACTGATAGGGGCCGAGGTCAAGTACTACAGCCACGGCAAGTATCGCACTCGTGCCATCGAGGCAGGGGAGGGCGAGCCACTAGTCCTAGTCCACGGCGTCGGCGGCCACGCGGAGGCCTACGGCCGCAACGTCTTACGCCTCGCGAGCGAAGGCTTCCACGTCATGTCGATCGACCTGTTGTGGCACGGGCTTTCAGAAGGGCCCGAGCCCTTCGAGCCGGAAAGCTACCCGCTCTGTTTCTCCGACCAGATCGTCGATCTCCTCGATCAGGTTGGTGTGGAGAAAGCGCATATTGAGGGAGAGTCACTCGGGGGCTGGGTCGCCATGAGCACCGCTCTGCGCTACCCGGAGCGCGTCCACAAGATCGTGCTGAACACGACCGCGGGCATCGACTGGGAACCCGGCGTTGTCCGCGTCGACAACGCCGGTGGCCGCGACGCACTCACGACGCGCTCGTTGGCCGCCCTTGAGGCCCCGAGTAAGGAGACGATTCGCAGCCGCCTCGAGTGGCTGATGGCGGCACCAGACCGAGTCACCGATGAGCTCGTAGACATGCGCTATCAGCTGTACACCAGGCCGGAGACCAACGCGTCGCTGCGAAAGGTAATTGCCAATGGGCTCGGCATCGGCAAGGACCGATGCCAGTACTACACTGAGGCGCAGCTCGCCGAGATTTCCGTGCCGACGCTGGTGCTCTGGAGCGACAAGAACCCAGGTTCCGGGCCAGATGTTGGGGAGAGGATCGCCAGCGCGATACCTGGTGCCGCCTATTACTGCATGCTTGATGCCGCCCATTGGCCGCAATGGGAACACCCCGAAGAACACGACCGGGTTGTAGCCAATTTCCTCAAAGGAAAAGTCACCGGGTAGTGTTATTTTTGCATGGCCGAAGCCCCGCGCGAACGGCGAACCTCCATGAGGGCCAGCGGGACGGAGGCCACGAGCACCAGCAGCAGCGCCGGAGCCGCGGCCCGAGCGAAGAACGCCTCTTCGGACGCTGACCAGATCGCTGTTGCGAGGGTCTTGAAGCCGATGGGGCTCAGGATGAGCGTCGCGGGGAGCTCTTTCATAGCGAGCAGGAACACCAGCGCGGCGCCCGCGGCGACGCCTCGATAGAGTAGCGGCAGCGTCACGCTGACGAACGCCAGCATAGGCGTCCGGCCCAGACTTCGCGCCACTTCCTCCAGCCGAGGGCTTACCTGTCGGAGCGACGCCTGCGTCGCGCCGACAGCCGCCGGTAGGAACAAGACCATGTAGGCGAGCACGAGCAGCAGCAGCGTCTGATAAAGCGGCGCTGCGTAGGCGGACGCGAAGAAGACGAACGCCAACGCGACGGCCATGCCCGGCAGGGCGAAACCAACGAACGTGAGCCGCTCGATCGCCGCGCTAAGCAGGCCGGGAAAGCGCACGGACAGCACGGCCACCGGCACTGCCGCGACCGCGGCCGCACCCGCAGCAAGGCCCGATACGTACAGTGAGTTACGCCCCGCCGTCCACAGGATGTCGAGCGGCTCGCCCGCACTCACTCCCCGCACGACCCAATACATAAGCACCGCCAGCGGGGCAAACAGCGCGATGCTCACCACGGTCCATACGAACCCCGCCGCGGGGTAGCGCCACGCGCCCAAACGCACCAACGAGGCACGGCGCGCCGTTCCGGGCGTGACACGGTGGTAAGTGCCGCGACCTCGAGTGAACGACTCAACGAAGAGCAGCGTAAGTGCGATGCCAACCAGCACCAGCGAGAGGCCGGCGGCGAGGGTTCTATCAAATGCGGAGTCATACTGAATGAATATGGACCAAGTGAAAGTCTGGTAGCGGAGCAGCGACACCGCACCAAAGTCGCTGAGCGTGTAGAGCGCTACCAGCAAGCCGCCGGCGACGATGGCGGGCCGCAGCAGCGGAAGCGTCACCAGCACGAATGTGGCGCTTCTGGGCCGGCCGAGACTGCGCGACGCCTCCTCCAGGCCTGGGTCCATACGAGCCAGGGCCGCGCGCACCGGGAGGAGCACGTAGGGATAGCTAAGCACCACGAGAGTGAAGGCCGCGCCGGGCAGACCGAATACCTCCGGCAGGCGATCAACGCCCAGCGGCTCCAGCCAACCTTGAACCATTCCTTTCGGACCGAGCGCGATCACGACCACCAGCGCGTACACATAACTTGGCATTACCAGCGGCAGCGCCGTGAGCACACCAAGGACTCCGCGCAGCGGGATGTCGGTACGCTCAGTCAGCCAGGCCAGCGGGACCGCCAGCGCAATGGACAGCCCTGTCACAATGATGATCAGCAGGACGGTACGCCAGATAATTCCAAGGGTGCGCGTTGTGGCAAGGAGGTCCCATAGCGCGGCCTCGCCACCGAAGGCACGGATGCCAAGGTACACCGGCGGCAGCAGCATCACAGCAGCGACGACGGCAGCTGGCACCCAGATAAGCAGGGGGGGGCGGCGTCGGGGCCGGCGCGTCAGCTCCGGCGCGCCAGCCCCCGCCAATATGGCGCGACCTTCGGCTATGGGAGCGCTCCTGCCTCGCGCATCAGCTGCTGAGACCCATCGATATCTGCCAGGTCCGCCAGCCTGATATCCGGCCCGTTGATCTGACCCAAGGGAACCAGGAGGCGGTGCGTGGGGATGCTCTCGACCAACGGGTACTCGTAAGTCTGGGCGGTGAAGTAACTCTGGGCCGCGGCGGACAGAAGGAAGTCGACGAACCGCTGGGCGTCCTCTTTACGGCCGGATGAGTCGAGCACGCCGGCGCCTGACACCATCACAAGGGAACCGGGGCCGCCATCAGGGAGGTGGTAGTTCCGGGCGGGAAAGCCCTCGCCCTCTTCTGCGAGGAAACGGTAGAGGTAATAGTGATTCACCAGCCCGATGTTGATCTCACCAGATCCCACTGCGGCGACCTGCGACGAGTTGTTGGGATACACGTTGACGCCGTTGGCAACCATGCCTTGGACCCACGCCAGCGCTCGCTCCTCTCCCCAGGTACTGCGCATGGCGGTGATCATAGTGAGGAACGAACCGTTGGTAGGGGCCCAGCCCACACGCCCGCGCCACTTGGGGTTCGCCAGGGCCTCCAAGTCCTGAGGAAGGTCGGCTTCGGCCAGCACCTTCGTGTTGTAGACGAGCACGCGTGCCCGGCCGGAGACGCCGACCCACAGGCTCTCCGGCGATCGTGCCCACTCAGGTACCCGGGCGAGAGTTTCAAAAGGCAAGGGGCTGAGCAGGCCCGCAATCGCACCCAGACCGCCGGGGTCCTGCGCGTAAAACACGTCGGCCGGGCTGTTGTCGCCCTCTTCCAACAGCGTTGCCGCCATGGCGGCGGTACTGCCGTACTTAACCTCGACATGAACTCCCGTGGTCTCGGAGAAGGCCTGAATGATGGGGGCAACCAGGCTCTCGCTACGCCCGGAGTAGATGGTCAGCGTGTCGTCGCTACCGCCGCACGAGGAGAAGAGCATGGCGACAAGCGCGGAGAGAGCGAGCACAGGGGCTAACCCCAAGCGCAGGGAAGGGCGGAACGAGTACATGACTAGGTCACTTCATCTAAGTGTTCGTACGTACGAATATTCCATTATGTCCACACGCTGTCAAGCGCTTACGGCAAAGAGAGAGGGGCCCTTACGGTCGGGCCCCTCTCTGCTACGAAGTCGCTTGGTTTCGGCTCCGCGCCTACGGCTGGAACACGGCGAAGCATTTCTCGGAGTTGAAGATCCAAGTCTCCAAGTAGTCCACGATCTCGGCTTTACGGTCCTGCATGGCGCCGGCCAGGCAGATCCAGTTCTTGAACTCGGCGTCGCCCGCGTCGTCGATTTCGGCGTTATTCAGGTTCCGCCATTTGCTCTGCTCGCCCGACTTGAGTTCTTCGAACCGCGCACGGTCGAAGTCGCGGTCCGGCCACAGCCAGTTGTGCTTAGTCGTCAGGAAGGCGTGCGACCACCCCGAGGAGGCCATGATCACGTAGCGGCCCGGCATCTCGTTGAGGACCTGCCGCAGCTGGCTGCCCATCTCGAAGCAAGACTGCGGGGTTGGCCCCTGCGGCCCGGGGTAGTCGACCAGCGGGTCCTTCTCGGCGTCGGTCCGCGTGTCCTGAATGTTCGCGCTCCCCCCGCGGTTGGAGACGACTAATTTGCCATAGCAGTTCACGGCAATCGGGACAACTGGGTAAGTCCACGGGTTGTCGTGGTCCCAGTCCAAGTAAGTGAGGCCATTGGCAAACGCATGAGTCAGGCCGCGCTCAAAGTGCAAAGTCTGTGGCGTGTAGGAATACGGGACCGGGAAGTGGCGCTCCGCGAGCTCATTAGCCACTTCCTTCGCCAGGTCACTAGCGCCCTTGTAGTTCTGTATTTCGTCCGGGTCTACACCCCAGAGGTTCTGCTCGGACCGGAAAGGCTTCGAGGGAAACTCCGGTGCGCAGAAGATATTGAACGGAGGGATGATGGTCTCTTTGAAGTTCTCGTACTGGTCGTCTCCAAAGACGAAGACAGCGTCGGGCTTGAATTCGTCGATGGCAGCCCGAACTTTCTTGAAAGCCTGTCGGTGCTGTTCGGTGTGCTCGTGGGCGCGCTCAATCTCGTGCTCCCATTCGTCCTGCATCCCCGCCGGCCAGTTCTTTGGGTCCTTCATGTCTTCGGCCACGTTTGGGCTCTTCAGAATCCCCTTGAGGATACCAGCGTAGCTCTCTGGCTTTCCGGTCATCATGGGGGGGTAGTGAGTCACTCCGATGCCTAGGATTTCACCCATCTCAGCCTCCTTCGTCGCTCTCGGGCCACTTGCCGCCGAGGCTGTTTGCCATTCGACGCGCGTTGCCCCGTTACGGAGCAATTGCGCGGCATTATACACGCCCCTGCTCTGCCAAGCGACGGCTTCGGCCCGCTTATGATCTGCTTGACCCGGCCTTCCCGATGGCGTAAAACTGCCCCGCGCACGAGCATGAAAGCGCCCAGCATTTAGCTTAGAGAGCGTGCGCGCGTACCGCGCGCGTGGAGGCACGTGGTGTACGACCTCGTCATCAAGGGTGGACGAGTCTTTGACCCTGGGCAGGGGCTCGATGCCGCCCGCGACGTCGGGATAAAAGGCGGGGTCATCGCGGCTATCGAACCATCCATAGACGACCCGGCCGCCGGGCGAGTCATGCAACTCAAGGGGGAGCTAGTCGCCCCTGGCCTCATCGACATGCACGTCCACTTCATTCAAGGTGCGGCTACCCCAGGGATCAACGAGATTGCAGCCCCTCCGGACTTGGGCGGCGTCCGCTCAGGGGTCACCACGATCCTCGATGCGGGCACCACCGGCGCGTGGAATTTCGGCGTTTACCCTCACCACGTGGCGGGCAAGCCTGAGATCAAGACGCGCCTGCTCTGCATGATCAACATCGGCAAGTTCGGCATCCCAGGCCAGGCCCTCCGAAAGCCGGAGATATACACCGTTGAGGACGTGGACCAGGACGCGACCATCAAGGTGGCCGACGACTACCGCGACCTCATCCAAGGGATCAAGCTCCGCTTGGTCGGCCCAGCGCTACTATCTATGGGCGCTGACCTCATTCGGCTCGCCAAGGAGACGGCCCGCGAAGCCAAGCTCCCGCTGATGGTCCACATCGGCGACCTCATCGGCGAGAGCGACAAAGCCCAAGACCTCACCCGGGTGCTGCTCAAGACACTGGAGGAGGGCGACATCCTCACGCACATCTGCACGGCAATCCCCGGCGGGGTCCTGGACGCCAACGGCAAGGTTCTGCCCGAGCTCAGGGAAGCCCAAGCCAATGGCGTGATCTTCGATCCGGCACACGGCCGCAGCAACTTCAACTTCGACGTAGCCAAGCGCATCGCTAACCAGAATTTCCATCCCACCACCATCAGCACCGATCTCACGCTCAACGGCTGCAAGGGCCCCATTCAGGGGCTCACCGAGACGATGTCCAAGTTCATGGCCGTCGGCTACACGCTCGAGCAGGTCGTGACCATGGTAACCACCAACCCAGCGAAGGCGCTGCACCGGGAGGACAGCCTAGGATCCATCGCCGTCGGGCGGGAGGCTGATCTTTCGATACTCCAGGAGCTAAGCGGCAAATGGCGCTTCGAAGACTCACAGAGCAACGGCTTCTCTGGCGAGAAGGCCCTGGTTCCGGTTCACACGGTTCGGGCAGGCGAAATGATCTCGCTGGACTGGGGGCCCCACGCCTGGGGCTGGCAGCCAGCCGAAGAGTAGGCGGCGCCATAGCCGACCGCTCGGCAAGGCGGGCGTAGCCAGGCCCCAGCGACCAAGCGGGGTGTGCGCCTGCTGAGGAGGCACCCATGATTGATGACGCAGGCATTATCGAAGCCCTTCGCAAGCTACCGTCTGCCGCCTGCCTAGACGTGCTTGATGGCCTCGGGTACACCAACGCACAGATGCGCGGAGTCACTTCTTTGCTGCCGGGGCAGAAGCTGGCCGGGCGTGCCATCACGATGCGCTTTGTGCCCAGCCGCCCTGACCTGCGCGAGCAGGTCATCGGCGGGACGGAAAGCGCCGAGTACCGGGCGATGGAGATCTGCGGGCCCGGCGACGTGCTAGTCATGGACGCCATGCGGTCCGCGAGCCCGTCGGCGGCCGGTGACATCAAGCTCTGGCGCCTAAAGCAGCGTGGCGCGGCGGGCGTAGTAACTGACGGTGGCGTGCGCGACTTGGCAATGCTGCGCACCTATGGCATCGGCGTCTTCGCAGCCCAAGAGACGAACATGACGATGCCCTCCCACATGCTGCCGTGCGACGTACAGGTGGCGATCCAGTGCGGCGGGGTGCTCGTCATGCCCGGTGACTACATCACGGCAGACGACGGAGGGGCGGTGGTCGTTCCGCACCGACTCGCGGCCGGCGTCATTCGAAAGGCACTGGAGTACGAGGCACTGGAAGGAGCGGTCAAGCGGCAACTGGAACGTGAGGATGTTTCGCCCGGTAAGTACTACCCGCTCAATGACGCGGCTCGCGAGCTGCTCAAGCGAGAACGGGAGGCAGGCGAATGACCCAACAGCAACACGGAGGCGACGACGACACGACCGAAGCAGAGGTACTGAAGGCGCTGCGGGAGGCGCTGAAAAACCCGGAGAGCACGGCATTCAGCCGCCTCAAGTACATGGCGCGCCCTGCTCGGACTCGGAAAGAGCTCACGGAGTTCATCAACGGCCTTTTCATCAACGCTGCCACCGGTAAGGACGCGGGTGACTACAGAGGGATGGAGCGCTTCCTCCTCGAATGGGAGGACCGAATGGAGGCAATGTTGTTCGCGAACGCTCCGGTCCCGAAGGGGCTGGCGTCGACCCCGTGGGCACCGGTGAACAAGCCCGTCAGCGGAATGCGCGTTGCGCTGTTGAACACTGGCGGTATCTACGTCGACGGGGACATACCGTTCGAGCCGCGCGCCGATTCTAGCTTCCGTGAGCTGCCTCGCACGCTGCGCCAGGACCAGGTCCGCGTATCCCACGGCGGCTATGACTATTTGGGGGTCCTTGAGGACGTGAACTGCGTTCTGCCGGTCGAGCGCTTCCGCGAGTTGGAGCGGCAAGGGGTGATCGGCGTGCTGCACGAGACCATGTACTCCTTCATGGGGCTAATTCCGGACCCAGCCCAGCTCAGCGCCGAGGCGGCGCCCGAAGTCGCCCGCCGCCTCAAGGCCGCGGGCGTGGACGCCGCTTTCCTCGCGTCGACTTGACCTATCTGCAACCGGTCCGTTGGACTGATAGCGCGGGCGATCGAAGAGGCGGGAATCCCGACGGTCATTGTTATGATGTTCAAGCGCTACGCGGACGAACTGTCACCGCCAAGGAGCGTGGTCACACGCTTTCCGTTTGGCCGACCGTTGGGCGAGCCTAGCAAGCCTGACCAGCACCGGGTCATCATCGACGACGCCCTGCGCTTCCTGGCCGAGGCGCGTGAGCCTGGCCAGGTGCTAGAGCTGCCGTACCTCTGGCGCCGCGAGGACTTCGCGGCCATCCTGGACGCACGTGGCGCCAGGCAGCTAGCCGAATAGGTTAGCGGGACTACCTCACCCACGGACACTCGGTCTTGGCGGCGCCAGGTGCGGGCAAACCTAGCATGGACACCCCGCACCGCCGAACGCGCGAGCGACGGCAGTGATGGCGACCTCGGACGGCAGAGCCAGTCCCGACTCTCAGGCTGTGGTCACCAAGGCCAAGCCGAACAGCTCCGAGGGCTCGCTCGTTGTGAACCAGTCTGCCAGCGCGAGCCCTGCGTCAGCGAAGCTGCGCTCGGCCGCAGCGCGGGAGAATTTGTACGAAGCCTCGGTCCAAATACGCTCGCCCGAGCGAAGGTGCACGTCCATGCCCAGCGCGCCGACCTTGACGAACTGCGCCTCGCGCGCCTCCAAGTGCATCTCGATGCGCGACTCCACGGCATTGAAGAGAGCGACGTGGTCGAAGGCCTCTGGCACGAAGTCGGCATCAAGTTCCCGGTTAATCACGCGAAGCAGGTTGCGATTGAAGGCCGCGGTAACCCCGGCAGCGTCGTCGTACGCACGCTCTACGGCGCTGCGCTCCTTTACGAGATCCATCCCTACCAGAGCATGGCCATGTGGGCCTATGACCTCTCGGATACGCTCGAGGAATACGTGCCGCTGGGGCGGGTGCAGGTTTCCGATGGTGCTGCCCAGAAAGAGCACCAGCCGCGCCCCGCCAGGCGCAGGAATCTTGGGGAGGTCTGACTCAAAATCACCGATGACACCGTGGACAGAAAGGTACGGGTATTCGTTCACTAGCTTCTTGGCGGACTCACGCACGATGCCTTCGCTTACGTCAAAAGGGACATAGAGTTGTAGGTGATCCGGCGCAGAGGCAGCTCCCAAGAGGATTCGAGTCTTGGAAGAAGAGCCTGATCCCAGCTCCACTAGCTCGATGGGGCGTAGCCTGGCCATCAGGTCCGCTGCGACCATCTCCAAGAGCCTCCGCTCGGCGCGAGCAGGGTAATACTCCGGCTGCTGGGTGATGCGCTCGAAGAGCTCTGAGCCCACGTCGTCGTAGAAGTACTTGGGCGGAATCTGCTTCGGTGTGGCCGCAAAGCCCAAGCGCACGTCGTTGGCAAGAGCCGCGCCAAATTGCGCGGCCTCGACATGCACGTCGATGCGCAGGCGGCGGCTTGGGCTTTCTGGGTCCGGTGGTGTCATGCGCGGCTATACGCGCCTGGGCGCTCATGGTTCGAAGGTCGCGGGGCGCCAGGACGCGGAAAGGAAAGGCTAGAGCCTTCTGCTTGGGAGGGTATACGAGGCCCCCCAGGGGGTGTCAACACGGTTGCTATGGCCTCCGGCGCATTCTTTACGGTAGTCGGTAGGATGCCTCCATGCTCAAAGGCATCGACCCTCTTATTCCGCCCGATCTGCTCGGCATCCTCGCTTCCATGGGGCACGGCGATGAGATAGCCATCGTCGACGCAAACTTCCCGGCGGAGAGCTACGCGCGGGAGCCGGTACACATCACGGGGCTGACTCGGCCCGGGTGCTGCGTGCAGCGCTTTCACTCATGCCCGTCGACGACTTCGTGGAGGAGCCTGCGTGCGTCATGCGGCCCGT
>Ga0115002_10005482_pt1 | contig 14953 bp, 11 predicted proteins | sample ArcticOcean_MG_C_8_FD_89576 | JGI IMG/M metagenome (GOLD analysis project Ga0115002, IMG submission 89576) | Marine microbial communities from western Arctic Ocean - ArcticOcean_MG_CB11_86 | ecosystem: Environmental > Aquatic > Marine > Oceanic | place: Arctic Ocean: Canada Basin | collected... | reverse complement strand
CGAACAACAGATTGAACTGGGCGGAATCTTCGGTGGCGACATACACTTCCAGCAACTTCAGCTGAATATCTGCCCTTTGTGGGTCCTTCTCAATGGCGTTCTGTAGGAATTCGATAGCCTGTGGGAATCTACCGTAGGCGATATAGATTTCCGCTTCGCTAATAGGATCGCTGGTTTGCTGCGATATATCTTCCTCTTCCTCATTTTCATCTGCGGCCGCCTCGTCAGCTCCTTCTCCTGATTCTTCCTCGTCATCACTTAGCGTCGTAGGTTCGGCCAGCGTAATTTCTGTAAAGTCATCGTCGGTCGTATTGTCCTTACGTTTGCGCATAACAAGCATGCCTGCGACCAGAGCACCTATAACGAGTAACAGCAAACCACCAATTACAAATGGATTGGTCAGCAACGAGCCTTGCGGTTTGGCAACAGGAGCAGGTTGTGCTGTTTCAGCAGGAGTACTGGGCGCCACATTAGGTGCGTCTTGCACTTTTTGGAGTTCGGCGCGCCAGGCAGCCAACTGATCATCCTTCAGCTTCACGATCTCGCTTAATGTTTCAATCTGGCCTGCCAGATCATCGAGGCGAACATTGAGCTCACTATTGGCTCGACGGGCCCGATCCAGGTCTTCTCGCGTGATCGCCAGTTCGTTTTCGATATCCGCAGTACGCGCGTCGCTATCACCTGCCCTTTGCCCACTAGTTCGATTGGCAGCAAGTAGTTTTAATTCACCATCTTCATCACCTGCATCGCTTGAAGTATCCTGGCGATCGCGCCGGGTTGCATCCATCTGTGCAATTCCGCTCGACTTATAATCTTTAAACTCCTGATTCTGAGTTCGAACTTCAGCCACCGCTTCTTGCGTAGTGTCTTCTCGAATATCTCCCGTGTCCGGTATTCGTAATACATGGCCGGCCTTAAGCAGGTTTATGTTGTTATTGATGAATGCTTCAGGATTGAGTCTCTGCAGGGCCAGCATGGTTTGCTGCACAGAAACAGATGCGTTAGGACGAACCTTGAGGGCAATAGTCCATAGCGTGTCACCTGGGCCAGTAACACCGTATTCATCATCAACGACGTCCCCTTCGCTCATTGGGGCCGCTCTTGGAGCAGTCTTAGTGACCTTGGTTCTAGATGACGACTTGGCTACGGAGGTCATAGATGCTTCTGTCTCCGCCGAGTCTATCGGTGCTATACCCTGTTCACCGAACACTGGTGGGTCCAACAGCACTGTAAACTCAGACAGGATTTTGCCGCTCGGCCAGAGGACCTCGACGATAAAGTTCAGAAATGGCTCACGAATTGGTTTATCAGAGGTCACTTCAAGGTAGTAGTAGCCGCTGCTGTCTTCTTTACCACGGACCACAAAATCAAGATCGGTCAGAATATAGGTGCGTTCCATGCCATATCGATTGAAATCGTCCTGGGTGGCGAGACTAGGAATAATTTCTTCTGGCTGGAGTCTGCCAATGTTGATTAACTGAATTTCGGCGCTAAAAACCTGGTTCAATCCAGAATTGAGCTCTAACTTACCCATGCCCAACCCAAAAGCAGCTGCACTATAAAGAGTCAGGAGAGTTGCGGACAGCAACACACGACTTCGAATCATTTTTTTTCTCTCTCACTCTTTAAAGACTACTTTTGAATACATCCACCGCACATTACTAGCCCTGTCTATTAGAAAAAGCTAGAAATGGTCTCCAATAGTTGCGTTAAGTATCGCTTATTACAGATGTTTTATCAAAACTTCTGCTATTTGTATACTGTTAAGCGCAGCGCCTTTACGCACGTTATCGGATACTACCCAGAGGTCTAATCCTGTTTCGAGATGTAAATCCTCTCTAATTCGCCCCACAAACACGCCATCGGTGCCTGCTGATTCAGTGACCGCGGTCGGATATCCACCGTCTGCCCTCTCATCGATGACTTTTACGCCCGGGAACCCTTCAAGCAATGCGGTCGCGTGGGATGCGGTAATTTTCTCTCTGGTTTCAATATGAATGGCTTCGGAATGACCAAAAAACACCGGAATACGGACGCAGGTGGGATTAATTTGAATAGCCTCATCCTCAAATATTTTTCGGGTCTCCCAAACCATTTTCATTTCTTCCAGCGTAAAGCCGTTTTCTTCAAAATCACCAATATGTGGGATGGCATTGAAACCAATCTGTTTGCTAAAAACCGACGACTCGACGGACATCCCATTAAGCAAGCGAGCCGTTTGGCTGGCTAATTCCTCGATACCGCTTCTCCCGGCACCAGATACCGCCTGATAGGTACTAACATTAATCCGGGTAATACCTACGGCATCATAAATGGGTTTAAGCGCTACCAGCATTTGAATAGTCGAGCAATTGGGATTAGCAATGATGTTGTGTCGCGTGTAATCCAATACGCGCTCGCTATTGACCTCAGGTATTACCAACGGAATCTCAGGATCTCTTCTGAAGTGAGACGTATTATCAATGACCACGCAACCAGCCGCTGCTGCCTTGGGCCCATACTCTGCAGAAATGCTTCCTCCGGCAGAAAATAACCCAATCTGAGCTTGGCTAAAGTCGAAGTTGGCAAGATCCTGCACCACAACAGACTTGCCCTTGAACTGGAGTCTGGTTCCGGCCGATCGTTCGCTGGCTAAAGGAAACAGGGCTTCAACGGGAAAATCACGTTTCGCCAGAATCTCCATCATGGCTTCCCCTACAGCCCCTGTTGCACCGACTACCGCTACATTGAACATACCCGCTCCCCTTTTCGAATGGTGCGAAGTGTAGGATGCATCATCATATAACTCAAATTTATATTATTTATTAACTACATAACCTATTAGAATAATTCTAATGGATATTGAAAGCCTAAAAGCATTTATCGCCATTTGTGAATCAGGGTCTTTTTCTTTGGCAGCAGAACAGCTGCACATCACGCAACCGGCCGTTAGCAAGCGTATTGCTCTACTCGAGGAACGGTTACAGAGCCGTTTGTTTGATCGGATCGGGCGCAGGATACAGCTGACACAGGCAGGTAAAGAACTTTTACCCAGAGCCCAGGGTATTCTCGGACAACTTGAGGATACTAAACGAGCGATCCACAATCTGTCCGGGTCAGTCAATGGGCGACTAGCGCTCGCGACCAACCATCATATAGGCATTTGGCGCTTACCAATGATCCTGAAGCAATACACTCAGCAGTATAAGGAAGTCAGCATGGATCTCCATTTCATGGATTCAGCGGTGGCCTACGAGGCGGTAATACTCGGAGATGTGGAAATCGGAATCATCACGCTTGCCCCTAATCCGGAACACCACGTTTGTTCACTTCCTATCTGGCAAGACCAGCTGCAATTCGTTTGTGCAAAGGATCACCCGCTAGCAAGCAAAACATCTGTATTACTGCAGGACCTATCACAGCACCCTGCCATCCTCCCCGATGAAACCACTTTCACTGGCAACATCGCACAACAGCTATTTGGAGATCATAGCCTTGATCTTCAAGTAGTTATGTCAACGAATTATCACGAAACCATCAAGACACTGGTTGCTGTGGGGCTAGGTTGGAGTGTCCTACCTGAATCGATGATTGATAGCGCCGTGCATAAACTCGAACTACCCGATATCAACATCAGCAGAACGCTGGGTGTCATTCGTCATGCCGAGCGCACAATGTCGAACGCAGCGACAGAATTTATCAATTTGCTTCGCAGCAATGCGGACCCAAACCTTACAGATCAGGAATGGTGCTAATCACGTCCTGATTTTGGCCACGGTGTTTTAGCACCTCGTCCATAAGAACCAGGGCAAGCATGGCTTCAGCAATGGGCGTTGCGCGAACACCGACACAGGGGTCGTGGCGCCCTTTGGTCGAGATTTCGGCCGCATTTCCCTGTCGATCTATGGTTCGTGCCGGGTTTGTAATACTCGAGGTTGGCTTAAGCGCCAAATTTACAACGATATCCTGACCGCTGGAGATACCACCTAGAATCCCCCCGGCATTGTTGGACAGGAATCCACCGGGAGTCATCTCGTCTCTGTGCTCGGTACCTCTTTGTGTGACGCTCAGAAAACCAGCACCAATTTCAACACCCTTGACGGCATTGATGCTCATCATTGCATGGGCAATAGTTGCATCAAGTCGATCAAATACCGGTTCACCGAGTCCTGCAAACATACCTCTGGCGGTTACCATGATCTTGGCGCCAACAGAATCCCCGTCACGGCGCAGATTGTCGATCAAAGCTTCCATCTCACTCACAACGGATGCGTCCGGACAGAAAAACGGATTGTTAGCCACTTCTGACCAATCAATGTTTGACACAGTGATGTCACCCATTTGTAGCAAACAACCTTCTATCACGATGCCATATCGAGTTTGTAGAAATTTCTTGGCAATACCTCCAGCAGCAACGCGCACCGCAGTTTCTCGTGCAGATGCCCTGCCGCCACCACGGTAGTCTCGTACGCCAAATTTTTTCTCATACGTATAGTCGGCATGCGCCGGACGAAACAGGTCCTTGATCTCAGAGTAATCCTTGGACTTCTGATCTTCGTTGTAAATGATAAGGCCAATCGCCGTTCCCGTCGTCTTACCTTCGAAAACCCCTGACAAAATCGTTACTTTGTCAGCCTCTTTTCGCTGGGTGGTGAACTTGGAAGTTCCTGGCTTACGTCTATCGAGATCCTTCTGCAGGTCCTGTTCGCTCAGTTCAAGCCCAGGGGGACAGCCATCCACAACACAGCCGAGCGCAAGACCATGACTCTCGCCAAAGGTCGTCACCGTAAACATTGTGCCTATACTACTTCCGGGCATTGATTAGCTCCTAAGCTCGCCTCTTCTAGTAAGAACCACATTATAGCCCAATCCATCGTTTCCTGAAGGTTTGCTCTTTACGGGTAATCCTCAATCGCTTAGTGTTACCGCTCTCACAAATCGGTCCACCGCTGCAACATGGAAAACGAGTTTAGAAAGATTATTGAGCAAATCGGAGAAGATGCCACTAGACAGGGTTTGCTCGATACACCGGGACGCGCTGCAAAAGCGATGGGATTTCTGACCCGGGGTTACCAGCTGAGCCTTGAAGAAGTTGTGAACGGTGCGTTGTTCGAATCTGACACCAATGAAATGGTTGTCGTGCAAGATATAGAGCTATATTCGCTGTGCGAGCATCATATGCTGCCATTTATCGGCAAATGTCACGTTGCCTATATGCCTACAGGCAAGGTGTTGGGTCTGTCAAAAATCGCACGGATAGTAGATATGTATGCGCGCCGGTTGCAGATACAGGAGAGTCTGACTAAGCAGATCGCCGAGGCCATCAATGAGGTCACCGATGCCAACGGTGTCTCTGTCATCATTGAAGCCCAGCATATGTGCATGATGATGCGCGGTGTTCAAAAGCAAAATTCAATCATGAAAACATCGGTAATGCTTGGCGCTTTCCGTGACAATCAGAGTACCCGGATGGAATTTTTGTCTCTTCTACGCTCCTAGCAGATGTTATACCCACACAGTTGAGGCAATATCAGTTAAGGCAATATCAGCTCAATTCTATTGGCGCTGTAGCGATCACTGGGGGCCAGCGAGCCCAAACCATGGACCTTGATTCGGTCACCGCCAGGCACCTGCAGTTTTATCTTGTTGCCAAGGGCCTCGGCGCGGCGTACCGAATCGGCAACATTCTCACCGTCTAGCAGGCCCTGATGAACCACCATGTGTATCTCACCGACCCCTTCTTCGACCAACCTCGTTGCCATCGCGACTAATTCGTCAGTCTGATCAGACTCGAACACGTTGCGAGTTCTATTATTAGATTCTGGTAGCGTTGTTGTTTCAATATGTACGTACACTTTTCGAGTACCACGCATTGCCACGTACACAGCAAGGTAATTGCCATTTTCAAGTCTAGTAACCAGGTAGTGTTGATATTGCTCAGGCCCGTACAGGATCGCTGCGGAAAACACAGTATTGGCCCAATAGTTACTACTCCCGCACCTTCTGCCACTGCACTCGAACAAGATCTCCCCTTGCCGAAGTAGTTGCTTTTCATAGTGGGCTCTAACCGTGTCGCTGTGTTTTTCATTTGGAATAAACAACGTCCTGGATTCCTTAGTACCCGATACGACCACAGTACGCTCAGGTTCCAGCAGATTATTTATCTTCTTAAGAGATCCTAAAATAATAGTATGCGAGATCGGGTCCAGGTCTTGCTTCGTATCGACGAGGTCAGCACCTGGATAATCCTCCAGGAGGGGTCCAGCCGATACCAGCGCTGAACAAACTAAAAGTGTAACGAAGGCTATTCGGGTGCAAGCCATTTTAATTCACATTGTAACGGTTCAAGTGATTCTGCCTGTATACAGGCCACTGTGCCAGTCAACATTCCTACTTCTTCACCCGTGAGGTAAAACACCATGCGACTGGCGAACGGCTGGTGAGTAACAATCAGCGCCCCGCCTTCGAACCCGAGCTTGCTGGCAACGGTCTCGCAATCGGCACCGGGTGCCAATTCCTGCCAGGTCGAAGCCAAGAGGTGCGGGCTTACCGCTGCTGCAACAATTTCTGCGGTACTTTTCGCCCGCGGCAAGGGGCTGCAAAAAACATGCTGTACGTCGACACCAGCACGTTTTATCGCTTCACCAGCCTCAGCCGCCTGATCTGCTCCCAGCGGCGACAGCAGGCGCTCAGAATCACTGGATGCGTTCGCCAGAGCATCACCGTGACGCATAATCAAAAGATACAATATAACCTCTCACCTTAACTTCGAATAAAGTCTAACTATCAACTGTAAGTCACTAAAGAATATGCAAATTGTTTACAATTCAATTAGCAGGTGCAATGACATTTTCTATACTTTAGGAGACAATGGGGTTATGTTTAGCCGCCTACAAATCCAACGATCTCACCGTGTCTGAAATAGTAGAGAAAATCCAGAAAGCTAGTATCCAGCGATTGCAGTCACTGTTGCAAGCATCTCTTGATGGTGTGGAGCGTGCAGTTGTGGATCAGATTGGTTCATTCTTAGGTCTCAGCCAGCAACAGGATGGGGTTTTAGAGTTATTTGTCACAAACATGAACCATAAATTCGACGATCTTCTCGACAAGGAAATTATTAAAGACGAACCGGTTTTTGATTTCGAAAACTTGTCTCTGGTAAAGGAAGAGGAATTAGACGTTATCGTTGCTCTGGAAGGCATGGTGAATTATTGCCGAAACGATCACCTGGCAAACTTCATTAGTTTCAACACCCGATTAAACTCCTTGTTTCCGCGTAAACGCATTGACGAATCCACCAATCCACTGGACCCGGAGCAAATTGCCACAAGCTTTCAGGAAGCCTTACGGCCAATAGGTCTCGATGCCCAGAATAGTTTGGCCGTGTACCGGGCATTCAACAAAGGTGTGCTACGCAATCTGGACGAGGTGCTGCGCGAAGCCAATCAAATACTGATCGATGGTCATGTTATTCCAAACCTCGGTATGGAGGGGCAGAAAAAACCCGTACAGCTACTCGACGGTCTGGTCCTCGTAAGGACGCGGCAACATTTGGCACCGTCGAAGAAGAAAGTTTCGACGAGAATGAAGAGCAGCCTGAATTATTTTCCATTATGCAAAACTTGCTGCATTCAGATACACCTGCAGCTGCGCCAGCGGTAACCACGGCGACAGGGGATGCACCCGTCGAACAGGCCAACGCGCCGTCCGGCTCCTCGGGAGCACCTCCTCAATACATGATTCCGACAACGATGATTCCTGCCGACACTGAAAATGCAGGGTCCACCGCCACACCAGCTGATGGTAGCGTTATGCAGCCATTTCAACCTGCTGCCGGACAACAGGTGCAAATGGTTGACCAGAATCAGCTGATGGAGATTCTATCCACCATTCAAAAATCACTGGAAATAAGAGAATCCAGCAGCCAGATTCCGGCCAACATGGAACAGGTAGAAAAGCTGAATATTTCGGAATCTCTGGGCCAAATTCTAAATGCCGATCAACAGCCGGGAGTCATCAACGCTGTTGACCGACAGTCTTCAGATGTCATCAACCTGGTGACCATGCTCTATGAAGCAATCTGGGATGATGAATCGGTGCCTATTCCTATTAAGGAACTCATTGGGCGTACACAGGTCACCATCATCAAGGTTGCTCTGTCCGATAATGAATTTTTTAACCGCGAGAATCACCCCGCACGAGCAATTCTCAATGAGTTTGCAGTCGCCGGTATTGGCTGGACTGAAGTTGAGAAACTCGAGGAAGACCCCCTCTACCAAAAAATACAGCAGCAGGTAAATCAGATACTGCTCGAGTATGAGGATGACATTGCCTTTTTTGAAAATCTCATCGATGACTTTCGCACGTTCCGCATCAAAGAGGCTGCGAAAACCCGCAAACTAGAACAGAGTATTCTTAAAGCCGATGAACGAAAGGATCGTCTTGAGGATATACGCGAACTCGTTACACAAAAAATTGATGAACGAGTCCTGGGTCGAGAGCTTCACCCTTTCGTGTCGGACCTTCTACAGGATCAATTCCATCGCTTTATGGTCATGTTGGTTCTCAAGGAAGGCCCAGGGAGCAACGCCTGGAAACAAGCCATCAACACCATAGACGTACTACTTTGGAGCGTACAGCCACACGAACAGGAAGGTGACCGTGATCGGCTTGAAACCATCAACTCGCGATTACTGAATAATTTGCGTAAGGCTATGCGAATCGTTTCTGTTGACGCCTCCGATATCGATACACTTATCAGCACGTTACAAACTGTGCAGTTAGAGTCATTTGGCGTTCTTCCTGAGGAAGAACCCGAGGACGAGCCCGAGGAGCCGGCCGCAGCTCCAGCTGAGCAGCAAGGTGTGCTATCGCTGGACATGGCACAGGAAGAAGCTCTGGCCGCAACTGAGGAAGAGGATACTGAAAATCCTGACGGCATACAGCTGAGTACTGACGAAACGATTGCCGAAGAGCCTCAAATAACAGATAAAGCACCTGAAATAGAAGTAGCACCTGTAGACCTGCTGAAACCTCAGGAGCCTAAAGAACCTCAAGAACTTAAAGAATCGAAAGAACCCAAAGAGCCCAAAGAGCCCCAGGAAGACTTGAGTGAGTTTATCTCTCAGGTAGATTCACTGAACGCTGGCATGTGGGTTGAATTCGCAGGTGAAGAAGAACAAAACACCCGCTGTAAGCTCGCAGCAAAGATCAACGCCATCGATAAGTTTATCTTCGTCAATCGGCAGGGTGTCAAGGTTGTCGAAAAAACAAAGAATGGCCTCGCTCAGGAACTTAAAGACGGAACCGTGAAAATCATTAGCGATGGTCTGCTATTCAGTCGTGCACTCGAATCTGTCATCGGCAACCTGCGTGAAAATTCCCACCGGGAACAAACCGGTGGGGCATATCAGCCGCAAGCGGCCAGTTAAACAATCTAACAGTTTTTAATAGTTAACTATTAACAGTTTACTGTTAACTATTAACTGACGGTGATAACTCCAACAGCAATTTGTTCAGCCGATGAACGAATGTCGCCGGTTCTTCCAATTGACTACCCTCCGCTAACATTGCCTGATCGTATAGCACCATTGTCAGGTCAGAAAAACGATCATCGTCGGTCTCACCATTTAATTTTTCAACTAGAGGATGCACAGGGTTAATTTCAAAAACCCGCTTATTCTCCCCTGGAACCTGCTGCCCGGATGCTTCAAGGATCCGTCGCATCTGAAGCCCCATATCATCTTCCATGACTACAAGGCAGGCTGGAGAATCAGTTAAGCGATGCGTCACTCGCACCTCCTCTACCTGATCACCCAGAGAGTCTCCAATGCGTTTTATGAGATCGGCGAAATCTTTTTCAACCTTCTCATGCTCAGCTTTCTCTTCCGTATCTTCTAGTTCACCAAGGTCGAGGGAGCCCCTTGCTACATCCTGGAAACTGGTTTCTTCAAATTCCTGCAGATGGTTCATCAACCACTCATCAATTCTGTCATGCAGCAATAAAACTTCGATGCCTTTTTTCTTGAAAACTTCTAGATGTGGGCTGTTTACGGCGGTGTGGTAGTTTTCCGCTGCTACGTAGAAAATTTTATCCTGTCCTTCCTTCATGCGTGACAGGTAATCCTTAAGGGATTGATCCTGGACTTCTGAAGTCGACTCGGTGGTTGTAAAACGCAGCAAGCTCGCTATTTTAGCTTTGTTAGAAAAATCTTCTGCAGGACCCTCTTTGAGAACCTGCCCAAACTCATCCCAGAAACTCTGATAATCCTCACCCTTGGCGAGTTTTTCTAGCATATCGAGCACCCGTTTGGTCAGCGCGGACCGCATGGAATCGATTGCTGGATCCTTCTGTAGAATCTCCCTTGATACATTTAAGGAAAGATCATTTGAATCAATGACACCTTTGATGAAGCGTAAATATAGCGGCAAAAACTGTTCCGCCTCGTCCATAATAAATACTCGCTGCACATACAGTTTGAGACCTCTTGGCGCTTCTCTCTGCCAAAGATCAAACGGCGCCTTGGAAGGAATGTAAACGAGGCTGGTATATTCAAACTTGCCCTCAACTTTATTGTGTGACCAGGTGAAAGGATCCTGGAAATCGTGGGCGATCAGTTTATAGAACTCCTGGTACTCCTCATCGGTTACATCACTGCGTGATCGTGTCCACAGCGCCTTAGCTGTATTGATTGTCTCGTCTTCCTCTTCGACTTCAGCCTCATCTTTATCCTCATCATCGTCGGACAAGGACTCTTTCTTCATGATGACCGGAATTGAAACGTGATCAGCATATTTTTTTACAATATTTCTGAGACGCCAGCTATCAAGAAACTCCTCTTCGTCTTTCTTAAGATGAAGCGTGACGGTAGTACCAGCTTCAGTTTTCTCGACGGTTTCGACGTCGAATTCTGCAGCACCTGCAGACGACCAACGCACACCCTCAGAATCAGAGACTGCCCTACTCTCAACCACAACCTCATCTGCGACAATAAATGAAGAATAGAAGCCCACGCCAAACTGACCAATCAATTGCGAGTCTTTTTGCTCATCGCCCGTCAGCGTTTCCAGAAAATGTGCCGTTCCTGATTTTGCGATTGTTCCAAGGTGGTCAATCGCTTCCTGCCGCGTCATGCCAATGCCATTGTCACTGACCGAAACAGTACGCGCCTCTTTGTCGATATCGATGCGAATGTGCAACTCACCCTGTCCCTCAAGCAATTCAGGGTTAGACAACCCTGCAAAGCGCAATTTATCAATTGCATCAGATGCATTGGCGATGAGTTCGCGCAAGAATATTTCTTTGTTGGAATAGAGGGAATGAATCATCAGTTGCAGAAGCTGTTTGGCCTCTGACTGAAAACCCATAGTTTCTTTATGGCTTTCCATTAGCTAAGTCCAGTAATTACAAATAGTTGGTGTGTCCGAATTGGGGGCTTTTATGAAAATTTCAACCCTCTTACCAACCAGTCACTTCCTGGAGTGCCTCGCCAATTTGAGCCAGGCTTTTAACGGTCTGAACACCGGCAGCACCCAGCGCGGCAAATTTATCGTCTGCTGTACCCTTGCCACCCGCGATAATTGCACCGGCGTGCCCCATACGCTTGCCAGGGGGCGCTGTGACTCCTGCAATATAACCAACCACCGGTTTACTGACATTGTGTTTGATGAACTCAGCGGCTTCTTCTTCCGCGTTGCCGCCGATCTCGCCAACCATGACGATAGCTTCGGTAGCGTCATCTTTCTCAAACATCTCAAGAATATCGATGAAGTTGCTGCCGGGAATCGGATCACCACCAATACCAACACAGGTACTTTGCCCGTAACCCAGATAAGTAGTTTGTTTCACGGCTTCATAGGTCAACGTTCCAGACCTGGACACTATGCCGACCCGGCCTGGTAAATGAATTTCACCGGGCATAATGCCAATTTTGCATTCACCCGGGGTAATAACACCCGGGCAGTTAGGACCAATGAGCCTCACACCCTGCTGATCCATACTCGCTTTTACATGCAACATATCCAGCGTAGGAACACCTTCTGTAATACAAACCACGAGTTTTATACCTGCCGCTGCTGCTTCTAAAATACCGTCTTTAGCAAAAGGGGCCGGGACATAGATCACCGACGCATCTGCGCCAGTCGCGTCAACGGCTTCTCTAACGGTATTGAACACCGGTAGATCCAGATGTGTCTGACCACCCTTGCCTGGGGTTATTCCACCCACCATCTGAGTGCCATAGGCAATGGACTGCTCTGAATGCAACGTACCTTGTGAACCCGTGAAACCCTGGCAAATAACTTTGGTTTCCTTATTAATCAATACACTCATGCTGCACCTCCTGAGGCTTTTACTACCTGCTCGACAGCATCAGTCAAACTTGTTGCAGCAATAACATCCACGTCACTTTCTGCCAATGTCTTAACACCTAGACTTGCGTTGTTGCCCTCAAAGCGCACAACAACCGGCACTTCCACGCCAACTTCTTTCACAGCGCCGATAATACCATCGGCAATGATATTGCATTGCACGATGCCACCAAAAATATTAATCAACACCGCCTTAACATTACCGTCGGAAAGGATAATCTTAAACGCCTCACTCACTGCTTCCTTTGTGGCACCGCCACCTACGTCCAGAAAATTGGCGGGTTGCCCACCATGCAACTTAACAAGGTCCATGGTACCCATCGCGAGCCCCGCCCCATTGACCATACAACCGATATTGCCATCCAAAGCAACATAGTTAAGACCGTATTCAGAGGCCTCGTTTTCACGTTCGTCTTCCTGGCTGGGGTCCCTCATCTCTGTGAGCTTCGGTTGCCGATACAAGGCGTTGCTATCAATTGATACCTTGGCATCAAGGCAATGAATATCCCCATTACCGGTGACAACCAAGGGATTGATCTCAAGCAAGGATAAATCCCGTTCTTCGAATAGTCGTGCCAGTGCCATAAACACATTAGCAAATTGATTCACCTGCTTGCCCTCGAGACCTAATCGAAAAGCCATGTCTCGACCCTGGTAGGGAGATGCACCCGTAGCGGGATCAATAGTCGCCTTGAGAATTAGGTCCGGCGTCTCTGCCGCTACTTTTTCAATCTCAACCCCACCTTCTGTCGAGGCCATAAAGACAATACGTCTACTGGACCGGTCGATAACCGCACCCAAATAGAGTTCGGTTTCAATTTCCATACACGATTCAACGTAGATCTTGCTGACTGGTTGGCCTTTTTCGTCAGTTTGGAAAGTCACAAGATTGGTTCCAATGTGAGCGTCCGCAAATTCACGAATTTCATCATCCGTTGAAACCAACTTAACCCCACCGGCTTTACCGCGACCTCCGGCATGCACCTGAGCCTTAACAACCCAGCGATCACCACCCAGCTCTTTTGCCGCTGCAATGGCCTGATCTGCTGTATCAACCGCAATTCCCTTGGAAACCGGCAACCCATATTCGACAAAGAGTTGCTTTGCCTGATACTCGTGAAGATTCATAATTTTCCTTAAATCTATGCTTAAAAACTAGTGATTAACTTCCTTTGCGTCGACGATTGGCAACGTGAATCGCATGACCCGAAACAGCTAACGCCGCCTCATGTAAACCTTCCGAAAGCGTGGGATGCGCAAACATCGTCAGACCCAAATCTTCTGCGCTTGAGCCGAATTCCATGGCGATCACCGCTTCAGCGATCATTTCAGAAGAATGCGCACCAATCATGTGAACACCCAAAATTCGATCGGTCTCTTCATCTGCGATGACTTTGATCAGACCGACGGTATCGTTACTCGCCATCGCCCTGCCACTTGCCGCCATCGGAAAGTTGCCAACTTTATATTTGTCACCGCTCGCTTTCAATTCTTCTTCTGTTTTTCCTGCCCAGGCGATTTCAGGATGAGTATAAATAACGGCAGGTACACAATCGTAGTTAACCTGTGGTTTAAAACCAGATATTCGCTCCGCCACCATGACGCCCTCTTCCATGCCTTTGTGCGCCAGCATAGGACCACGGACCACGTCCCCAACCGCATAGATCCCTGGCGAGTCGGTACTGCAATAGTCGTCCACAAAAACAAAACCGCGCTCGTCCAGGTTGATGCCGCTATCCGCCGCCAACAATTCTTCCGTATAGGGTCGTCTGCCAACGGCAACAATCAACTTGTCAAAGGTTTCAGTCTTATCTCCATCATTATCAGTATAGGACACCTCAACTTTTTTCTTTTTAACTTCGCTACCTGTGACACGAGTGCCCAGTCGAATATCCATACCCTGCTTTTTAAATTGTTTGGAAGCTTCACGGGCAATGTTTTTATCTGCCATCGGCAAAAACGCTTCAAGCGCTTCAAGAACCACCACCTCTGCACCCAAACGATTCCAAACGCTGCCCAATTCCAAACCAATAACCCCGGCACCAATAACACCTAATCGCTTCGGTACTTCCCTAAATTCAAGAGCACCAGTAGAGTCGACTATAATTCCGTCCACTAATGGGCAGGGTGGAATATCAACGGACACGGATCCAGTGGCGATAATGACATTGTCGGCCTCAAGGGTTGATGTTGTTCCGCTATGGTCCGTAAATTCCACTGAACGACCACCATGCAATTTCGCTTTTCCCTCAAAGGTCGTCACGCCGTTACTTTTTAGCAGTCCTGCCACGCCTTTGGTGAGGTTGCTGACCACCGTATCTTTGTGATCAATCATCACAGGTACATCGATAGCAATATCTTTTGTTGTTATACCAATGTCAGCAAAACTTTCTTTTGCCTCAATGTATTTGTGGGAGGCATCCAATAGCGCTTTGGAGGGAATACAACCCACGTTAAGACAGGTGCCACCAAAAGCGGGTTCACCCGCTGGGTTAATCCATTTATCGATGCAGGCGGTATTCAACCCTAGTTGTGCCGCTCGAATCGCCGCATGGTATCCCGCGGGCCCCGCACCAATAACAATTACATCAAACTTTGTTGCCAT
>Ga0115002_10005480_pt1 | contig 14956 bp, 13 predicted proteins | sample ArcticOcean_MG_C_8_FD_89576 | JGI IMG/M metagenome (GOLD analysis project Ga0115002, IMG submission 89576) | Marine microbial communities from western Arctic Ocean - ArcticOcean_MG_CB11_86 | ecosystem: Environmental > Aquatic > Marine > Oceanic | place: Arctic Ocean: Canada Basin | collected... | reverse complement strand
TCTCATGTTCGAATACCATCCGAACCGCTCGTTCCCTGACTTCGGGGGAATACCGATTTGACTTCGTCATACTCCAATCCTCTCAAGATTTGGAGTCTCCAGGAATCCCGGTGCGGTTCACTCTATGATTTATAGGGAAATCTCTAAAATATGACGGAAGAGGTACAGGCCGCCACCATCTGCCAATTTTTTGTTCTTTTCAGATGATGTCCTCGCGTTCTTTACCGCCGTTGCTGATAGCTTCACCAATGACCACCCCTTGACATGATATACCGTCAAAAGTGACCAAATGACACGATATACCGACAGTTGTACCGACAAATATTTTGGATTTCATCGGATCTCGATGGACATTATAGCGGATAGACGCACCCTAACTATATGATTATCCAGTCAATACAGGACAGATTGGGATGGTTTTGGATTGTGTATTGGTCGGGATATTTCCTATCGTTCCGTCGCCGGTGGATTGTGACTCTGACGGCGATGGAATTGAGGATGGGTGGGAGTCCATCCACCAAATGGACCCGCTCAATTCATCGGATGCTGGGGATGACCCCGACGGAGACGGACTCAGCAATCTTGACGAGTATCTTAGAGGACACGATCCGAGCGATCCCGAAAGCCCTGCAGCTACTCCGGACTCCAACGTCTTGTTAGTGTCGGCAGTCTTGCCAACAAGTCGATCAGTCCAGGTCGGAGACACCGCAACTGCATTCGGGATGATAATCAACGCGGGGACGGTGGAAGGGATCGAGTGTCGAATTGTTCCGCCCCTGGACGTAGCTGCTGATTTTTTCTATCAGACCACGAACCCAGCGACCAATGAACTCTCCAACTCGCGCAATCAATCGATAGACATTGGGCCGGGCAACATGATCCAGACCTTTGTGTTCGGGTTCACGCCAAGATTGGAGATCTCTTCCACAGCCTTAGAGATCGGATTTCGATGCACTAACGCAAACGACGCTGCGGTCGTAACAGGCGTAAACACCCTGCGGCTTTCCGCGTCCTCAAATCCGGTTCCGGACCTGGTTGCGTTGGCCGCAACGATTGCCAACGATGGCATCGTGCATATTAACCCGGTGATTGGAGCCGGAGCATTTATAGTCGCTACGGTGAACGTTGGCTCTTCGGACAGTATGACGGTCACCGCAGACACGAATGATGTTAATTTGCCTGTAACGATAGGCGTGTGTGAGACAGATCCTTTAACTGCAGTTTGCATCAACCCCGTGGTGCCCACTTTGGAAAGTGTGGTCACACACGTCGAGTCGGCTACAACTCCCACATTCAGCGTTTTTGTATCGTCGACTGAATACATGCCTCTCGATCCTGCCCGCGCGCGAGTGTTTCTCAGGTTTCGTGACGCTGAGGGAGAGATCCGAGGTTCTACTAGTGTCGCGATCCAGAGTGACTGACTGGTTCCAACGACTTGCATCGGTCTGGCAATCTATGGCGGTCTATGCCGATCATCTGGCCCCAATATTTGCTGAGCAATTTCGAGCTTTTGGCGACACCACGTTTTCTGCTCCTACAAGCGATTGATAGACTATTGTTCCGGATGCGCGGCCGTCCACTCACGCGCGAGAATTCGTGCCCCGTCAGTTAGTGTGCACCCTGGTTCTTCGTGAGTGCGGCATCTTTTAACCTCCAGCGTTCCTGTAACCAAGCGGTGATGTCGCGTGGAATCTCCGCGATAGCATAGGATTGCGCCTCGATCAGAATCTTCGTATGAACTCCGCCGATGAACTGCCAAAAAGATACGTGAGGGTTGAAATGCAAAGTCACATCGATGACTCGCGCTTCCGACTCGCGTAGTACGGCCACGACCGCGGCAAATCCGCCGACCCGGGGCGGTAACAGCGCCAGGAAATCTTGCCCTGAAGCACGGTTCTTCTCGTCTGTGTAACGGGTACCCTCGACAAAGATCAGAATGGCCGCTGGCTCGTGTAGAAGTTGCAGAGCGGCTCTCGTAACCCTCGCTTGATCGGCCGTTCTTCGCGTAGCGTCGGACACGCCCGGCTTGGTGCGACGCTTCAGTAGCGGAAAATTGAAGGCAAAAATTATCAGACCCAAGATCGGTCCAAATGCGAGCTCCCGTTTGGCGAGGAATTTCACGATAGGACCCTGGTTCGTCAGGATGTCTTGCGCTAACAGTACGTCACCACGATCTATGATTGCATATCACAACAGCCGACGAGTCCCGATCCAGTGGTAGCGACGGACAATTCCACGCAACGCCAATGACGTTTTGCAGCCACCAGGTATTGGCGCGAACCGCGGAGCGATAAATGGACACGGAAATGTAGTGGCAAGAGCGCCCGGCGCGCGGTATCGCCAGACGCAGCAACGTGATCGGTGTAAGCAGCAGACACCAAAAAGAGAGCTGTACTACGATGAAGACAATGGAAGCGCTCGCCAAGGCATGCTGTCGCAGCTTCAAAACAGGCGCGGGACGAGTTTGGGCGTCGACTCTAAGTATTCGCGATAGGCTGGGTCGTCGCCCCAGCGCCGCTCACTTCGCCCCTCTAACATCCGTAGGCCGCTGATCCTGGTCAGCAATAACCATATGAACAACGGCGACACAAGGGCGATCAACTGCCATCCTTCAAGCACGGGGAAAGCGATCACGGCCACACCCGCCCAAAGGACGATTTCGCCAAAGTAGTTGGGATGTCGAGATCGCTCCCATAATCCGGTCGTTATGAAGCAATTCTCGTTCTCTGGGTTCGCTCGGAACTGCAACTTTTGTCGATCTGCTATCACCTCCAGGCTGAACCCGGCGAACCAAATCAAGGCGCCTGTCATCGCGTAGACACCGATCGGCTGTGTTGTGACTGAGGTCATCGCGGCCAATCCCGCGGCAAAAGCGAAGCTTACCCACATCCCTTGAAGCGTCCAGGTCATCAGAAACAACGGCAGGTCTTGTTTGACCTGATTGAAGCGACGATCGATACCGGCGCTGTATATGCGCCGGGCAAGGAACGAGCCCAACCTGATAGCCCAAATGGCTACCAAAGTAAGAACAAGGGCAGAGCGCGGGTCGAGCTCATCTCGTCCAGCCATGGCCAGAGTGCCAACCAGGACAAAAGTTGCGGACCCGGCGAGATCGAAGAATCGTTCCGAGTGGGCAAGGTATGCTGGCACGAACATCACCCATTGGATGACGAACGCAAGTCCGATGCACAGTGCGAACAGGGAGAATCCACCCAACTCGATGCTGCGCGGATTGACTGCCATACACAAAAGCGACGCGCCGACGACGATGACCGGAACGGCAAGCAAAGGCAGTAGGCGCTTCACGTGCAACATCTGGGTAGGACTGGGCTTGGGCATTTCTTGGTTCTTTTAACGTACACCTATCGGAAGAGGAGCAAGTGACAGCATCCCGCTGTAATCACATCAGATTGTCGCTACCGTAATATCCGCGAGTTCGTTCGAGACAGTGCTGCAGGCCTGTCTGTAACCGCGGCGATCACGAAGGACTATCAGAGCAGGAACCAGAAATAGGATGATAACGCTGGCAAAGACTATGCCCGTGGCAAGGCTGACAGCCATCGGGATCAGGAATTGCGCCTGCGTACTCGTCTCAAAGAGCATGGGTGTGAGGCCCAGAGCAGTTGTCGCGGTCGTTAGGAACACGGCGCGAAAGCGTCTCTGCGCAGCTGCGACAATAGCATCCGCCGGGCTTGCGTTTGTCTGCCTGCGGACTTTGTTGTAACGATCGAGAAGAACGAGAGAATCGTTCACAACCACTCCGGATAACGCCACCATCCCGAAGACCGATATGAACGACAGATCAAAGCCCAGAAGAAAATGACCAATGACAGCGCCAGCTGCCCCAAACGGCACACCGGCAAGGATGATCAACGGTTGCGAATAGCTCCGTAGCTGAGATGCAAGCAAACCGAATATTACGATGATTGCCAGCAGCCCCATCTGGCCAAGTGAAGCAATATCCTCTGACTGGCTGCGGCCAAATCCTGCCTGGTTGGCCTGAAGCCCGGGGAACCGGTCCTGCAGTTTGGGAATCACGTTTCTCCCGAGCGCTGCTGCTACCTCGCCCGGTGTGCTAACCCCGGTGTCGACCTTGGCGGACACCGAAATGATGCGTAGCCCGTTTACGCGATCGATTGATGAAAGACTGCGAGACTCGGTAACTTGAGCAACAGCCGAAAGCGGGGCTTCTGCGCCGTCTGCAAGCCGTATTCGGGTATTAAGGAGGTCACTCTGCGAGCGTCGCTCTGCGGCGGGCAGACGCACCATGACTTTCAGTTCGGATCGGCCCCTCTGGATACGCTGGACTTCCTCGCCAAAGAAGTTGGCCCGAAGCTGACGCGCGATTGCATTGGAGGTCAGTCCGGCCGCCTCGCCGGTCGGGGTCAATTCGATTTCGTATTGACGTTTGCCAATGTTGACGGAGTCGGTGACTTCGACAAGCCCCGGAATCTTGTGATATTCCGATTTCAGCTCCTCGACAGCCTGCATCAGAACCACGTCGTTTTGGTGTGCAAGCTGGTATTCGACATTTGAGCCACCGGCAAAAAACTCGGAAACATAGCTGAGTCGTTCAACGCCCTGAATCTGCCCCACCTCGTTGCGCCATCTGGTTTCAAGCGCCTGGGCAGAGAGCACGCGCCTGGGCTCTGAGGCAAGCATGATTTGCACGGAGGCAATGTGAGAGGCCACGGACATGCGGCCACCGCCGCCGGGCCCGCCGTCGGTCCTGCTCTGTCCGCCGATGGTTACGCTCATGGATGTAAATGAGGTTGCCCCGACTTCTTCGTTGACCCGGTGCGCAGCTTCAACAATTTGCTCGGCGGCGCTCCGTGTCACGGCAAATGGCGTGCCGACAGGGAAAGAAAGATTGGCCCGCATCGTATTCGATTCAAGCGAGGGGAAGAAAACAAACCGCACCGCACCGCCTGCTACCAGACCTATCGCAAGGACCAGAGTGCCGACTGCCGCGATGACGGTCAGCCAGGGTCGGGTCACGGCCGATCGGATCGCGGGCACGAGCCAAGTGTCCCGAAAGTGTTTAACAGCACCGGCTACAGTTGCCTGCACATAGTCGAGCGGCCAGCGGCTCCAGTTGCCACCGTGGGCGAGATGGGCAGGGAGAATGAAGTAGGCCTCAACCAGCGACATGGTTAGCACCGCGATGACGACAACAGGAACCACACCCATGATTTGACCAAAAGTACCGGTCACCAGTAGCAACGGGGCGAACGCAGCCATGGTGGTTAGTACACCGACCATGACCGGTCCCATGACGCCCGCCACACCCCTGATCGCGCCGTCTACGCCGCCGTGGCCCGACTCCTGTTCGGCGATGATGTTCTCGCCCACGATGACGGCATCGTCGACGACAATTCCGAGCACGATGATCAACGCAAACAATGAAACCATGTTGAGATTTACACCCAACACGTCAAAGAACATGAACGCCCCGAGAAACGCGATGGGTACGCCCATTGCGACCCACGTCGCAAGCCGCAGGTCCAGCATGATGACAAGAAACAAAAACACCAGCGTAAAACCGAGGACGCCGTTACGTACCAGGAGGCTGAGTCGATCTTCCAGCACCTGGGTTTGATCGTCCCAGATCGAGATTTCAATATCGGGCGCGGGCTTGTATCCACCTAACATCTTTTTGATTTCAGCCGCTATGGTCAGCGCGTCTTCCGAATCGGACTTCTGGACACGCAGAAAAACGCTTGGACGCCCGTTGTAACGGTTGATCAGGTCGGCCTCTGCAAATCCGTCGCGGATCGTCGCAACGTCTCGCAGGCGGACGAAGGATCCGTCAGGTGAGGCAAGCAGGACGATGTCAGCGAACTCTTCGCCGTTGAAGCGGCGATTGTTGGTCCGCAACAGCGCGTCGCCGGCGTCGGTGCGGAGTTCGCCGGCGGCAAGGTTCAGCGAGGAGGCCCGAATCGCCGCCGCGATTTGCGACATGCTCATGCGGTACTTGCGCAGAGAATCTTCGCCGACCTCGATGCTGATCTCGTAATCTCTTGCGCCCATCAGCGAGACCATCGAAACACTCGGCAGTGCCAACAGCGCTTCTTCGAGAAATTCTGCCGCGCGGCGCAGTTCCCGTTCGGATCGGTCGGATGACACAACCAGAGTCAAGACGTCGCTCAGGTTGCGACCGAGGGTGATATCGGGTTGCTCGGCATCGAGTGGGGGGAACTCGGCAAGTTGCGCAATCGCCGCCTCAACGTCATCGCGGACACGGTCGGCGTCGACGTAGTCTTTCAGTTCGACGGTAACTGTACCGACATTCTCAGAGGCGGTTGAGGTCACTTCTTTAACACCTTCGATACCCATGATTGCCTCTTCTGCACGGCGGGTGATCCCCTCTTCCACTTCGGCCGGGGTCGCGCCTGGATAGGGCACGCTGATGGTTATGATGCCCGGGTCGATGGTCGGGAATACCTGTGCGGTGAGTCCCAGGCCGACGATCAACCCGCCGACCAACATCAGGGTCATCATCAGGTTGGCGGCAACCGGGTTGCTGGCGAAAAAGCGTATAAGCCCGTGGGCATTGGCAGGGCCGGGATTAGTGTCCGGACTGATCACATCTCAGCTCCCGGGGTCATGACTTTGAGGATCTTGCCTGCGAGCAGCGCCGGTCTATTGCTGGCAAGCGCCACAGCCTGTCCTGCCGCCGCTCCGGGCACCGGGCCGAGAACTATTCCTTCGCCTGAGTCGAAGGCGGTGACGATCAGGCCTCGACTGTTCCTGCCGCGCACTTCGAGAACCTGTCGTTGCAGCAAGCCATTGCGAACTACCCAGACTGTCCCGAGGTCCTGCGCAGCAGCTTCGGGTAGCGTAAACGTGTTGGCGAGGGCGGGGCCTTCGAAAGCCGCTTCGATGAAGGTACCCGGAATAAATCTGCCATGGGGTTGGAACACAAGATATGCCCTGGCAAAGCGGGTACGGTCGTTGAGTGCTGCCGACATCCGCTCTACGGTTGCCGTCACCGTTCCATCACGCGTGGTAAGAATTGCGCGACGTCCGACGATCGGTTCCAGCGCTATCAGGTCCCCGGCAGCCAGCGGTACGATTGCCTCAACAGCGTCCAGTGCAAAGGCCTGACCAAAGGTCTGCCCGCGCGAGAGCATCTGTCCTGTCTGCGCTGAGGTCTCCGTGACACGCCCGTCAAATGGAAGCGAAAACGTGGTTCGATCACGTTCGAGCAGGGCGATGTCGAGACGCGCCTGAGAGGCGTCCAACTGGGCTCTGGCCTGTTCGATTTGCGGTAGTTTTGCGACAAGGCTCGGCACCGGCTGTTCGGGATGGATCAATGCGTAGTTCGTCCGCGCAGCTTCACTCTGCGCTTCGACCAGCAACGCGCCTGCCCGGGCTGATGCGACTTCGGCCCGAGCCTGGTCGATGGCGAGATCAAAGTCCTCGGTTGCCAGGCGCAGAAGCGCCTCGCCTGCTGAAAAACTACCGCCAGGACGCAGTGCCGGAGATATCCAGGTTATCCGACCCGTGACCTCGGGTGTCAACGCAACGTGGCCGCGCACGACAACGCTACCTGTCGCGCGGACAGACAACTGGTGTATGGCGGCGCGAGGTAGCAACGTTGCAACGAGCGGTTTTGTGTCGCGCGCAGCGATCCGTTCCGAGTTAGCGACCTCGGGTTGTGGGTCCGGTGCGCGGGAATAAGCGAAGGCGGCGCAAATCATCCCAACGACGACGACGATCTGCAGGACCCCGACGACCGGGTATCGTCGCGGTGGTGGCAAGGCCGTGGATCCCCCACCTTTGATACTGATCGAAGTATCGCGGCTCATGCTTGTCTCCATGTTTTGTCGGTTTGCGTCTTGGGCGAGCGCCCATCTATTGACGCCACGTATGACACTACGTATTGCGCGCTCGAATGGATCACTGTTTACCGGTGTACAGTTGGCATCCAGTTTTTGCTAGTTCGTTGTTCTGACACGAGGTGCCGGACGTTTGGCACTCTGTAAGCTCGGGATAACTCGGGGTAGTTGTTTGTGAAGATACAAAGAGGGGGCCTGAACCCATGCAAAATCGTGTCGTCGGTTTATCGATTGATCAGAGGTCGCTTGTCCGGGTCGTGAACACTTAAGCAGTCAGAGGTTTGCCGGCAACAAGATTGCCGCATCATCGAGAAGGCCTGTGCATCCTGCCGAACCCTCCGGGGTCCTGTGAGCACCAATATTTCGAGAACCCTCGCGGCACAGCGCTGAAATCGCGCTTGTGCATTCGAAGGTAGAAGGTAGACCGCCTGACCTCGGGGCGAAGGTGTGATGAGAGCAGGCAGGGCCTAAATGCTGTTTCTAAGCATCAGTTCACGCGGATGTGGCGACAGATAGTATTGCTGCGAGACATATTGGTTGGGATGTCGGCGAAGGAAATGGTTGAGCAGTGTTATCGGTACAATGACGGGAAGAAGGCCGAGCCGATGTTGCTCGATCACATCGAGTAGCTCAACTTTGTCATCCGGGCTCATAGAGTTTTTGACAAAGCCCATGATGTGCATCAGCACGTTTGCGTGTCTGCCTGGGGTTGCCAATTGCCGGAGCCCCTGCATCATGAGCTTGATATAAGCGTTGGCGCTCGCCTCAAGACTCGTGATTGCCAGTTTAGCAATGTCTCGACCCAACTCCCGATAGATGGACTCGTGATGGGCCAGTATCAGAAACTTGTGACGTGTGTGGAACTCAATCAGACGTTGCGGCGTAAGGCCATCGTTAACCATCTGTCGAAATCTACTCATCGTGAACACGCGCGTGACAAAATTCTCCCTGAGATGCGGGTCCATGAGCCTGCCTTCCTCTTCTAACGGTAGCTCGGGTCGTTTCAGCATGATTCTCTGGGTGAAAATGCCAATTCCTCGCCTGACCGGGGGTGCGGCGTCCTTCTCGTAGACCTTGACTCTTTCCATGCCGCAGCTTGGTGAATCTTTCTTCACGATATAGCCACTCAGGTCGTCAATCTTCGCGCAGGTTTGCTCAGCAAAACGCACGAGTGACTCTGAGTGGTCTACGGAGTTGTCCTTGAAATCCACAGCCCTGATTGTAGGGGCTCCCTGATGTGCAACCAGTCTTATAGGGGGGCGGGGGGTGGGCAGACCAATGCCCTGTTCCGGACAAAACCCAACGAAATCGAAATATCTCGCCAATGTCTGAGTAAGGTACGCATTGTGTTTATGACCACCGTCGAAGCGGACTTGTGTGCCCAGCAGGCAACTGGAGGCCCCCAGCTTTGGCCGGGCTTCGGCTAATTTGTCCATAGAACTCTCCTGAATGCTGAAATTGAGACGTTTCGTCTCAACCGGGCGCCAGCGATTCTGTCTTAAAGACAATTGTCGCAAACGTGGACCCGATGAGGCAGAGGAAGACAAAAGCGGCCTGCCCTATTGTCCCGATCAAAGCGGAGATATAGAGGCCATACGAGCGTTCTTCGGCAACCCTGGACTGTACGGCGAACAGGCAGATTTGTATGAGAACTGCCAGAATAGTAACGAGAAAAACGGCCACCGTATCGGGAGGGGGGGAGGGAAGGACCCCCTGACCGTTCGATAAGACCTGATGAAACTGCGGATCACAAAGTAGATGAGTGTCAGGAAAATTGCCGAGCTCAACTGCCAGACAAGTGTTTGCGGGAGTCCAAGACCAGCTATTGAAACCGGTATCAATGCTGCCATCACAACAACAATACTTGCGCCAATTACAAGTCTTCGCCGCAACAGATCATGGGCCGCTGCGGCCTCCATTCGTCTGTGCACAAACAATGTGACCAACGCCGCAAATCCGGAAAATGTCGCAGAGACTTCAGCGAGCGTCAGCAACGCGTCTGTATTTGTCAGCATCATCGGCCAGGCACAGAGGCAGTCACGACCTCGATTGCAACCTCGTTAGTCCGCAAAAACCCTGGCACGATGGGGGAATTGTATCTCGACCAGATCGTCTGCCCTTTTTTTGACCATGTACTTGATTGATCAATCAGGGACAGTAGTGCTGATTCATGCTTGCGAAAACGTTTTTCCGACCAATTTCCCTGATATCGGAGTACTGCGAGGATTCGCTCTTGTAATTCGATGATCTCCACACGAGGGTCGTTCGGGCCAGGCAAGTTGTCCTTCATGTGTTGCCTGGGCATGCTGAAGGTTACCCACCATTCGCGGTTGGCGTCCTGATTGGGCTCCATCGCAACCGGAGCGGTCATGGCAATTCTCTGTTCTTTGTCGTTCCCACCAAAGATGTAACCGCCCAATCGCTTGAATCCTTCATTGCCACTTTTTTGCAGACTCTCTTTAACCAGAGTGCGTGCGACAACATGGGCTCGATAGCGTCTGATCTCCAAACCGTCAACCTCGTCAATCAGGTCGAATGCGGGTTCTTCGAGTGCGTCCACGGGAGCGCTCATGATTCCTATAACGAACACAAATATTGGTAGATGCCTGGTCGGATGCACGTGCGGTTACGCCTGATTGGTTATGGTCTCGAGTCTTTATTCGTCGCCGCAACCTGGTTGGATCATTAAAATTCAATTTTTTCGGTAGCCGTCGCGCCCTGGGCCAACGGACGCCCTCCGCCTCGATGAAAAAGGCGTTGATTTACAGACTGCATCAATGTCTAGATCAGACTCATATCGGTACCGAGACGCTTGGTCCAGTGGACGGCGGCATTGGTGGAGGGGTGGAGGCGATCAAAGTGATCCAACCTGCAATTCCTGGCGTAAGTGTTTAGGTAAATCCGCGCAGAACACAGATAAGATGAACATCAGATTTCAACCAAGTAGATTACAAGCGCAAATGGAGCCGCATCAGGATTGGAACCGGTATCTGGAACAGGTTGGCGTGGACCGCGACAAGAACGCATTTGCTGCGTTGTTCAAGCATTTCGCGCCGCTACTGAAGTCCTTTCTCATAAGAGGCGGTGCTCAGGACCCCGAGGAACTTGTGCAGGAGACCATGACCAAGGTCTGGCGCAAGGCAGGCAACTACTCAGCACTTCAAGGCTCCGCCAGCACCTGGGTTTATACCATTGCCAGAAACACCCGAATTGATGCGCTGCGGCAACAGACCAGACAGAACCGAGAGCCTCCAAATGCTGAGGACCTCTACGGGGACAATGAAGATCAATCGCCGCACTCCTCTCTGATCCTGCTCCGGAACAAAAGCCAGGTCGGGCAACAATTGCTGGAACTACCGCCCGAGCAGGCCGAGGTCCTTCGGCTGATGTACTTCCAGGGCAAGTCTGGCCAGCAAATTGCCGACGTCCTGATGTTGCCCATCGGGACGATAAAATCCAGGATTAGATTGGCATTGGCCAGGCTTAGACTTGGGTCGTCAAAGGTCGCGCAGGCGAAAAAGGTTGTGAGGGGTGCGATCAATGATAAGTAGACATCCAGATCCAGAGTTGCTGGTTGAGTACGTCTCGGGCGGACTATCGATTGCGCCAACTATATCGATCACTGCCCACCTGCAGTTCTGCAACGAGTGTCATCTCCTGTCGACGTCGCTGGGAGAAATCGGAGGTCAAATGCTGGAAATTACTGAGCCGACACCGGTTTCTGAAGTGCTCCTGGAAAACGTGTTGTCACGTCTCGACACTATGACGGTTGAGGACGATGCGGTCCCTGCACGACAAACAACGCATCTGGATGAAGTGACCTCGTCACTGCCGGTATTTGTGCGTCAGTTTTTGCCTGCAAACGGGCTTAGATGGCGCTTCCTCTCGCCATCGCTTAAGACCGCACCGATCTCTGTTGGAGAAGATGTTCATGAGCTGGCGCTGCACAGGATTAAAGCCGGGGGGAAGGCACCGGAGCACAATCACCGCGGCCAGGAAATTACCCTTGTTTTAAAAGGAAGTTTTTCCGATGAAGACGGTGTCTACCATCCCGGGGATTTTATGGTGCGAGAAGCTGGCGAAATCCATCGGCCGTTTGCGACTCGGGATGGCGAATGTACGTGTCTTTCCGTGCTCGAGGCACCCATCGAATTGACAGGAATTAAGCGCGTGCTTAGTCCATTTCTGAGCTTTAACCCGAGCTAAGCCGATCGCCGGTGATGCAAAAGCCGAGACATGGTTTGCGCGCATGCATTCGAGATTGGACGATTTGACAGTTGCCCGCCGGGACGCGGCAGCGATGACTTTGGCACACACTCTGCAGAACACCATGGAGGCCACGTATCGTCGCGGCGATCTGCGCCAGCCGACGTGTAATGATGGTCAACGGGCCAATTTTGTATCAGGTCTCTCGTCGTATCAGGTCTCTCGGGGAATTAAGAACAGGGCTTTTTGCTTAGTCCCTGGTGAAGCATAAAGTCAGCAGGCGGCCCTGGCTCTGTTCAAATACCCTCCAGGAGTCGCGAGAGAATATCGGCACCGGTAAGGATGCGTGGGTTCGGACCCCAAACCAGAACTACGTCTTTCTCAATGACACCGTTGGGCGAGCGGTTCTGGCCGCGGGCGATTTGCTGGATTACCCACCCAAGAGAAGTGCTTGGGTCGCTGACAACCACGAGCCTGTGACAATATGCGTATGGGTTGAATGCTTGATCTCGATCGAACAGGGCGGAATGCAGGTGACCATCGGCGTCAAGCGCGAGTCGCGGTTGCCCCTCCAGGTCGGTTAGTACTGTTAGTACAGTCCATTTCTCGCGAGATGCGTGCACCTTCCAGAGAAACGGGTCGTCGCTGGCCGCGCTGACCTGAGGCAGTCGGGGCAAGTCCACGTCGACCGGCAGAGCGATGACGCTTGCGGAGTTCAATTGCTCACGTTCGTCGACAGCTGTGAGGTCATCGATTGTCAGGAAGTTTGCGGCACCCTGGCCCTCCACAGCGTCGAGTTCACCGGGAAGTGCTCCAGAACGCATTCGCACACTTCGGCAAGCCCGACATTTCAACACGGATCAAGGCGTTGTGTTTAACAGTTCGGACTGGGTCGACGCGATGCAAGCTGAGGGCATTCAAATATCTATCGATGGTGGGGCCGATGGATGGACTGAACCGGTGCGGTTCAGAGTATTTCGCAGCTGGCCCACATAGACGACACGATCCCGCGATGGTTACAGACACAGTGGGCTTGGTGGACTAGAATCGGGCGGATAAAACGGAGGGAGAAATCCATGGGACAAGTGTTAAACGCAAACGACTTCGCCGCAGCTCAGGCGGTCAAGGCCGCCAAACTGAGCGAACTCGGATTCGCACCCATCTGCATGGCGCCGGCACAGGAAGATGAAGGCCACAGCCATACATTGGTCGAGGAGATCGTCATCGTCCAGAGCGGCGAAGGCAAGATCCAGATCGAGAACGATACCTACGATCTGTGCGCCGGTTCCGTGGCCATTGTGCCGGCGGGGCAGTTCCATGCGCTCAGCAACACCGGCAAGGGCAACCTCGAAGCCGTCACCATCTTCAACAGCAACGTCAAGCGTGATCAGGTAGTGCTCAAGTCTCGCGAAGAGCACTTCGGGGGCGTCAACGGCGAAGCAAGTGATATTCAGGGGCAACTGCAGGCGCTGACTGCGACGATCAAAGGTCTGGAGCAAGCCGTAGCCTCATTGCAGAAGAAAAAGAAGTAGCGACCACAAGGCCCTCGCACCGGGCGCAAAGCCGCAGAAGGGAAGAATATGCGTATTGAGCAAGTAGCTCATTGACCAATCTGAAAGTAGGACAGCTTTTAACTAGGTCCATTCCAAAAATAAAATTAGGAGTAATTATGCAAAGCTTAAAAATAATTGGTTTGCTTATCGTTTCATCTCTCTTTGTAGGGACAGCGATTGCAGATGATCATGCCGAAGCTGGTCCATTCTATGCGTTTTATCACCTTCAAACCGCCAATCCTGCAGCTGTAGTTGCTGCGATGGACAAGTTCTGGGCATCTGATTGTGGCAAAAAATATCCGGCTGACGTCGCGCTTTCTCAAGAAATGTTTAACGGTGGCAATACCTCTACTCATTTCATCATAAACACCTTTCAAAATTCAGAAGATCAGGCGGCTGCCGCTGAGATTATGCGCTCTTGTCCAAGTGCGCTGTCGTTTCTCGCAGAGTTTTACAGCGACGCGCAAGCAACAAGTCAGTACATGGGAGCTGCTGCTATAGACGAGAACGATTGGACTCAGGATTCGGTTTTTGCAAAGTATGACGTCATAGTAGAGCCTCAAAACCAAGCTGCTTACGCTGCTGCCTATGCAGACATGATGGAGAAAATTTCCAAGGACGTTGACGTGCGCTCCTATGGTTTGGGAGCAATATACTTTGGTCGAGATGCGTTTACCCATTGGGTTTGGACCGGTGCCCGTTCTATTCCCGAGCTGAGTTCTATCAGTGAGAAGATACAGGCCCATTCTGCGTTTGCCGAGTTCAACGGAAAAGTGGGAAGCATGCGGACTATTGTGAATACGACTCAAGTGCAGATTCTGAAGGGTTACGAGCGCCAGTAGACTAGACGTCGAATTTTATGGCGCGAGCCCTGAAATCTTTTATTTTGGGGCTTATCTGGCGGTTGCTTGACGCATCTATAAAATTCTTTTGACCCGTCGTAGCTGACTTTGAATCTATAGTTCCCTGATCAGTTCTCAGCCGGATCACTACATCAGCAAAGGGTAGCAGCCTGGCTAACGCACGGGAAGGCCGCGCTTGAGAAGATGATTTTGGAACGCCCTTCAGAATTCGTGAAGATTGTGGCGGGCTTGATTCCAAACAACTTTCATATACAACAGACAGTCGTCGAGCAACCCGTCATCAGCATTGCGACAGATCCACTAAGTGATCTGGCGAAACGACTGCAGAATGCTGGTTCAATGCAGCCGCCGACAAGCGCTGCTGGACCAAGCGATTAATAGACTATTGGTCCGGGTGCGCTGCCATCCACTCACGTGCAAGCTTTTGAGCTTCGGCAATCTGCTCGCCGGTCATCAAGCCTGCGACGATATCGCGGTTCCCTTTGGCCTTCTC
>Ga0115002_10005479_pt1 | contig 14956 bp, 15 predicted proteins | sample ArcticOcean_MG_C_8_FD_89576 | JGI IMG/M metagenome (GOLD analysis project Ga0115002, IMG submission 89576) | Marine microbial communities from western Arctic Ocean - ArcticOcean_MG_CB11_86 | ecosystem: Environmental > Aquatic > Marine > Oceanic | place: Arctic Ocean: Canada Basin | collected... | reverse complement strand
TGAAGCGGAGTCGGCCCGACGATCACGGCGCGATGAGGATCGCACAGGATGATCGACGCCCCCATCGCAACCAGCTTGTCTGTGAAGAACATACGTGACTCGAACATCTTTTCATGCACGAGCACAGTCCCTTCACACTGAGTCGCTGCAACGACCGCGATCGACGTGAGATCCGCCGGGAACGCAGGCCAGGGCCCGTCGTCAAACTTGGGCACGTGACCGAACGCATCCTGTCGGACCACGTGTCGCGCCGACCCTTTCACGTGCAGATCGGTGCCTTCCACGGTGCATTCGATCCCCAAGCGCCGGAAACCCAGCAAGGTGGAGTCTAGATGCTCTATCGGGGCTCCTTCGACCGTAATGTCGCTACCGGTCACTGCAGCAAGCCCGATGAACGAACCGGTCTCGATATGGTCAGCGCCGATCGTGTAGTCCGCACCGTGCAGCGCCTGCACTCCTTCGATCTCGAGGATGTGGGTCCCAATCCCCGTGATTCGCGCCCCCATGGCGGTCAGTAGATGACACAGATCCTGAACGTGGGGCTCCGCCGCGGAATTACGAATACGGGTGTGCCCCTCCGCACGGACTGCCGCCATGATCGCGTTCTCGGTTCCGGTCACCGACGGCTCGTCCAGAAACATGTCGGCCCCCACTAGCCGGTCCGCGGCGATCGTAAACCCGCCGTTCAAGGTCACTTCGGCGCCTAGCGCCTCGAAGGCCAAAAAGTGGGTGTCCATGCGACGACGTCCAATCACGTCACCCCCGGGCGGTGGCAACTCCACGTGGCCAAATCGAGCGAGCAACGGACCGGCCAACAGCAGGGACGCACGGATGCGCTCGGCAAGTGCGCGATCCACCGCACTCACGCCGACAGCAGAAGCGTCTACGGTGACGTCGTTCGCACCGTGCCAAGTAACCTCGGCACCGAGCGATTCGACAATCTCCAGAAACGTGAGCACATCCCGAATGCGCGGGATGTTGTGGAGCGTCACCGGTTCTGCCGCGAGTACCGTCGCGGCAAGACACGGAAGCGCTGCATTCTTATTTCCAGCAGGACGAATCCGGCCTTCCAGCCGGTGCCCGCCTTCGACCGCGAAAGTCCCCATGGTCTCCGAGAAACGGGGTGGTGGTGGGATCGTGCGGCCCCGAAGGTACCGCTCGTCGCCACTCAGCAGCAACCGAGTCATACGTTCTTCTATCACATAACCATCTTCTATCACATAACCATGAATCAACACCCAGTGACTAATGAGTGACTAATGCAGGATGCATGCCCGCACATCTTGCTCCCGGTCCCCTACCGGTCTAACATCGCTCGGTCCTCCGTTCCCTATCGATCAGCCATGCGCCTAAGAGAGTTTCTTCGAGCGGATTTTGTCATATCGCGCCTGCAGGCGAACGACATGGAAGGAGTCGTTCACGAGATCTGCGCTCGCGCGGACGCCGCAGGGATCGGCAGTGGAGCCGTCATCGCCGAAAAGCTGCTGGAGCGGGAACACGGCCATACGACGGTGATCGGGTCCGGCCTCGCGATCCCGCACGCCACCGTGCCGGACTTGCCCGAGCCAGTGATCGGGGTCGCGCTGGCTAAAGACCCCATCCGGTTCGGACCGGCCGGAACCGACGCAGTACGCTTGCTCTTTGTATTGCTCTCTCCACCTGGCAGAGAGCGCGAGCATGTGAAGCTGCTGGCTCGCATCTGCCGCCTATCCCGGCACTCGGACTTCATCGACCAACTGGAAGCAGCTGACGACGACGCGACTGTGATCGAGATAATCGAATTTATCGACGATCAACACGTATGACCGAAGGTGAGAGCAAACGCCTCCTCGTGGCCGTTATCAACGACCCGGAGACGATCGATGAAATCTTGTCCGGCTTCATCGAGCTCGGCATCACGGGTGCGACGATCCTCAACACCGAAGGCATGGGAAGGGTTCTGTCTCACGACATCCCCATCTTCGCCGGCCTTCAGACCTTGATCAGCGGGTCACGACCTCAGAATCGGATGATCTTCTCCGTGCTACCGACCTCTTTGGTCGACTCTGCGATCGACCTACTCCAGGAAGTCGCGGGCGATCTGGAAAAACCCGCGACGGGAATCGTGTTCACTCTCCCGGTCGATCGTGTCGAGGGGCTGGCGCCAGAGTTGGGAGGCCGAGGCAGCCCGATCTGATGGAACCCCTCGTGGGTGCACTCGTCATCATCCTGGTAGCCCTCGCCGGCGCACGCCTTTCCTTTTCGGCCGAGCGCATACCCCTCGGGCCGCAATTGTTGTTTCGGACCGGCACGCACTTCCTCGTGATCGGCTTCTTGATCGGCCCCTCCGGGCTCGGGGTCGTCACGGACGAGGCCACCGGACAACTCCTGCCGTTCCTCGCACTGGGTCTTGGTTGGGTCGGCTTCGACTTCGGCCTCCAGCTCGATCGCGACAATCTCCGGCGCTTCCGAGCGTCCTATCACGCTTTTGCGATCGGCCAGGCCGCGCTTGCATTTACGCTGTTTTGCGCCGTCGGCTGGACTCTAATGACGATCGCTGGCGTCGAGGATCGTGCCGCATATGTGTTGCTCTTGGGTGCAGCGAGCACGGCAGCGATAAGCGCACCCGCGGGAATCGCAATGGTGTCATCGAACTTCCTGGTGAAGGGCCGTGTGCGTGATCTCCTGCTCTTCGTCGGCTCCGTCGATGCCTTGCTCGGCATTTTCGCGTTGCAGGTCACATACTCCTTCTATCGAGCCGACTCGGTCGTCCGCGAGGGAGGCGTCCTTTCGCAGCTCAGCTTCTTCCTCGCGGTTGCACTCGGCCTGGGAGTCCTGTGCGGCATCGTATTTTTGTGGCTGGTGCGCGTGCGACCAGCGGGCGAAGAACTCGTGCTCTATCTCTTGGGAATCTGCGCCTTCGCCGCCGGCGCGGCTCTGCAGTGGGGACTCTCTCCACTGTTCGTCTCGGTGGTAATGGGAGCCATCGTAGCAAACATGGCCCGCGACAGAGCGCGCATATCCGTCGTCTTGAGGCGATGGGAAAAGCCTGTCTACGTGACGTTCTTGCTGCTGGCGGGAGCACTGGTCCAGGTCCCGAGCTGGTGGATCTTCCCATTCGCACTCGCGTACGCGCTGCTTCGCTTCGCGAGCAAGTTTGTGGCCGCGGCGGCGATGGCATCTCTGACCCCATTCTCTTTCGACGTGCCGAAGAGGATCGGCCTTGGACTCATCCCGCAGGGCGGTGTCTCGCTCGCGATGGCGGTCTCCGGAGTGCTCGTGTATTCCGATCTCCAGTTTCGCGGACTCGAAGCCGAGGCGACGCTTCTGGCCGTAGTCGTGATGGGCGTGGTGCTCTCGGAACTCGCGGGCCCTTTCTTGACCATCCAAGTCCTACGCCGAGCCGGTGAGATCTCACCACAGGTCGAGCAGGCAATCGCCGAAGGGGACGCGAACGAGGCCCGCGTGGCAGCATTCCTCCCCAGGAGCGGTTAGACTAGGGGACTGCATCCGATTCGGTCTACTACCGCCATGGATATGCTGTTCACGCTCGCACCGCTTCAGAACGCCGTCACAACGAGTGACGGGCTCGCGATGGCCGCCGATATCGCGACCATCGTAGTTGGGGTGGCGATCGTCGTCCTTGCCTTCGCGGGTGTGGTGCTCGCTCGCAAAACGAATCGAACGTTGGATGGAGTACGGACGGCTGTGGGGCAAAACCTCGGACCCGTTTCAGACCGCGCGCGCTCGATCTCCGACAACGTCGAGTTCATATCACAGGCGTTGCGGACGGACGTCGAGCGCCTGAACGCGTCAGTGCGAACCCTGAGCGAACGACTCCACCAAGCTTCCGACCGTATGGAGGAGCGTATCGAGGACTTCAACGCGCTCATGGAGGTCGTTCAAGAGGAAGCCGAGGGCATGTTCATCGATACCGCTGCCACGGTTCGCGGTGTCCGCGAGGGTGCAGCAGCCATCACTCGCAGCGCCTTGCCCAAGGCTGACCCGGTGGAAGACGCCTTGCCCGGGGCTGACCCAGTCGAAGACGCCTTGCCCGATTCGGACCACGGCGAAGACCCCTTACCCAAGACCGACCACGTCCGGGCAGTCTCGGACCTGGCCGACGAAGCACCTCACGGCGACGGCCTGGAGACGCTTCCTACCCGGGAAGGCTGAACCTCATCGGCGGCGCTATGGCCACGCTTCTGCTCGCCGTCGGTTGACTCCTCTTGATTCCCCAACCGGCTGCCGCGTGGGGACCAGCGACACATGTCGCGCTGGGTCAAGCGGTGCTCGGCGCGCTATACCTGCTGCCACCGGCCATCCGGGCTCTGCTCGAACGTCATCCTCTCGACTTCCTCTACGGCTCGGTAGCCGCAGATATCTCGTTCGCGAAGAAGTACGTGCCAGAGGGCCGACATTGCCACAACTGGTCCGTGGGTGAGGAGGTTCTCAACAGCGCGGACAGCGAACGACTTCAAGCGGTCGGATATGGATATCTCTCCCACCTCGCAGCAGACACCGTCGCGCACAACATCTTCGTGCCAAGGCAACTGTTGCTCACCAGCACGACCCAGACGCTCGGTCATGCGTACTGGGGGCACCGGATGGACCTGCACGTGGGCGATGATTTCCTCACGTAGGCCCGAGCGCTGGTCGTGGAGAACGACCATTCAGACGCCGACGAGCTCCTGGAGGACGTGCTCAGCCGCACGATCTTCAGCTTCAAAGCCAACCGCAAGATGTTCCGCGGCATGATTCGCCTCACAGGAGACGAGCGCTGGCAGCGCGTCTTCGGGCAGGTAGTTGCAAACTCGCGCTTCGATCTCCCGGATCCATTGGTTGATCGATACTTCCAGTTGGCGTTCGAAGAGGTGATCGCCTATCTGAACGGAAGAGGCGATTCACGTGCCGCCCAGCTGGACCCGGTTGGCGAACTCAATCTCAAGCTCGCCAAGAAAGTCCGCCGACGCGCGCTATCGGACCACTTGGCGGACCACCCGGAAGTACTGGAGGAGATGGCAGACGGGTTCTTTCCGTTCCCGGTTCCCGAGAAACCAGCGTTCGAGCAAACCCGAGTGAAGTCCGAGAAAGGGAGTCGGTTTCCATGAAGGCGATTCTCGAAGGCGTGGGCCGGCTCCGTAGCGAGCACGTTCCGGTCTTGGCGATCGTGCTGGCCGTGGCCGGTACGGTGGGCGCGTACGTGATGGTCGGTAGTCCACCGATCGCAGGTGCGGAAGACGCCAACATCTTTTTCCGATACGCGCGTAACCTGGCCGAGGGGCACGGCGTGGTGTTCAATCCAGGCGGTGAGCGGGTGGAAGGCATCACCAGCCTACTGTGGCTTGGAATCCCAGCCGCGGTATACGCCGCCGTCGGCGCTGCGGGCCTCGAGGCCGCCCTGACCCTGATCTCCATCCTCCTAACGGCTGTCGTGCTCGGGGTCGTCATGCATGCACTGGCCGACATCGCACCCCGTGGGCCAGGGCTCTGGCTGGGTATGGCCTGGTTGGTCGCGATGGCCGGGCTGTTCCTCTGGGCCGGGCTCAGTCTGATGGACGTGGGACTCTGGGCAGCGGGCGTTGGCAGCTGGGTGCTCGTGCTCTTCCGCTGGATGGAAGGACGGCCGGTGCGGCAGTGGGTTCTGCCGTTGCTCGTGGTGGCGCTATCGGTGACCCGCCCGGACGCACTTCTCGTGGTTCCAGGAATCGCCGCCGCGGTCGTTTTGGTCTACGGATTGAACCGGCTTTCGATACGAGCGGCCGCGCACTTAGGCGTGACGCTCGTTGCGACCACGGCGTTGCTCGTCGGGGCTCGGCTCGCCTATTTCGGATATCCGCTGCCGAACACGTACTACACTAAGGTGTCCCCGGACTTGGCGTAGCGCCTTAGCTACGGCCTGGGATACATGCAAGATTACTTCGTGGAGCACCCCCTCTCCATCCTTCCCGCAGCAGTGGCGCTAGGGGCGCTAGCGGTGTCCGTCCTCGCCACGGCGCGGCGAGGCTTTAGCCCTCCGACGGAGATGGGGTCCGAGGGCGTCGAGGTGCGCGCCGCCGCTCTGTTCGGAGGTGCGGTGAGTGTAGGCGTAGCCTCGGTGGTGGTGGTGGGTGGAGACCACTTCCAGGGTCATCGCTTTCTCCAGGCCTATCTCCCGCTTCTCGCAGTCCCCATGGCGGTAACTACAGCGGGCGGCGGCCAGGACCGTACTGGCTCGGGTCGTCGGTGCGCTAGCCATACTCCTGGTCGTGCTCTTCCCGGTAGTGGAGTGGGCTGCAGTCCGTCGGCACGCCGCCGGGCCGGCACTGTTCAGCATGGCACTCCAAGGGCGCGCTATGGGTGCGGCGCTGTCAGAGCCCTTCGGCTCCGGTCCCTATCCAGAGCTGGGCGTGTGGATGGCCGGCGGCACTGGCTACGAGTACCCCGGGCCAGTGAAAGACCTCTTGGGGCTCAACTGGGTGGCGATGGGGCACTCACCGGGGAACCGGAACGGCATCCGGAACCACGCAGCCTTCAACCAAGACGTGTTCTGGTCCGCACCGCCCGATCTCATGCTGCCAGAGCCCGAGGCTCTCATACTGCGTTCCGGATGCACCCGGATTGTTCTGGGCGGGGTCCTGAAGGGTCTGCTGCTCACGGAACGATCCCGGGCGGAATTCGAGCCTGTTCGAGTGCGGAGCGAAGTCTTCGAGCCGTTGGTTTTGTATGCCAAGTCGGACTGGGTACCGACCGCGCTGTCGGCCGTGGGGCCACTCGGCTGGTCGTATTGCGACGATCCCCGCTCCGGCTCATCGAAGTGAGTGCCCCCGTCAGCGCAGCCGTTGGCGGTCAGCTGAGCCGTTCGATGAGCAGTTCATTCACGCGTCGCGGGTCTGCCTGGCCTTTCGAGCGACGCATTACCTGGCCGACCAGGAAACCCAGGACCTTGGTCTCACCACCTCGATAGCGCGCCACCTCATCGAGACTGTCCACCATCACCGACTCGACCCACTCTGCGAGCTGAGCGGAGTCGCGCACCTGCAGCAGACCTTTGGCTTCGACGATCTGCATGGGTTCGCCACCCTCGTCAGCCATGAAGACCAGCACCTTCTTCGCCGCAGAATCTGAGACGGTGCCATCTCTCACCAGAGCGATCAGCTGGGCAAGCCCCTTTGGACGTACGGGCACCGTGCGGGCGTCATCACCCCGTTCGTTCATGAGAGCCTGAAGCGCACCCATGACCCAGTTCGCTGCGGCCTTTGCGTCAGCGCCATCCCCGACGACCTCTTCGAAATAGTCGGCGGTGGCGGCCGACTGCGTCAGGATATCGGCATCGTACGCCGGCAGAGAATAGTCAGCCTCTAGTCGGCTCCGTCGGGGCCGCGGCAGCTCGGGTAAGGTGTCTCGCACCGCTTCGATCTGCTCCGCGGAGACACGCAGAGGTGGCAGGTCCGGTTCGGGAAAGTACCGATAGTCGTGGCTCTCTTCCTTGGAGCGCATAGAGCGCAGTTCGCCTCGGTGGTCATCCCACAGCAGACTCTCTTGGCGGATCGTGCCACCCGCTTCAAGCACTTCGATCTGACGAGTGATCTCGATCGTGAGCGCGCGCTCTATACCCGAAAACGAGTTGACATTCTTGATTTCGGTCTTGATGCCGAGCTTCTCAGTTCCTCGTCTGCGCACCGAGATGTTAGCGTCTGCTCGTAAGCTGCCCTCTTCCATATTGCAGTCGCTCACCTCGATGTACTCGAGAGTGCGCTTCAGCGTGCCAAGGAATGCACGCACATCGGCGGGAGCATGTAGGTCCGGCTCGGTAACGATCTCCACGAGCGGGGTGCCCGCGCGGTTGAGATCGACGGCGGTGGCACCGGGCACACGATCGTGCACCGACTTCCCCGCATCCTCTTCCATGTGAATGCGGTGGATTCTTACCGATTGCTCACCTTCAGGACCATCGAACTCGACGACACCATGCGTCGCCAGCGGCCGGTCAAACTGCGTGATCTGGTATCCCTTCGGTAGATCGGGATAGAAGTAGTTCTTTCGCGACCAGACACTGGTCCCGTGTACAGTGCAGCTGAGGGCCAAAGCGGTGCGGACAGCGAGTTCGACCGCCTTCGGATTCGTGGTCGGTAGCGCACCCGGGAGACCGAGACAGACGGGACACACATGCGTGTTAGGTTCGTCACCAAAGATCGCAGTGTTCCCGCAAAACAACTTCTTTTCCGTGCGAAGCTGGACGTGAATCTCGATCCCGATGACCGGCTCCCAGGTCATACCGCGTCCTCCAACGGAGCCGTCTCGAGCGCGCCTGCTACGGCGAGCATCGCGGACTCACCCCACCATGGTGCGAGCACCTGCCCGCCGACCGGTAGGCCGTCCACCTCGCCGACCGGCACCGACATCGCTGGAATGCCCGCCAGGTTCGCTGTGACGGTGAAGACATCGGACAGATACATCGCCAGTGGGTCGCTGGTATTCGCACCGAGCTCGAACGCCGTAGTCGGTGCCGTCGGTGTAAAGAGCACGTCGACCCTCTCAAACACCCTCGCGAAATCCTCGGCGACGAGAGATCGCGCCCGCTGCGCCGTACCATAGTATTCGTCGTAGTATCCGGACGAGAGCGCGTACGTGCCCAACATGATCCGGCGCTTCACCTCGGGGCCGAAGCCACGGCGAGTCTTTTCGTACATCGACCCGATATCCGCTGCGCTCTGACGCACGCCAAATCGCACGCCGTCGAATCGTGCGAGGTTGCTGGAAGCCTCCGCGGGAGCGAGCACATAGTACGACGGGATCGCATAAGCGGTGCTGGGCAGCGAAACGCTTTCCAACCGCGCTCCGGCGTCCGCCAGCCGGTTCAAGGCAGTGTCGAGCAACTCCCTGATCGCGGGATCGAGCGAGTCCGGAAAATACTCGGTGGGCACACCCACGACCATTCCTTCGACTCCCTTCCCCACAGCGGCAGCAAAATCAGCGACCGGCGTGTCAGCCGTCGTCGCGTCGCGGGGATCGTGACCCGCGATCACGTCGAGCAGGACAGCAGCATCAGTGACTGTTCGGCCGAAGGTGCCTACCTGATCGAGCGACGACGCGAACGCCACCAGGCCGTACCTACTCACTCGCCCATATGTGGGCTTGATGCCTACGACCCCACAAAACGACGCGGGCTGCCGGACGGACCCGCCAGTGTCCGAGCCGAGTGCCATCGAGGCGTACCCGGCAGCAACAGCAGCGGCGGACCCTCCGGAGCTCCCTCCCGGCACGCGAGACCGATCGAGCGGATTGAGCGTCGGACCGAACGCCGAATTCTCCGTGGACGAGCCCATTCCGAACTCGTCGAGGTTGGTCTTCCCAATCACGACCGCACCGGCCTCGCGGAGCTTCCGCACCACTGTGGCCTCATAAGGAGCTTGATAGCCTTCGAGCAGTCGCGATCCGCAGGTCGTAGGCAACCCGGACGTCGACAGGTTGTCCTTGACCGCGACCGGGACCCCGGTCAGCCGCCCCTCGGTCCGCGGTTCGAGCTGATCGGGATCAGCTAACGCCAGGAAGGCGTTCAGGCTCTCCGCTCCCTCCTCTGTCTCGATGATGCGCGAGAGAGCGTCTCTCGCGTCACTCATCGCAAGCCCTCTGCGCGCACGCGCAGCGCCCGCATGACGTCCCTCATTCCGCATCCTCTCGGTGCGTGCCGGGCGGCGGCGGTACGACGAAGAAACTCTGTCTCCAGTCCGGAGCGAACGACGCCGGCGGCAGATCGAGGGCATCCGCATCTTCGGCGGCCTCCGGTCGGGTGGAGGGCAATGGCGCGCGGGTTTGTGGAGTGAGATTCGATGCTTCGGCAAGATCAAGTGACGTCAGTTGATCGACGTGCTCCAAGATCCCGTTCAGGTCGGTGGTGAGTCGCGCTACCTCCTCCTCATCGAGTTCCATCCGCGCCAACGCGGCGATCTTCCCGACATCCGCACGTGTGACACTCATGGCCAATCCTTTTCGAGCGCAGCGTACCGTACGAGCAGCTTCTTCTGTCCGATATCGTCGAAGTCGATGGTGACCTTTAGATCTCGGCCGAATCCGCTGATCTCAACGACCGCCCCGGACCCGAACGTCTGATGCAGGACGCGCTCGCCCTTCACAAAGCGCGGCAGGTCCTGGTTCAGGCTCTCATCCTGATCGGGCTCGAAACTGGTATCGGAGGACTGCTGTGTCCCTGAAGCAAAGCCGCCACCGCGCCCGTTTTGGCCGCGGTACCCTCGGTGCGGCGTGGAGTCCTGTACTCGGTTCAATCGCTCGCTCCTCCGACGATCCAGAAGCTCGTCGGGCACTGCGTCCACGAAGGAAGAGAGCGTACCATACGTGAAGTCACCGGCTCGCCTACGTTTCCGTGCCCACGACATCGAGAGCTTGTCCTCAGCGCGCGTGATGCCCACGTAGAAGAGGCGTCGTTCTTCCTCGATCTTGTCTGGATCGTCGTAGGCGCGGCTGAGTGGGAAGAGCCCTTCCTCCAACCCAGCGAGAAATACCACCGGAAATTCCAGGCCCTTGGCGTTGTGCAGCGTCATGAGCGTCGCAGTCGCAGCGTCGGGATCGAGCCGATCCACGTCCGCGACCAAGGCGACCTCCTGCAAGAATAAATCGAGTTCGGTGAACGCATCGAGTTCGTCGTCGTCCATCCCCCTCATGAGCGTGGCGTCGAAGTCGAGCGCTCCCGCGATGAGCTCAGCCACATTGCTCGCTCGGTCCTCTCCGTCCGGTCCTTCATCATACAGATGGCGCGCGAGGTCGAGGTCTTCGATGAGTTCCTCGAGCAACTCTCCGATCGTCGCCTGCGTAGCACGCAGACTGAAGCGCTGAATGAGATCCGCGAAACGCACGAGCCCGTTGGCCCCGGCAGCCCTCACACTTGGGATCTGGTCGGCACGCGCGGCCGCCTCGAGGACGGTCAGCCCCTGTTCAGCGGCCCAGCGCGCGAGGTGCTCCTGCGTCGTTTGCCCGACACCGCGGCGCGGGTAATTCACAACTCGACCGAAGGCGGTTGCGTCTTTAGGGTTCGAAATCAATCTCAGATAGGCGAGCACATCCTGGATTTCTCGACGCTCGTAGAAACGCACGCCACCCACCACTTGGTAGGGCACCCCTCCGCGTAGGAAGGCGTCCTCGAGCGCTCGCGCCTGGGCGTTGGTGCGGTACAGCACAGCGCATCCGCTGTAGGAGAGTCCTGGCGTTTCGCTGACGCGTGTTTCGATCTCCGCAACGATCCATCGAGCTTCATCACCCTCGTCGAACGTCTCAACGAGGGTAATCTTCTCGCCACCGGTGCGGTCCGTGCGAAGCGTCTTCTCAGGCCGATTCACGTTCTCGACGATCACCGCGTTAGCGGCATCGAGGATGCACGCAGTCGAGCGATAGTTGACCTCGAGAGCGACCACATGGGCACGAGGGAACGCGACCTCGAAGTCCAGGATGTTCTTGATGTCCGCTCCGCGCCACCCATAGATCGACTGATCCGGGTCTCCCACGACCATGAGATTCTCGTGCCCCTGCGCGAGCAATTCTACGAAACGGAACTGCGCCCGATTCGTGTCTTGATACTCGTCCACCAGGATGAAGGAAAACCGTTCTCGGTACCGTTCCAGAAGCTCCGGAAAGTTCTCGAACAGCTCGACCGGTTTCATCAGCAGGTCATCGAAGTCGAACGCGTTCTGGTTCTTGAGGGCCTTCTGATACTCTGGGAAGACACGTCCCACATTACGAAGAAAGAGGTCGAACGAACCCTCGGTATCCTTGGCAAAAGTGTCACCATCGACGAGCAAGTTCTTCGCGTTGCTGATCTCCGCACGAATCCCTTTCGGGTTCCACCGTTTCGGGTCCAGTCCGATCGAGTCTTGCACGTTCTTTGCGAGTCGAAGCGACTGATCGGAATCGAAGATGCTGAAGGAGCGATCCCACCCCAGGCGATCCGCGTGGCGGCGTAGCAGGCGAGCGCCGACCGAGTGAAACGTGCCGACCCACATGCCCGCTGGCTCCGCACCCAGCAGTCGCGTGATCCTCGCTCGCATCTCACCGGCCGCCTTATTCGTGAACGTGACCGCCAAAATCCGGTCCGGCGGTACGCCGTGCTCGCTAATTAGGTGGCTGATGCGCGACGTCAGAACCCTCGTCTTCCCCGAGCCTGCGCCCGCAAGCACGAGAAGTGGGCCCTCGAAGTGCGATGTCGCCGCTAGCTGCTCTGGATTGAGTCCGTCGAGGTGCTTCGGAACCTTCGCGTCAAGCATCGGCGGCCGGGAGTCGAATCTGGAATGTTGTGCCCTCGAATCCTTCGAGCAGCTCGATGCGGCCCTTGTGTACGCCCTCGACGATGCGATGGGAGAGTGCGAGCCCGACCCCCCACCCACCCGACTTCGTCGTCACACCCGGCTCGAAGAGCTTGTCCCGGACATCCGGATCGACACCCGGGCCAGTGTCCCGGATGCGAAGCGAGATCCATTTCCCACCCATCTCTCGCGCATAGATCGTGATCTTGCCACCCCGACCGGCGAGCGCATCGAGCGCGTTCTTCACCACATTCTCGAGTGCCCAAATCAACAACACTTCATTCCCCTGTACCCTCGGAAGACCCGAGGGAATGTCGACCACCAGCTCCACCCCCTTGCGGCTCAGCGTTGGAATCCGCGCCGCGAGGTACTGTTCCAAGTCACTGACTACCTCACGGACCGAGAGCGATTCCAGTTCCGGTTCTCGTCCGATGAGCTCGAAGCGGTGGCTGATCCGCTCCAGTCGTTCCAGATCCTCGCCGATCGAGCCAGCGATCTCCCCATCCCGCAATCCGCCCGGCCGTTCGTTGAGTGGAAGGCTGAGCACTTCGAGCCACCCCGCCAACGAAGAGAGCGGCGTGCCCAGCTGGTGTGCGAGCTCACGGGCCATCGAAGTCCAGGCCTTCTCGCTCTCCGCGCGACGTTGGTAGCGAATCGCGACGAACCCGATCAAGGCAGTGAAGAAAAGCCCCCCGCCGAGCAACCACGGGATCCATTTGATGCCTTCTCGTTCCGGTGTATTCCCAAAGTGGAGCGTTTGCAGATTGGGATCCCCTACCGGTACATGCTCTACATCGAGTCCACGAATGTACTCCTGGACAGCCTCCTGTCCTTCGCGTGTCTCGAGATCGAACTCGAAGGCGAGGTTTTCCGCCGCGATCACGGTATCTCCAGGGCCGGTCATCACGAGTGGGACATCGGACTCGAGAATGATGCGCTGAAGGTTGAACAGCGCCTCCACGGTCACTGACTGCTCCATCGACGTGAGTCCGGTCTGCACCTCACGATAGATCTGGCTCAGACGCTGCGTATTCTCGTCGAGCGTGCGTGCAATGCCGCCCGTATACAGCAGGAAGCCACCGAGCTGTAGGAGGAAGACCGTGGCCAAAGCGATGGGCCACTTGATCTTCATCACGGGAGGGAGAATCCCATGGTGGTCAGTTCGATGGCGTGAGCCGGGCCGAGCCCACATACGAATGCAGGACCTCCGGCAACGTTACGCTCCCGTCCGCCTGCTGATAGGTCTCGAGCAACGCGGCCATCACGCGAGGAAGCGCGAGGGCTGAGCCATTCAAGGTGTGCACGAACTCCGGCTTCTCCGATTGAGCACGTCGAAAGCGGATGTTAGCTCTGCGCGCTTGATAGTCTGTGAAGCACGTGCAGCTCGAAACCTCCAGCCACTTTCCCACGCCCGGCGCCCACACTTCGAGGTCGTACGTGAGCGCGCCACTCTGCCCTAAGTCCCCCGAGGCGAGCAGAACGCGCCGATAGTGCAGCCCGAGACGTTCGAGCAGGACTTCGGCTTCCCGTGTAAGCTCCTCCAGCGCCTCGCGGCTACGCTCAGGCAGCTCGTATCGGACGAGCTCCACTTTGTCGAACTGGTGCACTCGGAGCAGGCCACGCGTATCCTTTCCGGCAGCCCCGGCTTCGCGCCTGAAGCACGGTGAGTAGGCCGTATACCGGACTGGCAAATCATCGGCGGTGAGCAACTCGCCGCGATGCATGTTGGTGACCGGCACCTCTGCGGTCGGAACGAGCCAGAGCTCGTCCCGCTCGGTCTGGTACGACTCGTCGGCAAACTTGGGCAGCTGGCCAGTGCCGGTCATCGAGTCACTCGTTACCAGATACGGCACCCGTAGCTCAGTGTATCCGTGCTCATCAGAATGCACGTCGAGGAAGAAATTGATCAGGCCGCGCTGGAGGCGTGCGCCACCTGCCATCAGGACCGGGAAGCCCGATCCGCTGAGCTTCGAGCCGCGCGCAACATCGAGTATGCCCAGGGACTCACCCAACTCCCAATGCGGACTTGGCTCGAAGTCGAACGTCGCCTGCGAACCATGGTAAGATTCGACGATGTTGTGCGCCTCATCGCCCTCCGGCACTTCGTCGAACGGAGTATTCGGGATGCTCAGGAGCAGCGCTTCGATTTCCTCGTCGGCCGATCGGGTCGTGATGTCCAATGCACCGATCTGATCCCCTACCTCGCGCATCTCGCGGATGAGCGCATCGGCGTCACCACCTTCTCGCTTGAGCTCGCCGACTCGCTTCGACGCCTCATTGCGCCGCGCTTTCAATTCGTTGACCACGCCTAGGGCTTCACGACGAGTTCCATCGAGCTCCAAAACCCGATCCACGACACCCCGGAGGCTTACATCTCTCTTCGCCAGCGCGTCTTTGACGGCCTCCGTCTCGTGGCGGAGGCGGCGGATATCGAGCATCAGTCCGGTGGAATGAGTCGGCGGCTGTTGCAGACCGGGCTCGCATCGACCACGAACGTCAACGTGCCACCCTCGACGTCAATCACCAGCGGCTCGAGCTTCGCGTAGTACGAGCAGGCCGTGCCAAAGATGCCGGGGCTTTGACTCGTCTTCACGACGTATACCGTACCCATCTCCACCTGGACCGGCACGGACATCGTGTACGCCGCAGTATCCTCCGGTGCGTCCAGCACATCGGCGTACGCG
>Ga0115002_10005477_pt1 | contig 14958 bp, 17 predicted proteins | sample ArcticOcean_MG_C_8_FD_89576 | JGI IMG/M metagenome (GOLD analysis project Ga0115002, IMG submission 89576) | Marine microbial communities from western Arctic Ocean - ArcticOcean_MG_CB11_86 | ecosystem: Environmental > Aquatic > Marine > Oceanic | place: Arctic Ocean: Canada Basin | collected... | reverse complement strand
TAAAGAATGCCAGAACGAGAACAATAAGAGTTGAAATAAAGAAGTTTACAACGCCACCAGCAATTCTTGTTGCAAACCGTACGCCGCCTTGAGCAGCGGTTGAAAGATTCTGTCCGAACTGAGCGAGTGCGTCTGCGAACTCGTTAATGGAAAGGTTTTGAAGGGTCGACTGCACGAGTATCGTTAGTCGTAAGTTTAAGTCATCTTTAATAAGAGGGAGGTCAATTTGAGGATTTGATAGGAAGCTGTCTACTTCTGCAGAAATAATAATGGCAATACCTTGGATCTGTTCTGCAATAATTGGAATGAATGACAGAAGCAAAAACAGTATTGCGAAGATCGCCAAGAAGTAATGCAAAAGAATAGCGATTGCCCTAGGAAAACCTTTTCGTTGCATAGCTTCCACACTTGGATCAACCACTGCTGCAATAAAGAGCGCAAGTAGTAGAAGAAGAAGCTTGTCACGCAATCGGTATACCACTGCTGTTCCTGCTACAATTGCGAGAATGGTAAATGCACCACGACCGACACTTGTTGAAGAGATATGCATGATCACCTCATCTACTTTTTTTGCAGGAGCAGGCCTGGATACTTTTTTCTTTGGCTCGGCTGGCGTATTACCTTTTGCTTTTTGAATAATGCGTTGTGCTTTTTGTCCGATGACACGGATAGAAGTAAATGCATCTTGTTTCTTATTTACCATAGGATTGAGGTGGAAGGGTTATCCAGCAATTGCTGCAATGATGAAGTCCATAATAAAGAAAGACGTTGCCGCCAGTATAAAACCAATAATAGCCCATGTGATACGGTTCTTACCAGACTCACTACTACCTCCGGGCAGATTTCCTGCAACAATTTCGTAGCCACCAAACATAATCATGATGACGCAGACAGAACCTGCAAAGCCAAATACCCATTTGATGACATGGGCGATGAAGTTAGGAATACATTCGCCAGGGTTAATATTACCCGTTGCGAAGTCGCATCCTGGAATGCCAGACGTAATAAGAGCTCCTTGAGCATGAGCAATTGGAACGATGTGGTCGAGAAAGAAATCAAGCATGTGCCCCTATGGTGCCATGAATAGCGATCTTTGTGGTTCTTTCTGGCTTTACAATGCCAAAATGTTGTATTCTTATACTGCTTCTTATGGAATTTAACTGGAATTCATACCCTCGGCCTTTTGTAGCCCTTGCCCCAATGGCAGGTGTTACCGATGCGTCGTACCGGCAGTTAATCAAAAAAATTGCCCCAGAGACTATTGTCTATACAGAGTTTCTTTCAACAGATGCAATTCACTATGGGGCGCGCAAAACTATGGGGATGCTGAGTTTTGATAAAGAGATTGAATTTCCATTTATTGTGCAGGTCTTTGGAAAAGATCCAGAGCATTTTTTGTCCGCAGCAAAGGTTATAGAAGAGATGGGTGCGAGTGGTATCGATATTAATATGGGATGCCCAGCAGCAAAGGTCGTATCGTCATGTCATGGATCTGCCCTTATAAAAAATGCAGATCTTGCTAAACGGTTAGTAGAGGCTACAAAAAAGCACGTATCTATCCCCGTTAGTGTAAAAACACGGCTCGGGTGGGATTGTATCGATAATCTTGTTCCCTTCTGTCAGGGGCTTGTAGATAATGGTGCAGATGCACTTGCTATTCATGGTCGCACGTATGAGGGGAAGTTTGGTGGCGAGGCAGACTGGGAGCCGATATATGAGCTCAAGAAAAACATTTCAGTGCCTGTTATTGGAAATGGAGATATCTACACTGCACAGGATGCAGTTGATAAACTCGGTAATCTTGATGGTGTGATGGCTGGAAGAGGAACCTTTGGTAATCCTTGGCTTATGAAAGATATCTGTGATGCCCTTATTCACGGAAAAGAACCCGGAGAGCCAACGGTGAAAACAATGAGCTTCGAGGACAAGATTCCATTTATCTTGAACCACTGTGAACTTGCAGTAGAAGTGAAAGGGCAGAAGAGGGGAATGTTTGAAATGCGTCGTCACTTGGCGAGTTACGTTAAGGGGATAGACGGAGCATCAGAAAAACGCGCACTGTTAGTACGCGTTGAATCTGTTGATGAAGTGCGGTCTATATTGACTGCTTAGTTTACGAGTACTTTGATTCCAGGACCCATGCTTGGAGTAATCGTAATAGTTTGGATGTAGACTCCTTTAATTCCAACTGGCTTTGCTTCGTTAAGAGCAGCAAGGAGCGCTTCATAGTTTTCTTGAAGCTTAGCAGCACCGAATGATACTTTTCCAAAGACAGCATGGATGATTCCTTGCTTGTCCATCTTACATTCGATACGTCCTTTCTTAAGTTCGTCGATTGTCTTTGCAATGTCCATAGTTACGGTGCCTGCCTTTGGGTTAGGCATGAGTCCACGTTGTCCAAGGATCTTTGCAACCTTACCAAGCTCTTTCATAACGTCTGGGCTAGCAACGGCAATATCGAAATCTAGCTTTTCCTGCTCTACAAGAGGGAGGAGTGTAGAGATACCTGCAATATCTGCACCTGCTTTCTTCGCAGCATCTGCTTGGTCGTCTTGAACGAATGCAGCGATGCGTACAGTCTTACCTGTTCCATGTGGAAGAGCTACTGTTGTACGAACAAGCTGGTCTGCTTGTGTTGTATCTGCATTGATCTTGATGTGGATTTCTGCGGTTGCATCAAACTTTGATGGGCTTACTTTTGTTAAAAGCTCGGCAGCTTCTTCGACAGTGTATTTCTTTTCCATGTCGACGAGTGCTGCTTTTTCTTCATATTTCTTTCCACGCTTACGAGTGGAGATAGACGTAGTAGTCTTAGTCATAATGATAGGGGGGAAAGTGGTGCAAACACCCGACGCTTGCCGAAGGGCTCCCACTAAAACGCCAGTATGCTGCGTACTTGGCCCAATCGCAAGAAATACACTAAAAAAAGCAACTGAGAGGACTCAATTGCTTTTAAAGTTCGATTTGAGGCTCTTTTAACGCTTCTTTCGTTTTGGTGCTACTTTCTTCTTTTTCGCAGGAGCCTTCTTTGCTTTTGGCTTAGAAGAGACAGATTTTGCAGGAGCAGCAGTTATTTGCATAGTCTTGAAGAGTTCCCAGTCATGAGACCCACGAGTACACCAGCTAAGGAGTAGTCCGTAGAGTAAGAGGACAAATGGTGTAACCCACCATCCTGGCTGGAATGATGCAAGAACAATGCTCAGGAAGATCGAAAGAGTCGAAAGAACAGCGAGAAGGTTTCCAATGACTTTGAGTGTTGTCATATAGAGAGCTTCTGGCACAGACTTCGAAGCACTATCGAGGTTGTGTGTTTCCTGGTCTTGCATAAGGAAGAGGAGTCCTCCGCAGGCAAAAACAAGAAGCAATGCAATGTACGTGCGGCCCGTGTAGGCGACACCTGCAAAGACAGAGAACACAGTTGGCAATGCGCCAATAGTCATTAGTAGGACACTGGTTCCGTGCATGATGTATGTATAGACCGCTTGGCCAACTCCTTTAGGCTTAGCGCCAGGAACACTCATACTTACAAGGAATAAGATTGCAAGAAAGAATAGTGTACAGAGGGGGACAATGAGTCCGTAGAAGGATCCGATAAATCCAAAAATTGTTGTGAGAGGGTTTTCAACCATAGGTTATCTAGAGGAAAGGTGTACATAGAGTACAAAGCTTGAGCTCCGAATACTATTGCCGAAATACATTTTCGTGCTGCAGTAGGAGTATAAGAAAAAAAGAGCACTCGGCTCTTGTATTGTTTTCAGTGATTTCTCCTGATTATTCAATGGTTACACCCATGCTACGTGCAGTACCTGCAATGATCTGCATAGCACCTTCAACGCTTATCGCATTAAGGTCTGGCATCTTTGCTTCTGCGATTTCACGAAGCTGAGCCTGTGTGAGCTTTCCAACTTTGTCCTTGTTTGGTTCACCACTTCCTTTCTTCAGCTTTGCCTTTTCAATAATCATTGAAGCTGCAGGTGGCTGTTTGAGGTCGAACTCGAAGCTACGGTCATCAAATACACGGATAACAACAGGAATCAGCTGACCCTGCTGGTCTTTTGTTCGTTCGTTGAACTGTGTACAGAATGCATTAATCTCTACTCCAGCCTGTCCGAGGGCAGGTCCGAGTGGTGGCGCAGGATTTGCTTGTCCTCCGCGAGCTTGCACTTTGATAGTTTTTTTCAATAGAGCCATAGCTGCGATACTCTACGTAATGGTTTTAGGTCAGTCAAATGAATAATCAGGAGAAATGCCTATTTATGGATATTTATTTGGTTAATTCCTCTATGAGGTCGAATATTATGTCTGAAGAGCCCTCTGGGATATGAAATTCATATAACTGCTCTCGAACACGAACAAAGACAACACGCTCTGATAAGAGCCCTGGGTCGAAGAATGTGAGAAGATTTCGTGTAGGCCTGCCCTCTCTTCTTTGGGTTTCATCCAGTAAATCTTGGACATCTGCTGTAAAGGCACTGTGCAACGCTTCCTTTAGAACAAGATAGTATTGTTTTACCTTCGATGAGTTTGTCCATGCAATCATTCCGGCACGGTCTCCATCTTTTAGAAGAACATATGACGTAAGTGTTGCCTCTTCTGTAGGAATAATTTTTTGGAGAATGATTTTCTCGTTTGTTTCTTTCATTGTGAACTGACGCCTTTTTAAAACTTCTGCAATATTTGGACCCTGGTCTCGTCGCACGCCTCCAGTTGGGTTTGGAAGTGCGGGAGTTGGAGTTGGATTGGCTATTGATTCATCTATTGCTATCTCATTTTTTTCTTGCACAGGTATTCCTTCAAGTAGGGCTGCATCTGCAACCCCTAGGAGTATCATGAATGTTAAGAGCCCTGTGGTAAGTTTCATTTTCGATGCCATTATATTTTCATTGTACAGATCTCTAAAAGTTTTCGGTAGCCAAACTATAGGGTATGATAGTCTTCCTCTATGGCTATCAAAAGACAACAGCGAAAAGAACCAAGTGTTCAGCAGGCAAAGACAGTGAAAGAGACTGAAGTCTTCGAGCAAACACTGCGACCAAAACATCTTGCGGAATACGTAGGTCAGAGTTCCATTAAAGAACATTTGATCGTGTACATTGCTGCTGCAAAAAAGCGAACAGAGTCTTTAGGGCATACCATTTTGCATGGACCTCCGGGGCTTGGAAAGACAACACTTGCACACATCATTGCAAAAGAAATGGGATCACAGATGCGAACAACATCTGGTCCTGCTATCGAAAAGCCTGGTGACCTTGCGTCTCTTCTTACAAACTTGGAAGAAGGGGACGTGCTCTTTATCGATGAGATTCATCGTATGCGACCAGCTATAGAAGAGGTGCTGTATAGCGCGATGGAAGACTTTGCATTGGATCTTGTCATCGGTAAAGGTCCAACTGCTCGCAGTATGCGGCTCGACCTCAAGCCATTTACCCTAGTTGGTGCTACGACAAAGATTGGTTCTGTCAGTGCTCCACTGCGTGATCGTTTTAGTCATCACTTTAAGTTGCAGTTTTACAATGATATAGAAATGGAACAGATCGTAGAGCGTACTGCAGGAATTCTCGATGTAACGATGGATACGGGTGCTGCACGGAGTGTTGCCTTGTCTTGTCGTGCAACACCGCGAATAGCTAATAGGCTTGTACGTAGCGTTCGAGACTTCGCACAGGTACAAGATGAAACTGTGGTGTCGAAGGACCGTGTGCTCTCTACGCTTAAGAAGCTTGGGATAGACAACAAAGGACTTGATGACACAGACCGCATGATACTTAGAACAGTTATTGAGAAGTTTGGTGGTGGACCAGTGGGCGTTTCCACATTGGCGGCTGCGACTGCAGAGGAGATCGATACACTTGAAGATGTCTATGAACCGTACCTTATGCAGTGCGGATACCTTCACCGTACTCCGAAAGGACGCATGGTCACTAAACTTGCTTATGAACTTCTCTCTTAAACGTACTTTTTTCTCTTAAGAACTATGAATTCTCAACATCTCGCTATTCTTCTCGGTGGGATTATCCCTGCATTTTGTTTTGGACTTACTGGTGTTCTTGCCAAGGCAAGTATGGACAAGGGGATAGATATCGCGAGTTATTTATTTAGTGTTGGCGTGGGTGTTATTCTTTATGGAATTGTTGCACTATTTGTTATTGCTGAGAGATCTTTTAATGTCACTTCTGGATTGTATGCAGCAGGTGCTGGTCTTATTTGGGCAGTTGGAATTTCGCTGTTTACCTATGTTCTTGTTGCACATAAAGCATCTGTTTCTTCTATTGTTCCATTTCATAGTGGGGCTGTTTTAGTGTCAGTACTTCTTGCGTTTGCTATTTTTGCAGAATGGAAAGCAGTGAACGTTCCACTTCTTTTGATTGGCGCACTCTTTATGGTTGCAGGTGGGGCGATGGTCGCAAAAGCTTCGTAGTTATTAAGCGTTTACGACCGCAGAGATTGCGGTGGTAAATTTCTCCTCAGAAAACTCGGCAGCCCTCTGTTGGCAGGCTTCTTTTGTATAATTTTTTTGATCAAAGTTTTGAAGTATTTCTTGCAGAGAAGTTGCAGTTGCATCATCAAAAAACTCTCCAGTCTTTCCTTCGACAATCGTCTCGAGTGCACCACCAATTCGGTGTGCAATCACAGGGGTTCCACATGCCATTGATTCTAGTGGGACGAGGCCGAAGTCTTCTTCGCCTGGGAAGATAACTGCAGTTGCATCTGCGTAGAGGTCGCCGAGTTCGTCATTACTTCTGTATCCATAAAATTCTATAGTGTTGCCGGCTAACTTTTCGAGCCGCTTTCTGTCCGGGCCTTCTCCAACGATTTTTAAGTGTAGTCCAAGGTTATTACAGGCTTCTATGGCTAGTTCGATCCGCTTGTACCGAACAAGAGAGGAGACAACGAGGAAGTAGGGGTTAGGGTTAGGGGGTTGGGGGTTGGGGGTTGGGTCTCTGTTTAGCCAGAAGTCATTTATTGGTGGATATACCACCTGGCTTTTCCTTCGCCAGTATAATTCTATTCTCTTTTGCACTTCTTTCGATGCAGCAAGAAGTATGTCTGGCCTAGCGGCAACTTCTGCGTCCCACACACGAAGTTTATGGAATGTGCTGTGTAAGTAGTGCTTTTTGATTGGACCAAGTATGCCGCGGGATCCTTGTTCAATAACGTCATGTGTTCTGTCCCAGAGGTACCTGGCAGGTGCGTTTATAAAACTAATGTGCTTTGGGTTTCCGTTGGTGATGATGCCATGTGCAAATGCAGAGCTTGAAGAGATGACCGTATCAAACTCGGAAAAGTCCCAGCTCTCGACCATGCGTGGAAAATGTTTTAGGTAGAGGTGGTGGTTATAGCGATAGGGGGTTGGGAGTAGGGAGTAGGGAGTAGGGGGCTTTGCTACTCGTACTCTTTCTTTTGGAAACCAGTCTCCCATTTTCTTCTCGTCATAGAGTAGCGTGTAGATAGGTGCTTCGGGGTACATGTCTGCAAGCACCTTAAACACCCTCTCGGCACCGCCGCGCATTGTGAGCAGTTCGTGGACAAGTGCTATCTTCATAGAAATTTTTAGAATGGTGGGTCGGGTGGGATTTGAACCCACGGCCAATAGGTTAAAAGCCTACTGCTCTACCACTGAGCTACCGACCCAGAATACACGGCAAACTATAATGGATTCTTTTCTGTATTACTACTGCCTTATACTGCATTTCTATGCATTTTTCCTTCTCCAGAGCATTGAAACACACGATAAATAGACTGTGTAGCCAATAGCTTCTATTAAACTAGGATTTCCGTTATATCCAAATACACCCTTCAGGATGCTGCCGAATGCTGCTTTTTCATCTATGACGGCATTCATATCCCATACATGTTCGATGATTATTGGGATTATTCCTGCCTCTTGAAGCTCGTGAATACCATGGGCGATAAGGCCTGCGGCGAAGAACATCAGTAGAATTCCTGTAAAAGTAAAAAACCTGGAAAGGGAGAACCACTTGAGCATTCCACGCATGAGTAGCCACGCAGCACTGACGGCTAGGATGATCCCCGCAATTGCTCCAGTATGGGATACAGCACCTTCGGATTGCATCATTGCTGCTTGCAAAAAGATGACGGTTTCGATTCCTTCGCGAAGGATAGATGTATACCCCAGGAGGAATAGGCTAATGAGTGCGCCAGTTTCTAGGTGAACAGCGATCTTTTGTTCCAGGGCATCCTTCATAGACTTTCGTTGCATAGCAAGCCACACCACCATCCATGTAATAAGACCGCCTGCGACGAGCATCGTGATGCCTTCGTAGATCTTTTCAGCCCTCCCTGTAAAGCTGCCAGAGAATTGCATAATAATGATCGCAACAACGACAGAGGTAAGGATTCCAGCAGCGACCCCTGCCCAAATGATAGGGTTTCGGTCTCTGTTTTGGGTGCGATGCAAAAACGCGAGCATGATTCCAACAATCAGAGATGCTTCTAAGGTTTCCCGAAGAGTAATGAGAAGTGCGGTCATATATAATTTCGTCACAAGAAACGCAAATTGCGGACGACGAACTACCGTAGTTTACCAACAAACATGTATGATGCAACTAGATGATTGATTCACATTGTCACTTGGCAGATCCACAGTTTTCTTCTGACCTCGAAGAGGTTATTGCACGTGCAAATGCTGTCGGCATAGACCGCATGGTTACAATTGCAGACTCACTAGATGAAGGGGATTTGTGTTTAGCAATAGCTGAAAAGTATGATCAAGTTTTTTGTACAATAGGAGTCCATCCTCATAATGCTAGGGGGTGGGTAGTAGGGGGTAGGGGGTCGGGTGAGCATTTGAAAAAGTTGCTCAACAATCCAAAGGCTGTAGCAGTTGGAGAAATAGGTCTCGACTATCATTATATGAATAGTCCAAAAGAGGATCAGATACTGGCATTTCGAGATCAGATTGAAATTGCGAAAGAGCTTAGGTTGCCGATAGTTGTTCATAATAGGGAATCGATTGAAGACATGATGCCGATTATCAGAGAGCTTCAACCTCAAAAGATGGTGCTGCACTGTTGCACGGAGAAGTGGGAAGATGTTTCAGGGCTTATTGAAAGAGGTTATGTTCTTTCTTTTACTGGTATTGCAACGTATCCAAAGTCGGAAGAGATCAGACGGACAATTGAGCATTGTCCACTGGATCAGATGATGATTGAAACCGACGCACCGTACCTTGCTCCTCATTCAAAGAGAGGGAAGCGTAATGAACCTTCGTATGTTGTAGAGGTTGCGGAGTGTATCGCAGAGGTAAAAGGAATATCTCTTAAAGAGGTTGATGCGGCAACAACAAAAAACGCTGTAGCGTTTTATGGGTTATAAATGGAGCGGATGACGAGATTCGAACTCGCGACCTTCGCCATGGCAAGGCGACGCTCTAGCCAACTGAGCTACATCCGCATTGCCGAAATCCTACGGATATTCACGCTTTGATGCAAGCGAATGCTCGTTCACTCAGAGAGGGCTTGATGGATTATTAGTAATGTCTTATAATACTATTATTTTGTCATGTTATCTTTACAATTCTTGGACGTATGGTCGAAGGAAGAGTGTTTTTCTGCTATAATAGCATGATGCTTAAACACAAAGACACCATTATAAATGTAGGACTCACCTTCGCAATGATGGGAGCTCTTGTTGTGTTTGGTGGTAATTCTACGGAGAACAATGATGCATATAGAGGGCTAGAAGGAAGTGTGATGACCGGTGGAGGAACAATGGGTGGTGGAATTATAGCCGTAGGAGGCGGGGCGTCTGGTATGGCAAAGAAAACTGCTGAGCCTGCAAAAAAGGGTGCATGTAAGGAAGGATCTCCGTGTGTTCCTTTGCTTGCACCGCTTGGCAGCCTAGACCGTATCCCAGTCCAAGGAGGAACCGGAGCATCTGGTGCTGTGCAGACATTTATTAATTACTTTAATAATGCATGGGGACTTCTTCGGGTCATCTCGGTTGGGTTCTGTGTGCTATGGATTTTGATTGGTAGCTTCTTTATTTTGATCTCTGGTTCTGATGGCGGAAAGCGTAGTACTGGTAAGGGGATTATTACCTGGGCTATCATTGGTTTAATTATCGTAGAGTTTGCAGGATTCTTCCTTCGAACTTTGAATGACATCTTCTTCGTATAATGATGCACATACTTCTCTCATTGGCGCTTACTATCATTCCACGTGCAGCTGCACAGTGTCCGTTTGTTGGTATCGATTGTGACCCGACATCGAACCTTTCGATCTTTATCGAGAATACTGCATATATTCTTGTAGAAATTGTATCGGGGCTATCTGTACTGTTTGTTGTTATTGGTGGTGCATTTATGCTGATGAACTTTGGAAATGAGTCTACCCTTGAAAAAGGAAAGAAGTCTGTTTTCTTTGCGCTTGCTGGTTTTGCTCTGGCACTGTCTTCACAAGCTATTATTTCATTCGTTGTGGTGCAAACAGCGGGCGTCGCTCCGGTGTCACCGCATTTGGAAATCATGAGAGTGATGATAGATTCTATGTTGTTTATCTTCAATGGAGTCTTTGCTATTATGATGCTTTTCTATGGATTCAAGCTCGTTATTGCTCGTGGTCAACAGTCTGAGTTGGATTCTGTAAAGAAGGGGCTGGTGTGGACTATTGGAGGCGCACTGACTATTAACTTGGCATATGCACTGGTACAGGCAACTATTAACCTCGGATTTTAATGAATATTATAGTCAGACTATTGCAGGCAACCGTTGAAACAGCATTCGCTCAGGATGCCTGGGGAATCTATTGCGATGCACTTGGGACCGCATGTGGAAGCGGAAAGATGTATGTTGCTCAGCTTGCCGTTCGTGTTATTGATGCCATTATTATCCCTCTTGTTGGTGGAATTGCCGTTATTGCTGTGTTGTGGGCTTCTGTCAAAATGACTGCTTCATTTGGAAATGATCAAGGAAAAGAGGATGCAAAAAAGATCGTTGGATACGCTGTTGTCGGTATTGTACTGAGTATTACGGGATATAGTATTGTAAAATGGATATGTGAGCTCATTCAGATGTCGACAGGAGGATCGGGCTTTTGCGTATAGAAACTCTGAAGAACGCATGGTAGTTGGTAGTGGTTTTTTGCTATGCTTTGTCTATGTCTCGACAGTACGTCACAACCGCTATCGATTATCCAAATGCAGCCCCTCATATGGGACATGTTTTGGAGAAGGTTCTTGCAGATGTTATGGCGAGGTGGTTTAGACTTCGTGGAGATGCTGTCCGTTTCCAGATAGGAACAGATGAGCACGGCACAAAGATACAACGCACAGCGGAAAAAGAGAGGGTGACACCTCAGGATTTGGTGGACAAGAATGTAGAGTTGTTTGAAACGTTGTATACAGAGCTCAACATTAGTTACGACATGTTCATTCGAACGTCAGACCAAAAGCAGCACTGGCCAACAGTGCAGGCATTATGGACAAAGCTGGAGGAGGCAAAGATGCTTGAGAAGCGAAGTTATACAGGGCTTTACTGTAGTGGGTGTGAGCGTTTTATGACCGAGAGAGATCTGGAAGATGGTATTTGTCCAAATCATAAAGTGGCACCTGAAGAAGTCACAGAAGAGAACTTTTTCTTCTTGATGAGTAAAGACACACAGAATCTAAAGAAGCTTTTAACGGCAGATTGGGACGGAGAAACATACCGAATTATTCCATCATCACGCGAGAAAGAAACATTGTCTCTTATTGAGCAGGGGCTTGAAGATGTGTCGTTCTCTCGACCTAGGTCATCGCTTACGTGGGGTGTTCCAGTGCCGAGTAATGATAACCAAACGATGTATGTGTGGTGTGATGCGCTAACAAATTATATTTCAGGACTCGGGTTTTTTACAGACCATGAAGATAAATCATTTTGGGATGACGCAACGGTAACGCATGTCATTGGAAAAGATATTGCACGGTTCCATGCACTCATTTGGCCAAGTATGCTCAGGGCTGCAGGTGTTCGTATCCCGGACCAGCTTTTGATTCACGGGTTTTTAACATCAGAAGGGGGCAAGATGAGTAAGTCGCTCGGTAATGTTGTGAAGCCGAGTGATGTCCTTGAAAAGTTTGCTGGTAACCCAGATCCTATTCGATTCTTCCTGAGTCACGAGATTCCGGTTGGTAACGATGGAGACTTCTCGTGGGATCGTTTTGAAAAACTTTATGATGCAAAGCTCCGCAATGCTATGGGTAACTTATTAAATCGAGTTCTTGTCTTACTTCAAAAAGAGGGTGGGGAAGTGACTGTTCCAGATTCACCATCAGATAAAGAGCAAGCAGCAGAAGGCTGGAAGGAATTTGCAGCATCTATGGATGCGTTTGATATTCACAGCAGTGTCGCCCAAGCTATGAAACTTGTTGATGTGCTCAATGCAGCTATCGATACAACAAAGCCATGGACACTAGAAGGAGAGGAGAAAGTAGTACTTCTGTCACGATTTGCAGAATCGTTGCGTCACATCGCACTGATGCTGCTCCCAATTATGCCAGATACAGCAAAACGGATGACAGAGCAGCTTGGAGTATCGTATGCAGATTCGATGACAGATAAAGATTTCGTCATCACAGAGCAAATGCAGCAATTTGGAGGTCAAAATGACTGGAAAGCAGTCGGTGAGCCAAGTATCCTTTTTGCGCCTTTAACGTAAAGCGATCGGAGAATGCCGAGGGAGAAACCAAGGAATGATCCAGAAAGCAGAGGGTAAGGCGATTTATATACTTTCCACATTTAATTATGTTCGATCCAATGGCTGATCTCGCAGGAGACGGCATCTCAGGAGAAGAAATGCCCAAAAAGCCTGCAGCCGCTCCACGGTCTGCAGCACCTAGTCGTCCACCACGTAGTGGGGGGGGCGCTGGAGGTAGTAACCGTAGTTACGCAGATGAAGTACACTCTGTCACTATTCACGCACGTCAGCGTACATTCTACGTCGACTTGAAGAAGAGTGATAACGGTAAGTTCTTCAAGCTATCAGAGAAGTCTCGTGGTGGTCAGAAGATTACTATTATGTTCGACTCTGAAGACCTCGATAAGTTCATCGATGCTTTCCAGGAAATGAAAGCACACATATAAAAGGAGTGAAAAGAGTCACAGGATTCAAAGGAGTCAAAGGAGTGATAACTTCTCTGGCTCCTTCTATTGTATCCTGTGATTCTTGTACATCTTGTACATCTTTTGAATCCTGTACTGTTTATAATTCAATATCTTCTACAGGTACTATGTATCCGTTGACTCGTGGATTACTAATCATCATATAGAGTACAAGCTTAGAGGCTTCTGCTCTGGAGATGTTTCGTCCAGGTCGGAATGTGCTATCTTCATACCCTTCTACAAAGGCATAGCTCAGTGCGTCGTGCACATATTCAGAGAACCAATCAAGTTCTGTGACATCCGTAAAGATATTGGAGTATTCTTCTTCGTCGAATGGGGGAAGGTCTGTTGCGAGGAATAATATTTTTAGTGCCTCTGCCCTATTAATAGGTGCATCTGGTTTGAAATTTCCGTCAGGGTATCCATCAACAATTCCGAGTTCGTATGCGGTATAAATAATACGTCTCTTTAAAATAGCATCATCGGATTCCCGAGACCGACTGACTCTTCGAACATCGGGGAAAGTGAATTCTCCTGTATCGACTAAGACGCTTGGAATGACGCAACTGCTCAGTAGCGCAATTTTTAAAAGTTCGTAGCGACTGATTTCTTGGTTTGGCCTGAAGAGATCTCCATCTGCATAGGTATACCCTTTGATGATACGCGGACCATCCATCCCTATTTTTGTTTCCTGTAGAGCGTTAACGTACGACTCGCTCCAGTGGCCTTCAAGGTCGTGTAATACTTCTGTTGGTCCTGCATGATACAGACATGGGTTTTCAAGAGGATCTTCTCCGTCTTCCACCTCTTCTCCGTCAATCTCTCCGTCGCTATCGGTGTCGGCATCAGCAATGTCTGTTCCTTCGATGAATTCTTGTAGGTTGTTTAGACCATCTTCATCTGGGTCATCTGCAGCGTCAGCTCGCACCTCTTTTTGCAGGCCATTTGCATCCTCGTAGGCATCTGGTAGCCCGTCCTTGTCTGTGTCTTTTGTATACCGTGGGTCGAGTGGAAAAGGATCGTCTTTGTCGTTTAAGGAATCGCTATCGGAGTCGGGGTTTGCTCTATCGGTGCCGATTAAGTCCTCTTGTCCATTAGTAAGACCATCGTCATCGAGGTCGTATGTTAGGTCATCAGACCGGTCAAAAGGATCTCTTTTGTTTTGTACTTCAGATCCATCTGCTTCGCCTCCACCATCTGTGTCTGCATTAAAAGGGTCTGTTTCTCCCGAGTTTACGATGCCATCTTTGTTCTTATCCTCTTCTATGTTTAACAGTCCGTCGCCATCAACATCGTCATTGGTTGAAATGCCTTGAGCGATAACCGTGAGTGGAATAGTACTTATTACAAGTACGCAAATCAGCTTTGAAAACATGAGGACAGGGAAAGGGATACCAGTAGTATAGCTGTTTATGTTCTTCCTCGCATAAAGTCTGCTCCTGACATTGCAGTCTTGCCTGGTGGCTGTAATTTGACGATGCGCAGGATCGAATCTTTACACGGAAGTTCTATTGAATTCTCTGTTGGTTCTAATTGTGTCTCTAGTAGTTTTACTTCAGTTCCACTGACAGTACAGCGAACACCTGGCCAGGGGACAAGTGCACGAACTTTTCGGTCTATATCTATTGCAGACATTGTTTTTGGGTCTACGACCCCCATCGTTCTGTCGAGCTTATGACAGAGTGCTACTTTCGATTCATCTTGTTCCACTTCTGACAGAGGATTTTTTAGAACATCAATCAGTAGAGTTGTACCAAGTGTTGAGAGCGCGTCATGCAGGGTACTGATTGTTTCTCTTGGAAGGACCAAGTGTTCTATCTGCCCAAGTATAGGACCTGCGTCCAATGCCAGTACCATGC
>Ga0115002_10005474_pt1 | contig 14963 bp, 11 predicted proteins | sample ArcticOcean_MG_C_8_FD_89576 | JGI IMG/M metagenome (GOLD analysis project Ga0115002, IMG submission 89576) | Marine microbial communities from western Arctic Ocean - ArcticOcean_MG_CB11_86 | ecosystem: Environmental > Aquatic > Marine > Oceanic | place: Arctic Ocean: Canada Basin | collected... | reverse complement strand
TTGGCGATGATTATGGGATTGCGATCGGTCCCGCTGACGCTGACAAGTTCGGACAATCGCTGGCGGATGGGCCCGCATTCGCCGATAGTGCCGATGCGCTGCGTGCGCTGAAACAGCATTTTAAACTGGTGATTCTGTCGAACGTCGATCGCCACAGTTTCGCGGCCGGCAACGGTAAACTCGGGGTTGACTTCGATGCGATCTACACCGCTCAGGACATCGGCTTCTACAAGCCCGACCGGCGCAATTTCGTGTATCTTCTCGAACGTTTAGCGGGTCTCCGCTATGCCAAAACAGACATTCTGCATGTCGCACAAAGTAAGTTCCACGATCATGTGCCGGCCAAGGCCATCGGCCTGACAACGGCGTGGATTGATCGCCCGCATCCGGCAGGCGGTCAGGGCGCAACGCGCCAAACGACGATTGAGCCCGATGCTCGATTTGAAAGCCTGGCCGAGTTGGTCAATACACATCGTCGGGAGTTGAACCAGGGGATTGGTTTGTAAATCGCGCGTATAATCTCTGCGCAAAACATTTGGATATTACCAACAGCGGCGCACAGATTTTGCGCGAGTGGGGGTTCTTTGTTTTTTGATCGTCAACTCTGGCCTTTTACAGAAGGCGTGCGGCTCCGGATCGCTTGGGCGGTGGTGGTGGGGGTGGTCGCCGCAGCACTTGGGATCGCCCGGCTTGGCCTGATCGGCTGGCTGCTCGGCCCGGTCTTTACGGGCGCGACATTCGAAGACCTCAGCGTTCCGTTCGTGCTGGTGGCCGGTTTGATGGTGGTCCGCGGTGGAGTCGAATATTACCGTACCATGGTCGCGCACCGCACCGCGTCGACCGTTCAACAAAGCCTGCGCCAGAAACTCTACGATCAGGTCGTGCGCCTCGGTCCGGCCCATTTCGGGCGCCAGCGAACCGGTGATGTGATCCTGACCGTGGTCGAGGGGGTTGAGCAACTCGAGACCTATTTCGGTCAATATCTGCCGCAATTCTTTGTCGCCGCGGTCACACCGATCCTGATCTTTGGATTCGTCGCGTTCCTCGATCTGTCGATCGCAATCACGCTGCTGGTGGCCGCGTTGGTCACATTGTTTGCGCCGATCCTGTGGCACCGGCTCGACAATAAACATAGCCGCGCCCGCGCCCGCGAATATGGCGCCTTCGCGGCCGAATTTCTGGATGCAATCCAGGGCTTGACCACACTCAAGGCCTTTGGCCAAAGCCGCGCGCGCACCGCGCTGTTGGAAAAGCGGGTCGACGCCCTGTTCAAGAGCACGATGTGGGTGCTGGGAACCAACACCCTGTCGCGCGGCATTACCGATACCGGGATTGCGGTCGGGGCCGCGGTGTCGTTGAGCTGGGGGGCCTATCGGGTGGCAGACGGGGAGATGTCGCTTACCGTGTTGCTGATTATTTTGATGCTCGGCGTCGAGGTGTTTCGCCCGCTCCGCGAACTCCGCATTCTGCTGCACCAAGGCATGATCGGAAAATCGGCGGCCAACGGAATCCTGTCGTTTCTGAACACTAGGCCCTCGATCGAAGCGCCGGAGGAGGCGCCGGAACGCGTCGCAGAACTTGCGGCCAGTGTGTCGTTTGATGGGGTGTCGTTCACTTATCCAAACGGGCGCCATCCCGCGCACCGCGATCTTTCGTTCGAGGTCGGCGCCGGCGATCGGATCGCCATCGTCGGCCCGAGTGGCGCGGGCAAGTCAACCATCGTCAGTTTGCTGCTGCGCTTGTTCGATCCCGAGCGCGGCACGATCCGGATCGGTGGCGAAGATATTCGCACACTTCCCTTCGTCGAATTGAGAGGCCGCATCGCGGTCGTCCGCCAAGACGCCTTTCTGTTCCACGGGACGGTCGAAGACAATTTGCGGATGGGCAACGCCACCGCGAGTGCAGTCGAGCTTGAAGCGGCAGCCCGAGCTGCAAATGCCCACGACTTCATTTCGCACCTGCCACAGGGCTACGACACTGTCGTCGGCGAACGTGGTGTGCGCCTGTCGGCCGGCCAGCGTCAGCGCATCGCGATCGCCCGTGCGGTGCTGCGCGATGCACCGATACTCGTGCTTGATGAAGCCCTGTCGTCGGTTGATGCCGAGAACGAATCGATCATCCAAGAAGCCCTCGAACACCTCATGGTTGGTCGGACGACACTGATCTTCGCGCATCGCCTGTCGAGCGTGATCGATTGTGATCGGATCCTGGTGATCGAGGACGGCCATCTTGTCGAATCCGGTACCCATGCTGAGCTGATTGTGCGCGCCGGCCCGTATCACGCGCTAATGGCGCCGCAACTGCGCGATCAGGATGCCAATGTCCTCATTGGTGACGCCGCGCCGATTGCTCAGGATGCTGAACCCAAAGCCGACATCCCAGCGGGGTCTGGAAGTTTTTTTGAGCGGCCGACCGATGCGATCATCCGGGCCGAAGGGATGAGCTGGCAGCGGGTCGTCCGGGTGCTGATGGGCTTAATCGCACCGTGGCGGAAACAACTCATCACGACGTTCATGCTCGGCGTTTTTCGGGTGGGCTCGCTGATCGGGGTTGGCGTGTTCAGCGCCTTGATCGTGCTGGCGCTCAAGAACGAGCAGGCATTCCAGGGCTATTTGTTCGGGTTGGGGATAGTCGCGGTTCTCTCGGGCGTCTTGCACTGGATGGAATCGTGGCTCGCCCACGATATGGCGTATCGGCTGCTCGGCGATATGCGTATTGCAATCTTCCGCAAGCTTGACGAACTCGCGCCGGCCTATTTCACCCGCCGGCGCACTGGCGATCTGGTCGGCGTTGCGACCCACGATGTTGAAATGGTTGAATATTTCTTTGCCCATACGATCGCGCCGGCGTTTGTCGCTGTTGTGGTGCCGACTTTGGTGATCGCTACGTTGATATTCTATGGCTGGGAAATGGCGGCGGCGCTGGCGCCGTTCCTTGCGCTGGCCGGTTTGCAACCGCTGTTGGGGCGCTCGCGGATCGACCGGCTGGGGTCACGCGCCCGCGAGTCGCTCGGCGATCTCAACGCGCACGCACTCGATACGGTGCAAGGATTGGGAGAGGTCGTCGCCTTCCAGCAAGAGGCTGAGCGCGGGGCTGAGTTTTCCCGCAAGACCGCGGACTATGTCACCTTACGCCTGCCGTTCTTCCGCGACCTGACCTTGCAAACGGTTCTCCAGGAAGTTGCAGCGAGCCTCGGCGGGCTGGTGGTCGTCGTAGCCGGAGCCGGCCTGGTGGCAACCGGTGATCTCGACAGCGGGATCTTGCCGTTGTTGACGATCCTGGCGATGTCGGCGTTTCTGCCGATTTCTGAAATCGCTCAGGTGGGACGTCAACTCGCCGACACTTTAGGTGCGACGCGGCGGGTCTACGCGGTTCACGACGAGGAAGTGCCGGTGCGCTCAGGCGACGGCGTAACAAAAGCGGCGGGCGATGCCGTGCCGGCGCTTTCATTCGAAGACGTGACGTTTACCTATCCCGGGCGCGTGACACCGGCGCTCGAAAACGTATCGCTCGACATACCGGCGGGCGGAACGTTGGCGTTGGTCGGCCCCTCGGGTGCCGGAAAAACCACGATTGCCAATCTAATCCTGAGGTTTTGGGATCCTCAAACCGGCGCCATCAAGTTAGCGGGGCACGACCTGCGCGACTACGACCTCGACGATCTGCGTCACAATTTTGCCCTGGTCGCGCAGGACACCCATCTTTTCAACGAAAGTCTACGCAGCAACATCGCGATCGCGAAACCCGAAGCCAGTGACCAGGAGATCGACCGCGCCGTCGCCGAAGCGGCGCTGACCGATTTTGTCGAGTCGCTGCCCGATGGCCTCGACTCGATCGTCGGCGAGCGTGGAACCCAACTCTCGGGCGGACAGCGTCAGCGCGTGACGATCGCGCGGGCGTTTCTTAAGGGAGCGCCAATCCTCATTCTTGACGAAGCGACGTCGCACCTCGACGCGGTCAACGAAGCGGCCGTGCATTCGGCACTTGAGCGCCTGATGGCGGACCGGACCACGATCGTGATTGCGCATCGGCTGTCGACGGTGCGCAGCGCCGACAAGATTGCGGTGCTAGATGCGGGCCGGGTTGCCGAGGTCGGGACGCATCAGGAACTGTTGGCCCGCAACGGAATTTATGCACATCTGGTGGCGCGTCAGCTCGGCGCGGCGGCGGCCGAATAAAACGGACTTTGGCGTAAGAGGGGATGTGATGGCGCTGCAAGAAAGCGATATCAAATTGGGCGATATCCCAATCCACATCTGGGAGGGTGGCGAAGGCTAACCGATCCGGATGCTGCACGGCTCCGGCGCCGGGGCTTCGACCATCGGTAATTTCGGGCGCGTGATCAAACCTTTGGCAAAGCGCTACAAAATTCTAGCGGCTGATCTGATTGGCTTTGGCCTATCGGGCCGCAATCCCCACGAGCCCTTTTTCGACATGGATATGTGGGTCGACCAGGCCGATTTCCTGGCCCAAAGATTGTCGAAAGGCGGGATCGGCTATATCGGCCATTCGCTGAGCGGTGCGATCGGGCTGAAGTTGGCCGCGAAGACCCCATGGATTGCGAAAATACTCACCACCGGGACGATGGGCGTGCAGTTTGAAGCCGTGGGCGGCTGCGGCGGCTGGCGTTATCCGGAAACTCGCGATGCCCTAAGACGTTTTATGGAAACCACCGTTTTCGATCCCAAATGCATCAAGGACGAAGACGTGATGGCCCGCCTCAAGCTGCTCGCCCAACACGGCTACAGGGATTATTTCACCAAAATTTTCCGGATGCCGCGACAGCACTACATCGACCTTTCGGTGGTTAGCGAAAGTGAGCTCGCCTCGATCAAATGCGACGTAACACTGATGTCGGGGGCGAACGACACAGGCTTTACGCCGGAGAACTCGTCGCTGGCACTGGCCGACGCGCTACCGCAGGCGGACGTGGTTATTTTCAATCGCTGCGCGCATAGCGTGGCGTTCGAATACCCCGAGAAATTTGTGCGCGTGTGCGAGACGTTTTTCGGCTAGCGCGAGTATCGGCAGGGAATGACCGCGCCCGTCACGCTACCCTTCGAAGTTGGGTCGTGCAGCGGTTATCCTGGTGTGGTGAAGCGGTTTAGGAGGAGGGTTCCATGGAACGGCAATACCAACACGCGCAACTGCCCCGCGCGACGCATGACGAACAGGCGCTGCAAGATTTCATCCAGAGTTTCAAACTGCATCTGGCGCGCAATGTGGTGGCGGGCAATCGCACGGTCTTCGAAAAAGGCGCGCAACCCGAATTCGAACGGAAACACGGCCGACCACCGAAAAATCGTCACGATGTGGGCGAGGCGATGGCGGATCAACCCTATTACCGGATGTGGAGCGCGCTGCAGCGGGTCAGCCAGGATATGAACTGGAACGTTGCTGCCGACAGCGTCGCGCGGCAGTTGCCGGATCTAATCGAGGTATCGAAGTCATGGACGGACCCGGTTGGTACGTTGACGTTGAACCCGGAAATTGAGGTACCGCGTTATCTTTCCGCGGTCGATATCCATTGCGTGCCCGGCAATTACCATCGCGAGACGGTTGACGATGATCTAGCCCAAGGCGCGATCTTCGACCGTGGCGGTTATGTTTATTCGATGGGTGGTTGGGGGCCGCAGATCGATGCCATGGGGCAGGGGGTCGTCGATCATCTCAAAGCGACCTTTCCCGACCTGAGACCGGCAAAGATTCTCGACATGGGGTGCACGATTGGCGGCAGTACCTTGCCCTATGTCGACGCATTTCCCGATGCCGAAATATACGCGATCGATGTTGCCGGCCCGTGCTTGCGATATGGGCATTCGCGTGCCGAAGCGTTGGGCAAAGCGGTCCACTTTGTGCAAGACAATGCCGAGCACACTCAATTTGAGGACGAATCGTTCGATCTTGTGGTCTCGCATATTCTCATGCACGAGACCTCAAACCGCGCCATTCGCAACATTTTGGGTGAGTGCCGCCGCCTCCTGAAACCTGGTGGGATCACCGCGCATGTCGACCTCGCCGTTTATCGTCACATGGATGCGTTCGATCAGTTCATGCTGAGTTGGGATAATTACAATAACAACGAGCCCTTCTGGAGTGCGTATAGGGAGATGGACCCGGCCGCCTTGATGCGCGAAGCGGGTTTTGCCGAGGACGCTGTTTTTGACAGTCTAGTCGCCCGCAAGGCAGGTCAGAACTCGGCCTTCGTTAAGGGAAAAAACTCTGGCGGCCGTAGCTTTTGGGAGATCTTTGGCGCTGGCAAGGCGGCGTAACAAATATGGCCGGCAAAGCTCTGGGTAAGCGGCCCGACTACGCGAAAGACCCACTGGTCGATAAGTTGCTGTCAATGGTGATGGCGTTGGCCGGCGAAGTGTCTGTGTTGCGCGAACGGGTTGATACCATCGAGCGGTTGGCCGGCGACCGGGGCGTCCTGTCGGCCGCCGATATCGAGGCCTACCAACCCGATGCCGACGCACTAGCGGAACGCGATGGATGGCGCAGCGACTTTCTCAATCGCTTGCTGTGGATCGTACGCGCCGAGCTCGAGTCGGAGGCCGCCGGAGAGTCGGCATCCGGCTACGAAGAACTGGTGCGTGAGATTGCCGGCGGAGCAGGCCCGTCTGCAGAGGGTTAGAAACCGTCCGGCTTCAGTTCGACGACAAGGCCGTCAGTCGCCCAGTTCGTTAGTGGGTGATCGGGCGTCCAGTTTTGGTAGCGGGCGGCGAGTAGTCCGCGCGCAGGGTGATCGGCCGCTTCGTCAATTGTTGTGGTGGCGCGCCAGCGATGAATCCCAATTTCGAAATCGACGGTCGGCTCAACGAGCAGATTCTTAACCCAATCAGACCGCGTGCCGCCGCCGGATATCAAGTAAATTAGTCCCTCTTGGACGGCGAACCAGATTTCGATCCGGTGCGTTGCACCTGTCTTCCGACCGATTGTGGTCAGATATAGGAACTGATGCCGTTCAAGCTCATTGCTGATTACAGGCTTTTCGGGCTCTGAAGGTGCGTGCTCATTCATTGCAGGCTGCAGTCACTAACAAGCCAACCGACACATCATCGGTCGCTAATCAAAATCTGATATGAACCGATCGCTGTGACGACGGCAAATGTGGTGGGTCTTTGCACCATGACGAAATGTCGGTCGCCCAAAAAAAACGGCTTAAGCCGCCCGTTGGCAGGGATTGCGTGAGTCGGCTATTTCCAGAGATTGAGGACGCCTTCGTCGCCCACCTGCACCAGGACCGGTGCCGGACGCAAGATGTCGCCAACATTGCTCCAAGTGATCGCTCCGCTCAGCGTTTCGTGATTCTCGACCTTAAGAAACGATGTGATGATGTCCTTGCGCGTTAGGGACTTCGCGGTTTTGAGAACGTGTGCGAGAACCAGCACGGCATCGTAATAGGTGGTCACGAATGCGTCCGGTACGCCCTTTCTGCCGGTGAGTATCCGCCACTGCTTAACCCACGCCTGGGCTGCCGGGTTGGGATCGTCTGCCGCGTAGAGGGAGTAACCGATTGATCCTTTGGCCTTGCCCTGGGACTGCTTCCAGAAATCTATACTGCCAATATTGCTGTCCGTCAGGATTTGGGTTTTGACGCGGCGATTCCGCAATTGGAGCAGGAGCGCGCCGGCGAGACCAGGCCGATGGTGCATGATGATGGCATCGGCCCGAGAATGGCGAATAGATGATGTCTGCGGCTGGAGATTGGTCTCGGCGTTCTTGAATCCCAGGTCGTTCACGATCTTGATCCCGACCTCCGTGAGCGCCTTGCGTGACACCCGGACATTGTGGACCGCAGCGCGGTCATCAATGCTGTGACTCAGAGCTACCGTCTTGATCCCCAAGCGCTCTTTGGCGGTCTTGATCAAAATCGGCAGGACATCATCGGGCAGCGGCTGATATCGGAACAAGCAGCAGCCAAAGTCTCTCTTGCCAGCTCCGGTCTTATATGGCCACGCACCGCTTGAGAACGGGCTAAACACCGGAAGGCCGCACTTCCTATTATCTTCGAAGATGGCGATGGTGCTCTTGGTCGTACCGATGCCAAAAATAATCGGTATGCCGACATCCTTGCAAAGGCGTCGGAACTCGGCGATCCAGCCGGCGGTCTCGGGAAACCGCACATCGATTTTGTAGAATTCAAGTTGGCGGCCGTGGATGCCGCCACGCTTGTTCACATCGGCGACGCCGGGCAGCAGGCCCTCGCGCCACATCCGTGTTCCTATTTCGGCAAATTGTCCACTGAAGGTGGCAGCGAACGGCAGGCGTAAATTTTCTTCGGCCGACGCAGCGCCGTTGGGGAAGCCAATATGCCCAACACATACGGCAAAGGCGATGATGAGTAGCTTGAGTATCGAAAGTCTCCCGATCGAGAAATCGAAGGCGACGCCCACGACTTTCGAGCCAACATAGCCGGGCAACGCGTGCCGGACCAGCGTGAGGGTTGAGCACGCCGCGACATGCTTCAGGCAAAGAAAAACCGGGTGGCACTGCCACCCGGTTTCGCAAGCGAGGTTTAGCGGTTATTTCCAGAGATTGAGGACGCCTTCGTCACCCACCTGAACCAGGATTGGTGCTGGACGGAAGATGTCGCCAACATTGTTCCAGGTAATCGTTCCGCTGATGGTTTGGTATTCTTTGATATTCAGGAACGACTCAAGGATATCCTCACGCTTCATCGACTTTGCCGAATTGAGCACATGCGCGAGCACCTGCACGGAGTCGTAATAGGCGGTTACGAACGCATCGGGCGCACCTTTTTTGCCGGTTATTGCCCGCCATTTCTTGACCCAGTCCTGGACTGCTGGACTGGGATCGTCGGCCGAATAGAGCGAGTAACCGATGGCACCCTTGGCGTGGCCGTTGGACTGTTTCCAGAAATCGGCGCCGCCGACGATGATATCGCTGATGATCTGGCCCTTGACGCCACGATCCCGCAACTGCAGCAGGAACGTGCCGGCCGGGCCAGGCTGGTGATGCATGACGATGGCATCGGGTCTGGCACGCCGGAACGAGGCGACCTGTGATGCGAAGTTGGTTTCAGCATCCTTGAAGCCGACATCAGCGACGATCTCAATACCGGCATCTTGAAGTGCTTTGCGGGACACCTTGATGTTGTTGGTGGAGAAGTCGTCATCGATGCTGTGGCTGAGGGCCGCGGTCTTGATTCCCAAACGCTCTTTGGCGGTCCGGATTAGCACCGGCATGACCTCATCGGGCACCGGCTGATAACGGAACATGCAGCAACCAAAGTCTTTCTTGCCGTCGGCCGTTTTGTGGGGCCAGGCGCCGCCCGAACTCGGGCTCAGCACCGGCAGGCCGCACTTCTTGTTGTCTTGGAAGATCGCCAGCGTGCTCTTGGTGGCGCCGACACCGAAAACGACCGGTATTTCCGGATTTTTGCACATGCGGCGGAACTCGGCGATCCAGCCGGCGGTCTCCGGGAACCTGACATCGACTTTGTAGAACTCGACCTGTTTGCCGCGGATTCCGCCGTTCTTATTGATGATCTCGACGCCGGGCACAACGCCTTCGTTCCACACGCGGGTGCCGAACTCGATAAATGGCCCACTGAAGATGTAGGCGAATGGTAGGCGTAATTTTTCCTGCGCCGTAACTGTGCCGGCGCCGGACAGCATCGGCAGCACAAGCGCGGCCAAGGCAATCGTGAGCAGCTTTCTCATAAAATTCCTCCCTGTAGAGAAAACGACGGGAGTGCCCGCCGATTCTACACCAGCATAACGGTACCTTGCATATGGGGCTAGCGGAAGAATTCTAACTTATGGTACGCATACGACATCTTCCCGAACTCTCCGGTTAGGCGCGCCAAGCGCGACGATGCCGCGTATTATGGTGCCGACGATCGCGGTGATAACGGATCGGCCTGTCAAGGGTTAAACCCGGCCATGAGTTCCTCCGAGCTTCCCCGCGACACCAAACTGCGGCGACCGCTTATGCAATTAGCCGAGCGAGACCCGGACTTTGCCGCTGCGTTCGAGGCCTGCGGTTTGCCGCCCAAACGTCAGCAACCGCTTGGTTTTGAAGGATTGCTGAGCATTATCCTCGCACAACAGGTGAGCGCCGGCGCTACCCGGGCGATCCGCGACCGGCTCTACACTGCGGTTGGCAAGTTAACCCCTGAAACCTTCCTTGCGCTTGATGATGAGGCCCTGCGGGGAATCGGCTTCAGCCGTCAGAAGGTGCGTTACGGACGCGGCATTGCCGAAGTAACTCAATCGGGCGAACTGGATTTCGACGCCGTCGCCGCAATGGATGACGGCGCGGCAATCGCTGAATTGTGCAAGATCAAGGGCATCGGTCCGTGGACCGCGGAGGTCTATCTTCTGTTTTCGCTGGGCCGTCCCGACGTCTGGCCCGCTGCCGACCTCGCGGTGCAAGAGGCACTCAAGCGTCTTAAGCGCCTGCGCAAACGTCCATCAACCGAACGAATGCGCAAACTCGGCCAAGCTTGGCGCCCCCACCGCAGCGCAGCGGCGCGGTTTCTGTGGCATTATTACAGCCACCCTGGCGTGTAAAAAGACCCGCACCGACTGGCACGACGGCCCCGTCCGAGGCAGGGGTAGCCCTATCGTCAGAACGCCCTAAGGGCTGCAGAACCGCATGAGCGGTCCGCAAAGGCGGTTGCCCGATCTAGTGGTGAACGGGCAGCACCGCCTCAGCAGCTTTGGCGAGATCGGTCGGGCCGATAATGATGCCGTCCTCGACGATCTTGGCACCGTCGATCCAAATTGACTGCTGGGTCAACACGCCGTCGGGGTGGTTTTCGCCGCCGCCCGGCTCCCAGAAGGGAATCCCCAGGCCGACCGCGTTGCTACCCGTGACGCGAGAATCTTCGACGAAGGATTTCCCGGTGTAGCGAGCTGACGGTTGGATCGCATAGGTGAAATGAATGACGTAGCCATAGTCGCCACCGCCGGCGCGCTTGAGTGAACGGTCCATCACCGTGCGCGACGTGCCGCCGCCGTCGACATTTTTGATTTTGCCGTCGATGGTCAACATCATTGGCTCGCTCATCGGCTCGTAGAACTCGTGGAAGGCGGCATCGATCGCGACCATGCCGCGCACCGAATCGGGTTCGGGAAACATTGTGCAACTACCCGGCACGAAATAGAGCCCTGGCCGGTCGGCATGGCGGGATTTGGTGAAAGCGGGCTTGGCGAGATTGAAGGTGACATCTGAGCCAAGTGGGTTGGTGATCCGCACTTTTTTGCCGGTGGCCTCGGCGATGATGTCGCACAGGCGATCCTTGACGCCATAGAGCTGATCGAGATCGACCTTGCCGAACATACGGATCAGGCCGCCGGCGCTGAGATCACCGGCCAGCAGGTAACGCATGCGGTTGGACTTCATGGCCTCGTCGTGCGCGTCGGAGCCGGCGACATAGGGAAATTGCAGGTCGATCCAGGCATCGCATTGGCGCATCGCGGCGACCAGCGGTTCGGAAATGTAGGCGTTGGCCAGCGCTCCCTGGTAGGGCAGTTGCGGCGAAGTCATGACGGCGGGCTTGGCGCCGATTGTGTGGGCAGCATTCATCACCGCGTCGACCACGTCGCGATCGGTCGCGGTATCGGCCGTAATCAACAGGTTGTCGCCCGGTACCACACAAAAATAGTCGCGCACCATCATATCGGCGGCGTAAGCGAGCTCGGGTCCATTGACCGTCATGATTTCGTCCTTTCAGTCGGCGCCGTTACCGAGCGCACGTTTGACGTGATAATTGATCGTGTTGTGGATCGGGCCTTCGAGGTGAGACATCGGACCCGGCGAGTATTCGCGCGCACCCATAGCTGACTGCAACGACATCAGCATGGAGCGGTCTTCCTCGAGGACTTCGATCTGGTAATCGCGATAAATTTTGCACTTCTCGTCGAACTTCGGGTCGTTGAACCAATCGGGCGGGAATAGATGATAGATCACCGCGCGGGTTGAATCGGGGCCGTTGGGCCATAGCTGAATCGGCCGCACCACGTCGCAACGCCCGAAAACGTGCATATTGGGCGCGAGGTAGGCCATGCAGCCGAAGCGCTCGGTCTCTCCCGCGGCCTCCAACCAGGGCAACATACGAAATTGCGTTTTGCCCTCCGGGGTCGGCGAGGCCGAGGTGTATTTGATGTAGACGCCGCCGCGCTCGTTAAGCTTGACGCCATCCTCACGCCATTCAAAGAATTGGCCAAAGCTGTCGCTGTGGAGAACGCCGACATGGTAAAAATCCATCAGGTTCTCGACGGCGAATTTCCAGTTACAGGGAAATTCCATCTCGATCTTGTTGCCGATGCGGACGTCTTCGGCATGCAGGTAGCCGACATCTTTAACCAGGGGGGCGATGAAATCGGCGAATGCCGGCGGGTTGTCGTTGAAGGTGATAAACACATAGCCGCGCCACGTATCAATGCCGAGGCGCTTGAGGTTGCAATTGGTGGGATCGAAGCCCTCGGCCTCCTTCATATAGGGCGCACCGATCAGCTTACCGGTGAGGTCGTAGAGCCAACCATGGTAGGGACACATGAACTCCTTCAAGTTGCCGCTGCCGGACGCAACTTCGACCCCGCGGTGGAGGCAGACATTGGCAAAGGCGTTGAGGTTGCCTTCAGCGTCGCGGGTGATCAGAGCGGGCTCGCCGAGGATCCGAAACGTCATGTAGTCGCCGGGGTTTTCGACTTCCTGTTCGAGCGCCACGAACAGCCAATCCTGCATGAAGATGTTTTCTTTCTCGCGCGCCAAATGATCGTGCGAATTGTAGATGAAGCCGGGCGCATGCTGGGCTTGGCGGACCGGCGCTCTCAGCCGTTCGATTGCAGCGCCGATGTTGGAAACCTCTTCGAGCATCGCCATTGTTCAGCCCCATCGTTTGCGTTGATCGATTGTACGCTTTACGAGTGAAAGTATAGGTGGCGCGGCGGCTACCTACCAGGGGCGCACAAATGGAGCGGAGACCGCGAATCGCTATTTCCGGGAGCGCCGGTGTTGGCAAAACGACACTAGCCGCGCGACTGGCTGATCAATTCGAGGTTCCGCTGGTCGAGGAACTGATGCGCCCGTTGATCGAGAGTGGGGTAGATCTTCATGATCTCTCGGCGGATCAGCGAAAAGCGCTTGTGCTCGATCTCTACGACCAAGCGACTGCCGCAATGCGCGGCGCGATCGAAACCCACGGCGGCTTCGTCTGCGATCGATCGCCCGCCGATTTTGCCGCATTCTGGTTGCACTATGGATTTGGCGGGGACGCAGAAACCGACGCATTCATGAGCCGGACCGCGACCGATTGCGCGCTCGTCGAGCTTACCGTGTTGCTGCCCTGGGGCTCCATTCCGCTGGTTGATGATGGCGTGCGCCTATCCGACCGCTGGCGACAGCTTCATTTTCAAACGGTGGTTGAAGGCATGTCACGCCGTTTTTTCACGGGCGCTCGGTTGGCCGAAGTGCCCAACGGGGTGACCGAGATCGACGAGCGGATCGCCTGGGTGTGCGAACTCGCTAACGGTGCCCCGGCTACATGAATTCGCGCGGTGCCTAATTCATCAACTCTTCTTGCGTATCGGGCCTTGATAGACCGCGAGTCGGGTGACTTTGCCGTTCTTGATGGTGAAGAAGTCAGACATCTCGTGGATTTCATCGCCGTGATGCGCCTCGATCTCGACGGCGACTACGTCGCCGACAATAAGCAGCGACCCGGAGATTATCACCGTCTTAAAGCCGAACTCCTCTTTACACTTTTCCGTATAGATACGGCAGCATCGTCTGCGGCTGTGGCAGGAAGCGGTAAACCCACTTACCGTTGTCCGGAAAAACCCAGTAGGCTCCTGAAGTCGGTGCAAAGGTCGCCATGTTGCATTGCTTGGCGTGCTCATAGATCGCAAACAGTTGCTTCGATGAGGCATTGGCCACCATCATCGGGATTTTCTCGTCGTTGCACGCGCGTCGATAGTCGGTGATTATTGGTATCGTTTCCGGCGAACGGGAGTCGATCTTGTAGAATTCGAGCATCTTGCCGCGAACGCCGCCCGCAGCATTGATTTCTTCAGTTGCGATTTGCGAACCACGCCACAATCGCTCGCCGAATTCGATCGCAGGCCCTATAAAAGCGGTGGCGAAGGGAATGCGTATCTTGTCTTGAGCTTTGGCCTCACCGGTAGCGAATACGACCGGCAATATCAAGAGAGCAGCAATAGTTACCAAGCGTTTCATAACTTGCCTCCCTGGACTGTTGGGTTTGCCGAGATGGCGTGGCACGGCACCGGCCTAGTGCCGAGGCCTAGCGCCGAGGCTTAATGAAGGTGGACCTGCGGCGTCAGATTGCTGGTGGTTAAGTCGAACGTTTCGCGCCAGGCAGATAGATAGGGACTTTCGCCGTTGCGCGCGATTGATTGGCGTAGCGCGATACGTAGCGCGGCGCGGCCCAGCCTGGTGGCCGGCGGGTTGAACGCCGCAGGTTCGCGCGCACCCGCGAGTGCCTCGACCGCACGGCTTTTCTCGCTGACAAAGTCGCGATGGCCATGGGCTCGAAGCAGTTCCTGGAAGGCTTGGTGCCGCTCGGGATCGAAGGTGCGGGGATTACCGCGAAAATCGTGGGTCGGGCTCGCCGGATATAACCACAAGCAAGGGTGCCGGTCGCCGAGATCGATCGTCGCCGGATGGGTTCGGCCGGCCGCCAGAAGTCGCGGCAACACATGGGTGTGCGGTCCCTCCGGCGTTGGCCGGTTGTGTTTGGTCGAGCCGATCGGGACAAACACTTCAATACGTCCCAGTGAGGACGCAAAAACGCGATGCGGATGAGCTTCTTTGATCAAGCCCATCGCCCGTCCGGTCCCACCGAGCAGCGGTTGCCCGACCTGCTTGCGGAGCGCGGCGACGAGTTCTGGATCGTGGGTTCGGACGTAGGCATCGAGATTTGCAGTGCCAAGCCCGAGGTCGAAGAGCATTGCGTGACGGTCGCCATTGAG
>Ga0115002_10005471_pt1 | contig 14969 bp, 14 predicted proteins | sample ArcticOcean_MG_C_8_FD_89576 | JGI IMG/M metagenome (GOLD analysis project Ga0115002, IMG submission 89576) | Marine microbial communities from western Arctic Ocean - ArcticOcean_MG_CB11_86 | ecosystem: Environmental > Aquatic > Marine > Oceanic | place: Arctic Ocean: Canada Basin | collected... | reverse complement strand
TTCACCAGCACCACCAACCAATAGGTCCGCGCCACTGCCACCCAATAACGTATCGGCGGCCGAGCCGTTGCCGCCGAAAAGTACATCGTCGCCGCGCCCGCCAGACAGTCTTTCCGCTTGAACTGACTGCTCAGCTGAATGCGTCGTCGCGAAAGGCATTATTGCTGCACGAACTTGCCCATTATGCCCGGAGCGATCATTGGGTGCGTGCCTTAGAGTCGCTAACGACGATTTTGTATTGGTGGAATCCTGCAACGGGAAGACGGAGGACGCAACAGGTTTGCCGCTGAGCCAAAGATTCTTCCGAATTCCTTTATTCAATTTGAATCGAAGCCAGGAATCCACGACGCGAGGGGCTGAAACGTTGCACCTTGTTTCTCCTGTTATGGAAGTCTGTGAACATGAAGTATAACAGCACCGGTAGCGCGATTGATAATCGGCCAGGTGTGCTGCTTCAGTTGGGTTTATGTTATTACGTTCACTCGATTAGAACGTAGAGCCAGAATGAACGAAAATCACAAATGCAAGAACTCGATTTCATTTGCGAAATTCAGAGGGATCCGCTCAATGACGAGCCGCGATTAGTGTTCGCGGACTGGCTCGAAGAGCAAGGCGATGTTCGTGGCGAGTTTATTCGCGTCCAATGCAATATGCTGCGAGTTCCCGAGTCGGAACGAGGTCAATTCGAACGCCGGGAGCAAGAGCTTCTTTTGGAGAATAGTGATCCTTGGCAAGAGACGCTACAAAAACTTGGCGGATCGGAAATAACATTCCGTCGCGGATTTGTGCATCGACTCAAAATAAACGCGAGCAAGTTCTCTAACAATGTTGCTGAAATTTTCCGTATTTCGCCTTTGTTATTCTCACTGCGTATCGAAACGCCAGAATGCGTGGAGGATGAGGAACGGACCGTCGATGAACAACTAGCCGCCTTGTGGAACGTATTCTTTGGTATGCCTCAATTATCTCGGATAGGTGAATTGTCGTTTCGCTACGCACATCCGATTGAAGCAGTGATGCCATTAATCGCGGCGAATCAAAATCTGAAGCGAATCCGGACCTTAGGACTCAGTCGGTGTAACGTAGACGACGAAAGCGTTGAGACGTTGATCGGCAGCAATGTTCTTCGGCTTCGGCGGCTTTACCTCGCAGCCAATTATATTACCGATGGTGGAGCGATGAGAATTGTCGAATCGCCACTGTTCGCTCGACTTCAATTGCTGGACTTGCGTTTCAACGATCACATTACGCAAGAAACGAAAGAAGAATTGCAGCAGAGATTCCGACAGAAAATTTGGATCGATTCCGAATAGGGTCGCCTCCGCACGATTCCAACACTGCGATTATCCCCGCAAGGTAATTATCTCATCCAGCGATTATCCCAACCAAGCAGGACGTTCGCCGGAAGCTGGTAGTTCGATCACGTGAACGCTGCGGATGTCTGGGTGAGCAAGGACTTCGTCAATTGCCGCTTGCGATGGTCGGCTGTCCAAGTTGAGAACGCCGATGGCGGAATTGCTATCCGCGCCAGCTCGGCCTACCGACATCTGCGCGATGTTGACTTCGTGGTTGCCAAATATTGTGCCGACCGTCCCGATGATGCCTGGGACATCATTGTGTGTGAAGACTAGCAGGATTCCGTCGAGGTAAGCTTCTAAGAGGAATTCGCCCAAACGAATGAGCCGTGGCATTTCGTTGCCAAAGAGAGTGCCGCCCGCGATGTACTCGGCGCCATTGGATTCCACTTTCGCGGTAATCGAGGAAGCAAATTTCCCCAATTCACTTTGCACTTGGGTCGACAGCTGTACGCCGCGTTCTTTCAGCAATACGTCGGCATTAATAATGCTCACGCCTTCAATCGCTCGTTCGAGCAGACCGGCACAGAAAGCAGAAGTGAGGAGCCCTGTATCTTTGCTGCGAATGTCGCCCCGGAAAGTAACCGAGCAGGACGAGGCGCTGCCGTCGTACCATTGCGATAAAAAGACGCCAAGTCGATACGCGACTTCCAAAGATCCACGCAGCGAATTTAATGTTTGCGGGTCGAGTGCCCCAACGTTGACCGAGTTACGAATCTCACCAGTTGTCAGGTAATTGATGATCAGCTGGCAAGCTTCGACAGCAACTTGCGTTTGAGCTTCCTCTGTGCTGGCTCCGAGGTGAGGAGTGCAGACAACGTTTTTCATTCCGAAGAGTGGGCTGTCGGTGCACGGTTCCGAGTCGTAGACGTCGAGTGCGACGCCGCCGAGTTTTCCGGAATTCAGGCCGTCGACTAGGGCCGCTTCGTTATAGATTCCGCCGCGAGCACAATTGATAACTCGACAACCCGGTTTGATTATCTCCAACGCTTCCGCGTCGATCATGTTTTCCGTTTCGGGAGTCTTCGGGGTGTGGACAGTGAGGTAATCGACGCGTGGAAGCAAGTCTTTGACGCTTTCAACTTTTTCGATTCCCAACTTGAGCGCTTGTTCGTTGGTGAGAAACGGATCGGAGCCAATGACTTTCATGTCGAAAGCTTGAGCGCGTTTGGCGATCTCTTGCCCAATGCGTCCGACGCCGACAATGCCGAGCGTCTTACCAGCGAGTTGGGTTCCCATGTATAGTTTTCGATCCCAACGTCCTTCGACCAAACCTTGATGCGCCGCTGGAACGTTGCGAGACAACGAAGCCATCAGCGTGAAGGCGTGCTCTGCAGTACTGATTGTGTTTCCGTCGGGCGTATTCATGACCACGATTCCCTGGCGAGTCGCGGCTTGCTTGTCGATGTTGTCCGTTCCAACACCCGCTCGTGCGATGGCCTTCAATCGCTTGTTGCCTTCCAACACGTCTGGCGTGGCTTTCTGGCGACTGCGGAAGATCGCACCGTCTGCTTCGGCAAGCGCTACTTTCACCTGCTCCGGCGTCATCTTTCCACCCTGGTCAGCATAATCGCTGCTGGGATACACGACGTACTCGACGTCCGGATGTGCATCTAGTATGTCGAGGCCCTCTTGGGCGATATCGTCAAGCACTGCTACTTTAAACATGATCGGCAATTCACTTCTTGGAGAATTGAGTATTGGATGGAAAAGACTAGCGCTGTGTGGAGTATTAGTTGCTAGTTGTTTTTTTGAAAGTCGACCATGAAGTCGCGGAGTGCATGGATGGCGTCGGGTGTTTGAGCGTTATAGATCGAGGCTCGGATACCACCAACGCTGCGGTGCCCTTTGAGTCCATCGAGTCCATTTGCTTTTGTCTGGGCGACAAATTTCTTTTCCAGTTCTGGAGTCGGGAGAGTAAACGTTACGTTCATCCACGACCTGTTAGCTGTTTCTGCGTGACCCGTAAAGAAGCCTTCGCTTTGATCGATTACGTCATACAGAAGACCGGACTTCGTCGCGTTGCGTTCGGCCATCTTATCGAGTCCACCGATTTCGTCTCGAATCCACTTGGCGATCAAGTCGACCAAGTAGATACCGAAAGTCGGTGGTGTGTTGTACATCGATCCGTTGGCATCGTGCTCTTTGTAGCTCAAGTAACCGGGCAACTGGTCGCCGCTGTGTTCGAGCAGATCTTCGCGAACGATTACGACGGTAACTCCAGCCGGACCAGCATTCTTTTGGGCACAGGCATAAATCAGACCGTATTGGTCGACCGGTAACGGTCGGCAGAGGAAGTCCGATGAAGCATCACATATAAGAGGCGCGCCGCCAGTTGCAGGTTCGTGCCGATATTGCACACCTTGAATTGTTTCGTTCGACGTAAAGTAAACGTAGGCAGAATCGTCGCTGAGATTGACTTCATCATCGGTGGGCAAGCGATTGAAATTGTCCGATTTCCCGTTCCAAGCGAGGTTCACATCGCCCTCTTTGACGGCCTCGTCTACCGCTTTGCTTCCCCACGATCCCGTAACGATGTAGTCCGCTGTCTTGCCGGAGTCTCGCAGCAGATTCATCGGCACCATCGAGAATTGCAGTCGAGATCCACCCTGCAAAAACAAGACTCGATAGTTGGCCGGAATTTGCAGGATTTCTCGCAGCGTACTTTCGGCGCTGGCGAGAATCTCTCCAAACGCTGGACTTCGGTGGCTAATTTCCAAAATGGAAGCGCCAGCTCCGGGGAGGCAGAGCAATTCTGCTTGGGCCTGTTGTAAAACCGATAGCGGCAACACTGCCGGGCCAGCCGAAAAGTTATAAATGCGTTCAGACAAAGTGTTTGTTGCCATCGGAGCTCCCGCAGGGATCGTTGGAGGCGGGGAAAGGTGGGACAGCGTCAGTGGTACTAATGCCGCAATTGTGCGACTCGACCGACGTAGAGGGTGCCTTATCTACCTCGCCGCTGTAGCGTAAATAACGGATTTTACGCTTTCGGTGCCTCAGTGAGAAGGACCGAAACAGGGATTCTTGGACTGCTACAGCGTTGAAAATTCAGCCAGAGCACGATTTGCACGTACCATTTGCACGTACCTTCCGACTCGCCTTAGAAGTTGACCTGCTGTCAGCAGCGGCCCATCGACCAACAATACTGCCCGTGGTTATCGAAGTGAATCGACTACGGAAGGTGTTGCCAGTAGCAAATACTCGCGGCGGTCCATGCGACGTTCTGCGAAATCGCCCGTTCTTAGCCAACTGACACCAGCCCGCATATATGGCCAGAAATAGCCTTTGGTGTGGACGATTTCTTCGACATCATTCTCCAACCCAGCGATGACTATCGATTCACCGGCTGTGACATTGATCTTCGCGTGAGCCGACTTCTCTCGAATCGCTGGCTGGCCATTTTCCAGGATTCCAATCGCTCGGTCGAACTGACGAATGCGACTGGTTATATCCATGTCGATTGATCCGTCGTCGCGCGTTTGAGGTTTGACATCAGTGCTGAATCCAAAGTCGATAAAATTGATCTCAGAATTACCTTTGGCGTTGATCGTCTCGTAGGCAATCTGACCGCCGATGGATAGCTTCGCCGTGCGACCGCTAATGGTGATCAACGATGGGGAGCACATGATCTTGCCAGCAGATTTTTCGCGGACGATTTTTAGCGACTCTTGTAACTCCGCGACATCCGCTGAAGGCATCGTTGTCACGGAGTTGTCGGCTTTGATACTCGCTGGCCGCCACTGCAATGCTTGACGCTCTAGTTGCGTTTTCGAAATTTCGTAAACGGTCATCTCTACCAAGATTTGTTTTTCGCCAACCGGTTTTTCCGCCGACGAAATTCCAACCATTCCAAAACACAACGCAACAACCGCAAGAGCCCAAGCAAAGAAACGTACTCGCATGATGATCCCTTAAGTGAATGAGTTATCGCTGTTGAATCGTTGTGGGAATGTTGACCATTCGTGTGCGATTGTTCGTCGCACTTGTTTGAGTCTGCAAATCGCGAGACAACGATGCGATTCTCTGAGCGACTTGAGGTTGGAAGTTGTTGTGCTTCACCGAACGCTGATAGTTCTGAATCGCCAAGGCGTATTGCCCGGTTTGTTCGCGCAGTGAACCGAGAGCTGTCCAAGCTCGGAAGTTACTCTCGTCAACACCCAGAGCGTTGTGCAAAGATTGCTCTGCTGCCTCCTTGTCGCCAAACTCTTCGTACAGCCGAGCTAACTCGACGTGACCATCTGCGACATTTGGATTGGCTCGGACCCAATTGTGGAGGAACGTAAATGCCTTTTGCTCGCGACCCGTTTCAACTAATAGCACCGCGAGTCCGCGATGGCAGTCGACGTGATTACCATCAATATCTAAGCACTGATGGTAAAAATCCTCTGCCTGTTTCAGTATCTGTGGATCGTTTTTCTCCGCGCCCATCCGATGCAGCGTGGCAGCCACGTTGTATAAAGCATCGGTATCATCGGGACGCTTGGCGATCGCCTTTTGAAATTCTTGAATTGCCGGAGCGTATTGACCCGTGTTGTGAAGGCGAACACCGTGAAGGTTGTGCCCCGTCGCTGTCCATTGACAACCGGAACAAATTGCAACCAAGCTGAGGACAAGGGCGAAGGCTGTGCGATTAATTGGTTTTGCCATTTTCAAACCGTCTCAAGAATACGGGAATAGCTGAATTGAGAAAACGATTCCGCTATGAACCCTAGTGGCAATACAGCCGTTACTAATGAACGAACCGGTCGCCAAGGGATAACGTGTGCGGAGAGTAGCGAGATGTCCAAATTTCCACAAGGTGGAATTCAACGAGATGCTAGCAAATGCCGTGAACCGTGATTCGTGGACCGTGAATCGCCGCCCAAGACTAAGTACAGAGAACACGTCCAGCGAGCCCGTTTGTTACAGAACCATCTCAGCAGCGAGGGCGCGCTATCGTTCAGAGTTCATTTGTTGGACATTGCCATGAAATTGGCTACGATTGGATTTCTTCCGTCTAGTTTGATAGCTATCACGAGGCTTGGATACGCGAAGGATGATCGCAATGAGACGATTCTTGCAGTTTCGGATATTCACATTGCTGATTTTCACAGCGATCGTCGCCTTGGCAATTGGCTTTTACCTACGAATGCCAACCGGCGAAGTCGAAGAGATCACGCAAGTCGAATTCAAACAAAAGGTTCTTGCGAGCAATTCACCTGTCGTCGTTTTGTTCTGTGCAGACTGGTGCCAGCCTTGCCGAGTGGTCAAGCCATGGCTAAATGAAGCGGCCTACGAGCAACGATGGCAAACGACAGTCTATTCCGTTGACGTTGATGACTCCCCCGAAATCATCAAGCAATTAGGGATCACGGCTATTCCTGCGATGATGGTATTTCAAGACGGTGCAGTCAAAGCGCAGCGCGTGGGGTTGAGCGAGAAGGCGACGTTTTTCGAATTGCTCGCCGAAGCCCGCCAACCGAGTAGTTAGTATCCGAGACCGTGGTGTGCGAAGCACGGGCTTTCAGCGCATTCAGCCCGTAACCCCCGTCGGTTCAAGCCAGAATTTCGTAGCGCATTGGAACCTAATTACAAGCTGAACGTACCTGCAACGCCTTTACGCCGAAGGCGCTGCAAAAAGGGGCCAGCGTGACTCACACTCTCTAATCGCTGCTACTGAGCTTGGGCTTGTTCGCTGCCTTTGGTGTAACCAATCGAGATGATAACGTCCAAGATCTCGAGGCTGCTCGGGAAGTTGTTGCCCGTGTGACGCTTGAACGCGTCCAAGGCCTGCATGAATTCGATTTCGTCGTTGGTGTAGTCGCGTTCGCAAGTCGTTGGGTCAATTTGGCGACGACGCTGAACTTTTCGTCGTTCTGAGACAACTGGAGCGTCAGATTGACGTCGATCGCCATCCCGGCGTTCGTTGTTTGTTGGACTGGTTTGGGTTGAAGCTTCTTTGGAATTGGTCACGGCGAGTCTCCCGATTAAACAAACTTGAGCGGCACGAAGTAATCGATGCCTACCTCATCGGAGAGGTTCGCTGTTAAAATTTAACGATTGGGAAAAGAGTGGGTTTGCGCGAGTCTTTACGGTTTGGGCGGTTTGTGACGTCGCATCGACCGTATTAGTGGGAGGGCCGTTTGTTTGTGATTTAGGAGGAGCGAGAGGGGATTGCTGGTTTCGTCGGCTAAATGTTTGGGTGATTGGTGGGATGGAGAAATATGTCATTAGTTATTTGGGTTTAGTCATTTGGCAGGTGAGGTGCGCATGGTGCGGCGAGGCACCGGGAGGGCCGAAGGCCTGGGACCTTGTATAGACCCAGGACATGGGGAACAGGTGTTCGGGTCATGGGTGACACTTCCTCAAATCAACTCGCGTTGCGAGTTGGTTTGAGGACTGATGCGCCCGGTCTATACAGGCGCGCAAATAGAGTGTTTAGATATCACTCTTATTAGATGAAAGAGTCGCGCTCTTACCCGAGGCTGGGCCCTTGAACAGCAGCGCTAGCTTGCGGCTTTTTGGGAGTGTCGCTCGATCTACGGATGGGAATGGTCTGCCGGAGAGTTTCGTAGGCGACAGCGAACGAGGTCGTTACAGGTTTGAATCGACCTGCTAATCGGTCGACGGGCGCCATTCGTTCGGGAGTGACTTCGGGAATCCATGGCGTAATGCGTTCGACGAGTTCTGCAAACTCAGCGGGGTCGATCGGATCATCTTCCACGATTGGATTTTTGGGATCGACAACCACGATCTCTGGAACTGGATCGGGCTGAGTTGGCGCCGTAAGCATTCGATAAAGTGGAATGGTTGCCAGTAAAACGGCAGCTGCAATGGCGATTAGGCTGGCGATTGCGAACCGCGATGTTGAGGATTGAGTCACTAAAGACGCCGCAACAACATCGTCCGCAAAGCTGGAGCTTAACTCGGGGATTGTCTGGGCGTCAAAGCCCATCGAGAAAGACTCCCAGCCGTCGAGCATAGCTTGGCATTGCTCGCATTGAGCTGCATGAGCCATGAGTTGCTCGTCGCAATTTGGCGTCTCTCGTAGGTCCAGGATATTTTGAAACTTCGTTTGGAACTCAGCGCACTTCATTGTGGTTGGTCTCCATGGCGGTTTCTCGCTTGCGCAAGAAATCGATAATCTCCCGACGGGCTCGGTGAATCCAAGTCTTGACAGTGCCAAGTGGACGCTCCAACGCCGCCGCTATCTCTTCATAAGTTAACTCGTGTTGGTGGAAGAGTACAAAGGCTTCGCGATATTGATCGCGGAGGCCACTCAACCCCAACTGAACTTCTTCTGCTAATTGTTCGGCCGCCTGCATGTTGTTGTTCGACTCCGGTATGGCGTCGATCAACTGTTGAGCAGCTGGTCGTTTTACTCGTTTTGCCAATGCCGTTCGACAGCGGTTTCCCGCTATCGCCAAGAGCCAAGGTTCAAAATCGCGGGTGCGATCCCAATTCTTAAGGCTCTTGAGCATCCGAATCAAGGATTCTTGGGCCACGTCTTCCGCATCTTGACGATGATGCAACATGCGATAACAGAGCCCAAACACTGGACCTTTGTACCGATCCACCATTTCGCGCATCGCAATTTGATCACCAGCGTGGCAGCGATCGACGAGTTGATGAATTCCTTCGGACAAAGTAGGGCCTCAGGGCATTAAACGATACCCAAGGGCCGCGCCTCGGGTTTCAAGAGAAGCTGAAGGGATTGGAGAGATTACTAGTTGAGTAATTCGTCTCCTTTCCCACTGTCTTGGATTATCGCTACAGAAATTCGATAAGAATACCCCATTTCAGGGGTTTTCCGGGAATTCCGAGCAACGGAATTCCTGGAAGACCAAGGAAAAAAGCGTTTATCTGCGATTGAAGAACTTTTTCAGCATATCGGCTGCAGCGTCTTGGGATGTTCCATCTTGCGTTTTCGGTCGGTCTGGCAGCTTCCCGAATTCTTTTTTCTTTTTCTTAGGGCCAAAGAAAGACGTTTTTTCGGACTCAACTTCCTCGGTTTCTTCTTCCGCTGGCTGTTCCTTCGTCTCGGCATTCGCCGCTTCCTTGGCCTCTTCCAAAGCGACTCGATCAGTTTCATCCAATTTGAATTGTCGAGTATCGGGGTCAGCCATCCGACGTTCTCTGTCCATTTCGTCGGCTTCGTCCAGCCAATCGGTGATGTCTTCGTCGTGTGCCGATGATTTTGCCGCTCGAGCCGCAGCATCTTTCACATCGCGTACGACAGGTTTTTTCTCGCCACCAAACGAGTGGTCAATCATGACCTCAAATTCCAACGGCCCAATTCGGACGTGTTCGCCGCCTTTGAGACGCGCGTCGCCCTTCAAGCGTTCGCCATTCACATACGTGCCATTACGGCTCTTCAGGTCGCGAATCACCACTTTGGAGTCTTTGACAAGAATTGCGCAATGCCGACGGCTAATAGCGTCGCTTTTCGGCCGTAAGTGACATTCGTCACCTCGACCAATGAGGCACTTCGGCGTAGGTATCTTTACCTCTGTGCCGGAGTTGGAACCTTTTAAAACGATGAGTTTTATGCGCATTCGCTTTCCCTTCGCATTGTGATGAGACCCACTTCAGCGAAATAGATAAGTATAGGAAACGAAGATTTAGCGAACTGTGAAGAACATTCGATCACACGAACATTCTTCCATCAACAAATGGTAAAAACTTTGGTGGTCAATAAACCATGTCGTAATTGATAAGCACGACAACCAATTGCCCAGATGGGACCTGGGAATAATATACCAAAATGAATCTATATCAAATAGCTGTGATGGCGATTCGCCGCTCACTTCTAATTGGGTCCATTAATGAACAAATGGCGTTACCGTTATTATCGTAGTTAGACACGACTAATGGCAACAGAGTTTTCGACAAAGTTTCTCAGGTTGAGCGTATCACAGCGACCATGAAACGTCAAAAACAATCTGCCAACAGAGGGGTCAACGACGTTCAGTCCACCCTGCATTCCCAAACTTTGCCCCTTCAATTTCAAGGGCGTGCTTCTTTTCCTGCTCCTCGAGCTGCGCGTATTTGCTCGGTATATTCAGCTGAATGGACAGGTGAGACAGCCATCGATGGACGAGTTCGTCGGATGTGACGGATTTTCCGGTCAATTGGACAATTCCGGGTAATTCAGGTGCAAATGGCGATTGATCCAAAAGCACGCTGCCGTGCTGCAGCACGCTATTCTTTCGCCGCCGCTGAGCGCTTCCGCACACTTTATTTCCGTCGATGAGCACGTCCCCTTTTGCCCGTCGTTGGAAACAAAGAAACGGCTCATCAGCGCGTGCGACTTTATCACTCGGCACGCAAAGCTCCGCTGCCGAACCCGTAAGCTCGGCGATGCTCGCAATTAAAGTTTCGTGGAACAGATCGTAGATTAACTCGACGTTGGCAGCGAAACGATGAGTCACGGGGGCGACAAAGCTGTAGGTTAGTTCGCGATCGTGCATGATCGCTCCCCCGCCGCTCGCCCGACGAACTAACGGACACTCGCGACTCGCCTCGTGGTTCTGTCGATCTTTATGGTTTTGAAAGTAACCCAAAGAAAGCGTTGGCTCTGACCACGAGTAAAAACGAAGTATCCAGCCGCCAGTGTTAACCCCGTCAGTGTTAACCCCGTCAGTTTTAACCCCGTCGCTGGAAATCCCGCCGGTGTTAACCCTTTCGCTACCGAATGTCTGTAACAACGATTCGTCCACGGCCATGTTCCACGTCCCAGACGCGGGACCGTGGAGGACTACTCGGCCGTCCATTTCATTACCGGTTGTCGAGCGGCTTGAACTTCGTTGGGACGGCTAATCGTCGTCGTATGTGGAGCATCGTGAAGCAGGTCGTACGGCTCCTCGGTAATCCGGAACAGCGTCTCTGCAAACGCATCGAGCGACTCCTTGCTTTCCGTTTCCGTCGGCTCGATCATCATCGATTCGGGGACCGTCAACGGAAAGTAAACCGTCGGGGCGTGGAATCCATAGTCGAGCAACCGTTTGGCGATATCCATCGCGGTAATTCCGGTTTCTTTTTTCAGGTCCGCTGCCGACGCCACAAATTCGTGCATACAACGATCACCGTGAGGAACTGGCAAGAAGTGCTTCACTCGACTCAACAGATAGTTGGCATTGAGGACCGCATTTTCCGAAACTCGCTTCAAGCCATCGGGGCCATGAGTTCGGATGTAACAATACGCTCGGACGAGAACACCTACGTTTCCGAAGAAGGATCGGACTCGGCCAATCGACTTTTCTAGATCGTCATCCAAGTGATATCCGCTTTCGTCGTGCGTAACGACTGGCGCTGGCAAATACGGGGCAAGTTTTTCCGTCACGCAAATCGGTCCAGCACCAGGGCCACCGCCACCATGCGGACCGCTAAAAGTCTTGTGGGGATTGTAGTGCATCATGTCGGCGCCAAAATCACCGGGACGGGTGATGCCAAGAATGGCGTTCATGTTGGCTCCGTCGAGGTAGATCAAACCACCTTGAGCGTGAACGAGATCGGCAATCTCCGCAACTTGGCGATCGAACAATCCCAAAGTGCTGGGATTGGTAATCATGAAGACTGCAGTCTTCTCGTCGAGTTTGCTCTTCAAGTCGTCGAGATCGACGTACCCTTCCGCGTTGCTCTTGACGGTCACCGTATTGAAACCAGCCATGCTTGCGCTCGCGGGATTCGTACCGTGAGAGCTATCCGGCGCCAGGACGTTTGTTCGTTCTTCGCCAAGTTCACGGAAGTGTGCTGCAGCGACCATCAAAGCGGTCAATTCTCCGTGAGCACCAGCGGCCGGCTGAAGTGAAACGGCGGGGAGTCCTGAAATTTCGGCGAAGAGTCCCTGCAACTCGAACATGATTTCGAGCAGACCTTGGATCGTTTCTTCCGTTTGGTATGGATGAAGGTCCGCAATGCCAGGAAGCCCGGCCATCCGCTCGTTGCGTTTTGGGTTGTGCTTCATGGTGCACGATCCGAGCGGATAATAGTGTGTATCGACCGACATGTTCAACGTCGACAGGTTGGTGAAATGTCGCACTACTTCTGGTTCCGAAACCTCGGGTAAGGGAGGAGGGTTTTCGGCCAGTGCGGTCGCTGGAAGCAGCGAGTCGATGGATTGCTCGGGAACATCGCACAGCGGTAGACGCGTTGCTCGGCGACCAGACTTCGAGAGTTCAAAAATGAGCGAAGTTGCTTTGTTGTTACGCATGGATCTGGTGTTTTTCGTTGATGGTTTGGAGGCAGTGAGTCAACGCGTCGATTTCTTCTTTGGTTCGTTTTTCAGTAACGGCGACCAAGAAGCAATCTGCCATATCGGGGTACCAGCGTCCAAGTGGTACGCCAGCGAGGATGTTCCGCTCGTTTGCAGTAGCGATCACGGTATCGACTGCATTTTGAGAATCTCGCACAATGAACTCTTTGAAAGTTGGACATTCAAAGGCAATCGAGAATCGCTCGGTCGTAGCGATTTGTTGTTTCGCATAATGAGCTTTTTGCAGGCACAAGTTAGCAGTCTCTTTGAGCCCTTGAGGTCCCAGCAATGTGAGATAGATCGCCGCTCGCAACGCAAGCAAGCCTTGGTTTGTACAGATGTTACTAGTCGCTTTCTCACGGCGGATATGTTGTTCGCGAGTTTGCAGGGTCAGCACCCAACATCGTTTCCCTCGGCGATCGACAGTTTCGCCAGCAATTCTTCCGGGTAAACGTCGGACAAATTTTTCGCGACACGCCATGATTCCAAGGTAGGGTCCGCCGTAAAGCATCGGCGTTCCCAGCGACTGCCCCTCGGCAACAACGATGTCTGCACCTTGATCACCAGGACGCTGTAGCAACCCCAAACTAATAGGATCGAACGAAACGACCGAAAGTGCTCCGTGATTGTGCGCTATTTCTGAAATTGCTTGGACGTCTTCGATGGAACCAAAGAAGTTGGGCTGCTGGATTAATACGCAAGCAGTTTGATCGTCAACGGCTTTCTCGAGTTCTTCGAGTGACACCGTGCCACCTTCCGCTTTGACGGTTACCAGTTCGACGCCAATGCTCTCGAAGTACGTCTTCAAGATCTGACGATATTCGGGATGAACGCTTTCGACCGTGACGACTTTGCCGTGACGCCGCGTCGCCGAAAGACTCATCAGCACAGCTTCGACTGCCGCAGTACCACCGTCGTAAAGACTCGCATTGGAAACGTCCATTCCCGTCAGCTGGCAAATCATTGTTTGGTATTCAAACATTGCCATCAGGTTCCCCTGACTCACTTCCGGCTGATAGGGCGTATAGGAAGTGTAAAACTCTCCGCGCGATGCGATTGCATCAACGACAGCGGGGACGAAGTGGTCGTAACTGCCTCCACCCAAAAAGCAAACGGAGTTGCCGGTGTGGTGGTTTAAGTTCGACAACCGAGTCATGTGTTGAGCGAGTTCCATCTCGGAAAGGGCAGGTGGAATATCGAGCGGGCGGTTGAGTTGTAATTCATCGGGGATCGGTGCAAACAAGGATGCAATCGATTCGGCCCCAATGGCGTCCAACATCGCCTGTTGATCTTCGGGAGTGTTATATAGGTACGGCATCTTCTTCCTTGGGGGAAACAGTATTAACTGTGCCAGTTGCGGTCATCGTTGCATTGACGAGAAGATTCGTCTGATGACCGAGAATGTTATCGCTCGTAATGAGAAAACGCAGTCGTTCCGAGTTGCTTGTACTAGGAAATGCTTGTATTAAGCGTCGCTGTTACATTGTTTTTCGTAAGCTGCGTGGTCCATCAACTTGCTCAACGAGTCTTCACTGGAGAGCCGAACTTTCACGAACCAACCTTTGACGTAAGGGTCTTCGTTGAGAGTTTCGAGTTGATTGGGAAGGTCGGAATTGACTTCGATTACTTCGCCATCGACGGGGCTGTACACCGGGCTGACTGCCTTTACCGACTCGACTTCGCCAAATTCCTCACCGGCCGTAACTTGTTTGCCGACTTCGGGGAGCTCCATGAACACTAAGTCACTCAGCTCGCTGACTGCGAACGCGGAGATCCCAATCGTTGCCACTTTGGCTCCGTCTACTTCCGCAATGCTGGCCCACTCGTGTGTTTCGCTGTACAAAAATTGCTCGGGATTCACTGTAGCGTATTCCTTAGGATTTTCGAGAATAAAAAGGTAGGTCGACGACGGTAACCGGTTCGCACCGTCCCCGAATATCGACGGATAATTCCGTACCAGTGGCAGCGAACTCGGGCTGCACATAAGCCATCGCAATCGGCTCTTTAAGTGTTGGTGAGAACGTACCGCTGGTGACTTCGCCAACTTGGTTTCCGTCGACAACCAGCAGACTGTGCTCTCTGGGCACTCGTCCACCACCTGGTTTCACAAGACCAACTCGTTTTAGCGCCGTAGCGTCGCTCTTTTTGGCAAGCAATGCATCGCGGCCGATGAAGTTGCGGTCTTTGAATTGAATGGCAAATCCCAATCCCGCTTGAAGCGGATCGATGTCTTCATTGAGCTCGTGTCCGTAGAGCGGCATGGCGGCTTCTAGTCGCAGAGTATCGCGAGCTCCGAGGCCAGCGGCAATCATGCCGCCAGCGGCACCTGCCTCCAAAAGCTGTTGCCAAAGAGGAAGCCCCAACGCCGCGGGAACAATAAG
>Ga0115002_10005467_pt1 | contig 14972 bp, 11 predicted proteins | sample ArcticOcean_MG_C_8_FD_89576 | JGI IMG/M metagenome (GOLD analysis project Ga0115002, IMG submission 89576) | Marine microbial communities from western Arctic Ocean - ArcticOcean_MG_CB11_86 | ecosystem: Environmental > Aquatic > Marine > Oceanic | place: Arctic Ocean: Canada Basin | collected... | reverse complement strand
GGATCGCCCGGTTGAAAATGAAAAGCCCGCTGCCCGTGCTGGGATGATGCTGTGCCTTGTCACAGAATCGACGTTATCGAAAGCAAACGCGGGGACGGTACGTTTCCAGACTCGTTTTGCGGCAATTCTGAGCACCAGAAGTGGGTTGAAACGGGCAAGAACGACACCAAAACGTGGAATGACACACCACCTGGGGATATCATCAGTCAACTGGCCGCCGGTGCGGTCAGAACCGATTCCATCTGGGAAATGTGGAATGATATGATTAACCCGCCAAAGCAACGTCACCCGGGCGTTGACACGCCCGGCTCGCCGGTTGGTTGTGGCTCGCGTTCACCAACGTCATCAACCAACTGCAAATCCGTGTCTTCCGTGGTTCCACTGCGATCACGCTCGGGGGCTTCCGCTCGCGCGGTGCGCCCGCCGCCACCCTGGCTTTTCTCTGTGACCCTCTGCGTCCTCTGTGGTAAGAAAAGCTACACACCCATCGGTTGTGAAGCCGGGCGGCGGAGGTTGTTTTACTTGGGCGGGGCATGGAAGCGGAGGTGTTCTTCTCCTAGCACGCCTCTCAGCTCGGCCTGCAATTCCGTTGTGCAGCGGACGCGGAGGGTGTTGGGGGTCGACATCACGTAACGAACCTGTCGGCCCGGTTTGGCTTCGTCGGGCGTGTCGAGAACGACGCGCACTTCTGTGCCGCCGGGGAAGCGTTGCAGGATATCGCGCACGCGGATCATCGACGATTCGTCGTGTAAGCCGCGTTGGAATTTGATGGCCACGAGGTTCGTGAATTCTGCTTCCGCTTCATCGATCGAGAGAATTTTATCAACGATCAGATTCGGCTCGCGACCGCGACGGTCGACTTTCCCCTTCGCAAAGCAAATCGTATCGGCGACCACTTTCTCGCCTTGTCGCGAAAACTCTTCAGGCCACATGATGCAACGGACCACACCTTGGGTGTCTTCCAGGTCGAAGTTCACGTACCGCGTATGCCCGTTCCGGCTGGGTTTTTTGGTGGACGCTTTTTTGATCGAAGAAATCATGCCGGCCAGCAGAACTTCGTCTTTGTCCTGGGCGTCGGCTAGTTGCGATGTGGTATGCGTGGCGTGGCGTTGCATGCGGGCGGCGTGTTCGGTGAGGGGATGCGAGGTGAGATAGAACCCGAACACTTCCCGCTCGGCGGCAAGCCGTTCCTTGCGTGTCCAGTCGGGTGCTTCGGGAAGCGTGGGGGGCGGTTCGTTCGAGGTGGATGAATCGTCATCATCACCGCCGAACAAACTTTTCTGTCCGCGTAGCTTGTCCCGATGCAAAGCGGCTGCCGAATTCACGGCTCGTTCGGCTGAGGCGGTATGCTGCGCACGATTGGGGCCAAGACTGTCGAGCGCGCCCGCCTTGATGAGCGTTTCCAACATACTGCGATTCAACGATTTCGTATCGACGCGTTCGGTGAGGTCGAAGATATCTTTGAAGGGTCCGTTTTCCTTGCGTTCCTCAGCGACCGCACCGACGGCCTGTTCGCCCACGCCTTTGATGGCCCCCATCCCGAACGCAATCTGCCGCGGGCCGACCACGCTGAATTCGACATCCGACTGGTTCACGTCGGGAGGGATCACCTCGATGCCCATGCGACGGGAATCATCCACGTGTTCCGAGATACGTTCGGAACTTTCCATCCCGCAGGAAAGCAAGGCCGCCATGAACTCTTCGGGGTAGTGCGCTTTCAGGTAGGCGGTCTGATAGGCGATGGCTCCGTAGGCAGTGGAGTGCGATTTGTTGAACCCGTAGCCGGCGAACTTTTCGATCAGTTCGAACAGGTTGATGGCAACTTTCTCGTCCAACCCCTGCTCTTTGGCACCGGTCACGTATTGCTCGCGGAACTGGGCTATGGTTTCGAGCTTCTTCTTGCTGATCGCCTTAATACAACGATAGGCGGCGGGCAGTTCGATGCCGCCGACACGGTTGAGAATCCGCATGACCTGTTCCTGGTAGACCATCACGCCGTAGGTCTCTTCCAGAATTTCATCGACGATGGGGTGTACCTTGGGAATCGGCTCGCGACCGTTCTTGACGTTCACGTAGGTCATCACCATGCCGCCTTCCAGCGGGCCGGGCCGGTACAAGGCCGAGGTGGCAATGATGTCGAGGAAGGTGTCGGGCTTCATCTTCGTCAGCAGGTCGCGCATCCCGCCGCTTTCGAGCTGGAAGATGCCCTTGGTTTCTCCGCGTTGCAGCAGGGCGAACGTATCCGCATCGTCCAGCGGTAGCGTGATGGGATTAATCTCCACCCCGCGATGCTGCTTCACGTTCTTGACCGCCTTGTCGAGAATCGTGAGGTTCCGCAAGCCGAGGAAGTCCATCTTTAGCAGGCCGACTTTCTCGACCGTCGGCCCGTCCCACTGCGTGATGACGTCGGTCTTTCCCGTGATGTGTTGCAGCGGGACGTAGTTGGAAAGCGGTTCGTCGGCAATCACCAGCCCGGCCGCGTGTGTGCCCGCACTGCGCGCGAGACCTTCCAGCCGCATGGCGATGTCGATCAGTTCGGTGATTTGCGGATCCTGATCGTAGGCTTCCTTCAGTTCGGGGCTTTCCTTAAGCGACTCGGCCAGCGTGATGCCCAACGTATCGGGAATCATCTTGGCGAGCTCGTCAACACGAGGCAGCATGACACCCAAAGCGCGGCCCACATCGCGAATGGCTGCTTTGGCTTTCATCGTGCCGAACGTGCCGATTTGGGCGACGTTCTCTTCGCCGTATTTTTCCTTGGTGTAATCGATGACCTTCTGACGTCCGTCGCGACAGAAATCAATATCGATATCAGGCGGCTCTGCGCGACTGGGATCGAGAAATCGCTCGAACAGCAGGTCGTATTCCAGCGGGCAAACATTGCTGAACGCCAGCAGGTAGGCGACTATCGAACCGCAAGCCGACCCACGGGCCTGACAGGGAATGCCTTCGGCTTCAGCGAAGATCACGAAGTCCCAGACGATGAGGAAGTAGCTGGAGTACCCCATCTTCTCGATGATTTTCAGCTCGTAATCGAGCCGTTCGTGATGCAGTTCGCCCACATCGTCGCCGTAGCGCCCCACAAGAGCTTTCTCGCACAACTCGCGAAGATATTCGGTATCGGTTTTTTTGTCGGGGGGCGTAAAGACGGGGTAATGCGGCGTGCTGAGGTCGAGATCGATGTCGACCCGATCGGCAATTTCTTGCGTGCGCGCGACGGCAGCCATCTGATCGGGAAACGCGGCATACATTTCCTCGGGTGTGCGAACGAAAAACTCGTCGCTCGTCATCTTCATCCGCTTTTCATCGCTGCGCAGCGAGCGCGTATTGACGCACAGCAACACATCGTGCGCGGGAGCATCTTCCTGATTGAGGTAATGTGCGTCGTTCGTGGCGACCAACGGCAACCCCTTGCGGTTGGCCAGGTCGATCGTGCCATCCGCACACAGCTTCTGGATTTCGATGCCCGCGTTCTGGATCTCCATGTAGAGGCGATCGCCGAACACTTTCGCGTACCAGTCGACGAGCGACTCGGCTTCATCCATCTTGTCGGCGAGCAAGTACCGAGACAGTTCACTGGAAGCGCAGCCGGACAGGCAGATCAGTCCTTCGCTGTGTGCTTCGAGCGATTCCTTGTCGATCCGCGGTTTGTAATAGAACCCTTCGCGGTAACCGATTGACGAGAGTTTCACCAGGTTTTGAAATCCGCCCCGGTTCATTGCCAGCAATGTGAGATGGGTGCTGGCTTCCTTCATGCCGGCCGCTTTTTTGTGGCGACGGTCGCCTGGGGCGACATAGGCTTCCAGGCCGAGAATGGGGTTGATGTCGTTGGCTTTGCAGGCCGAGTAGAAATCAACGGCCCCGAAGAGATTCCCGTGATCGGTAATCGCCAACGCCGACATGCCCTGCTCTTTGGTCTTCTTGACCAAATCGGGAATCCGGTTGGCCCCGTCGAGCAGGCTGAAGTGTGTGTGGCAGTGCAAATGCGCAAAAGGACGCGGATCAGACATGGTCTCCCTCTCTCGCTACGTCGGTCTATCCGGAATGGTGCCGTCTGTCGAAATAAAAAGTGACGGCGTAATGAATGATGCAGGGGGATAATACCACGCGGGGATGATGATTTGAACAACCGGCTTGCCACGTGGATGAATCACAGCGGAACTATCGCGATGCAATTGCGCAGAGAAAAGAAAGGCCACAAAAAGGCACAAAAGTCGTAAAACTCCTTTTCTTGTGGCGGGCTGTTTCGCTTTCCATAATCACGATAATCCTGTTTTGCGTTTTTTACGACTTCTTGCGGCCATCTTTCCGCCTTACGACACGGTTCCTGGAATCGCCACGCCCTTCCCATTGGTCAGGGGACGTGCCACCCAGAACATTAACCCATTTGATCGGGGCCGCTGCAACTCGGCCGACATCCCTGTAGACTAGGGGCTGTCAACTGAGTTCGATTGAAAGCGGAAAGCAATACAACATGGCAGACTCGTCTCCTTACGTTAGCGATGTCACGACGGAATCGTTCGAGCAGGATGTGCTGGTGCGGTCGCAGACGGTGCCGGTGGTTGTTGATTTCTGGGCTGACTCGTGTCAGCCCTGCAAACAGTTGGCCCCGATACTGGAAAAACTCGCGGCCGAGTATGCCGGCAAGTTTCACTTGGCGAAGGTGAATATTGAAACAGCCGAGCAATTGGCGGCCCATTTTCAGGTGTCGTCGATTCCCTACGTGCTCGCGTTTCGCGACGGCCAACCGGTCAACGAGTTTCAGGGGTTGCTGCCCGAAGAATCGTTACGTGAATGGCTGGGAACGTTTCTTCCCTCTCCGGCTGAAGAGGCAATCAAAGCCGGACTCGAATTGGAAAGCGACGACCCGCAGGCAGCCGAGTTGAAATTCCGCGAGGCGGCCGAGTTGGATTCATCGTCCGACGTGATCCGCATTCATTTGGCCCGCGTGCTGTTGGCGTTGAAACGGGACAGCGAAAGTCGCCAGATCATTGACTGTTTGGAAGAGCGCGGATTTCTCGAACCGGAAGCCGAGAAGATTAAAGCCGAACTCGACATTCGCGCCGGTGCCGCAGAAGCTGGCGGCGTGGTTGAAGCGAGGAAATCGGTCGACGCGAATCCCGCTAACTTGTCTCTGCAGGTGAAACTGGCCGATGCGCTGGTGGTGGACGGCCGACACGAGCAGGCACTCGACATCTGCCTGCAACTGGTCGAACAAGACAAATCGGGAGTAGGCGTGGAGGCCAAGGAGACGATGGTGAAAATCTTCGAGCTTCTCGGCCCGGCCTCCGAATTGACGGGGATTTACCGGCGACGGCTGACGACGCTGCTGTATTGAAACGAGTCGGCTGGCATGACTCCACGTCTGGTGTTTCGAGATCGGGAACGATAGGGTGACTGCTCGGGGACCGCTGGTTCAACGTTTCCTCTCTGCAACGCGGGACTTCCCACGATGATCGGCATCAAGAACATTCTCCTGCCGACCGATTTCAGCGAACCCTCATTAGCGGCCACGCGGTATGGGATCGAGCTGGCGAAACGATTCGGGGCCTCGTTGCATCTGCTGTATGTCATCGAAGACCCAGTGGTTTACTTGCCGATGTTTGAAAGCTACCCGCTGCCCTCGCGCGACGAGTTCGAGGAGTTCGCCCAGACGCGGTTGGACAACTGGATTGCGGACGAAGATGCCGAGGGGTTGTCGATCGAACGTCGCTGGGTGCATGGGTCGCCGTTTCTGGAAATCATTCGGGACACGAAGCAGAACGCGATCGACCTCATCGTCCTCGGCACGCATGGTCGCGGGCTGATCTCGCATGTGCTGCTGGGCAGCGTGGCCGAGAAAGTCGTCCGCAAAGCCCCCTGCCCCGTGCTCACTGTGCGAACCGAGGAACATCACTTCGTGCATCCAGCCGCCGGGGAGTAATTGGGGTTGGGTCTAGCGGAGAGGTGTTAGCATGTCGGAACCAGGTGGCGAAGCGGGGTTGTCGAAAAGGCAATTGGCAACGCGTCTCTTCGCGTTCACGCTGTTTTTCGTGATTCTGTTCTTCCCGAATCCGAACCCGGAAGACGTTGATCCGGTCAGTGGCAAGCTGCCTCCGCGCGCACAACGATTGGCGGCGGTCACGGTGTTGATGGCCGTGTTGTGGGTCAGCCAGACGATTCCCATCGCGGCCACCAGCCTGATTCCGTTGGCCGCGTTTCCGTTTCTGGGGATTCAATCGGCGAAAGAAGTCAGCAAGGAATACATCAACGAGAACATCTTCCTGTTTCTCGGCGGGTTCATGATCGCGCTGGGAATCGAGAAATGGGGGCTGCATCGGAGGATGTCGCTGCATATCGTGCGGATCATCGGCGGGGGCATGAAACGGGTGGTACTCGGCTTCATGCTGGCGACCGCGTTTCTGTCGATGTGGATTAGCAATACGGCCTCGACTTTACTCATGCTGCCCATCGGACTGGCGCTGCTGACCTCGCTTGGCGAAGGATTGGGCGACGGCGATCAGTCGCAACCCAACAAGGGCGAACCGGAGGCGATCAAGAAGCTGTCTGCTGTGCTCATGCTGGCGATTGCGTATTCGGCCAGCATCGGCGGACTGACAACGCTGGTCGGCACGCCGACGAACTTGCAGTATCAGAAGATCTGGACCGACAGCTTCCCCGCCGACCGCTTTCCCGACGCACCCGAGATCTCCGCCGGTGAATGGATGCTGGCGTTCGTGCCGTTGGGTGCTGTGCTTCTGCTCTGCGCATGGGGCGTGCTGGTGCGCGACTTGCCTGTGGTGCCTGGCAGCGAGAAGTTCAGTCGCCGTTTCTTCACCGATCGCCTCAAAGCCCTCGGGTCGGCCAGTCGTGCAGAGAAACTGATGCTGGCCGTGTTCACAACCACCGCGTTGCTGTGGTTGTTCCGCAAGCCGCTACGGATCGGTAGCGAACCGATTCTTCCCGGCTGGGGCGACGGCGTCGCCTGGCTGCTTTCCGATTGGGGTGTCACCAACGCGACGTTGCACGACTCGACCGTCGCGATTGGGATGGCCTTGTTGATGTTCTTTTTGCCGGCCGGGAAAGATGACGCCGGCAAGACGCAATTCCTGATGGACTGGAAAACAACCGAACGTTTGCCGTGGGGCATCTTGCTGTTGATTGGCGGGGGGTTCGCCATCGCGGGGGCGTTTCAGCAGACGGGGCTAGCCGAGTTTCTCGGCCGCTGGTTTGCCGACGCGTTCGCTGGCCAGCCGGTCGTGGTGTTGATTGGGGCGACCTGTTTCGGGATGACGTTCCTGACGGAGTTCACGTCAAACGTGGCCACTGTGAGCGCGATTCTGCCGATCCTCTCCACGGCGGCGGCGAACCCCGACATTCATATCGACCCGCGACTCATCATGATCCCAGCCACGATTTCAGCAAGTTGCGCCTTCATGCTACCGATCGCCACACCGCCGAATGCGATTGTGTTTGGCTCGGGGAAGGTATCGATCGGGCAGATGGCCCGCTACGGAATTCTGTTGAACTTGTTGGGCGTCGTGTTGGTCACCACCGCCACGTTTTTGCTACTCGTCCCGCAACTGGGCATCTCACTCGGCGAATTTCCTAGCTGGGCACAATAGTTTTTTCAGGCGAGCGGTGGGCGTAAGCCCATTGATATTCACGATAGAGTCTTTGCTCGAATCATAACCCGAAGCGTGAGCGAGGGACGCAGGGAATGGTCACGATCCTTCTGCGTCCCTCGCTGACGCGTCGGGTTAACATGGATAAACCCATCGTTGACGGCGAGAACACGGTCGCAGCTCTCGAACAATCGAGAACGGATGATTCAGGAGTCGTTGCTTGCAATTATACCAGCCCGAAGCGCAAGCGAGTGTGTCCCGAACTGCTCACTCGCTTGCGCTTCGGGCTTGTATAGACGGTGAGTTGAATCGGTCTAGCAGAACCCCTGCGTCGTGGGCGTGATTGTTAACTCGGGAATGTGTGCTCGGGGTGGCAGGCAGGCGATGAGGTGGACGGCGGCTGCGACATCTTCCGGTTGCAGAATCTTCGCGCGATGCTCGGCCGAGACGGGGACGGGGCGGTTGTCGAGAATGGGCGTCTCGACTTCGCCGGGATAGACGTTGGAAATTCGCACGCCGTCGTCTTTCACTTCCAGACCGACTGTCAGGCCTAAGGCCGACATGGCGAATTTCGACGCCGCGTAAGCAAGCCCGCCGAGTGGGCTGGCGCGGATACCGGCGACGGAAGAAATGTTAACGACCAGCCCGTCTCTTCGCGCCCGCATGCCGGGCAGAACGGCGGCCAAACAGTTGTAAGCACCAGTCGCATTGACGGACATGATGCGATCCCAATCCTCGGGCGACAAGTCTTCGCTTGATCGCTTCGGCACGTTGATGCCCGCACTTTGTACGAGGATGTCGATCTGCCCCAGTTGTTCGGTCGCCCAGGCGAAGAAGGAATTCACGTCGTCGCGGTTGGCCACGTCACACGTTCGCAGCAACATCTCGCCGTCATACGCATCGAGCACGGCTTGCAGCGGTTCTTCCCGACGGCCACAAATGATGACGCGACAACCTTCCTTCGCCAACGAGACCGCCACCGCCGCCCCGATTCCCGTGCCGCCGCCGGTGACGACGGCTGTTTTGCCTGTGAGTTGCATGTTGTTTTTCGCTGTTGAATGTGAAGAGGAAGAATGTGTTTCTTGTGATCGTTTCAGAGTCGGCCGTGAACGTAGATGTCGCCGTCGAGGATGTCGATTGTGGGATGCTGCAATTGGGCCAGTTCGGGAATCGTTTCCAAGCCGACTCCGCCCAGCGGGGAAACGGCGTCGCGTCCGCCGACGAGTTTGGTGGCGATGAAAACGTGGAGTTCATCGACCGCGTCGGCATCGAACAGTGCGCCGGCCAATTCGCCCCCGCCTTCGATGAGGATGTTCATCATCTCGCGATTGCCGAGTTCGCACAGCAACGCGTCGAGATCGATTCGACCGTCCTTCGACGACGGTACCGATAACACATCCACACCGGCGGCTTGCAGACGCTCTACGTTTTCATTGGGAGCCGTTGCAGTGCAGGCAACAAGCAGTGGGGCTTGGTCGACGGTGCGAACCAGTTGGGATTCGAGCGACAACGTGGCGTGCGAATCGACGACGACACGGACCGGCTTGCGCAAACTCGCCGGTCGCGCGGTGAGCAGTGGGTCGTCGAGACGAGCCGTGTTGGCACCGATGAGAATGGCGTCCATGCGACCGCGAAGTGCGTGGACGACACGTCGGGATGCATCGTTCGAGATCCATTGGCTATGACCGGTTCGTGAGGCAATGCGGCCGTCGAGTGTCATGGCCCACTTCAAATGCACCCACGGACGCCCGCTGGTGATGCGTTTGACGAACGGTGCGGTCAGCGCGCGGGCTTCGTCTTCGAGCAATCCGACTTCGACCGGAATCCCGGCGGCTTCCAACTCGGCGATGCCCTGCCCGTCGGTATGTGGGGACGGATCGCGCATCGCTACGACAACACGAGCAATGCCCGTCTGGATCACGGCTTGCGTACAGGGGGGCGTTTTCCCGTGATGCGCGCACGGTTCGAGAGTGACGAACAGCGTGGCTCCGCGTGCGGCCTCGCCCGCGTTGCGAATGGCGTTCACTTCCGCATGTGGGCCGCCGTAGCTTTCGTGGAAACCCTCGCCAAGCAGGTGGAGATTCTCATCGACCAGGACAGCCCCGACCGGCGGGTTCGGCTCGACGCGACCAATGCCGTCGGCAGCCAGTGCCAATGCATGACGCATGACGCATGCGGAATCGGCGAATGGTGTGGATGAGGTCATCGCGGTGCCAACATCACGTGGCCTCGTGTACGAGGCTTTGAAGTTAACCCGACGCGTCAGCGAGGGACGCAGGGAGTCGGCTCGATTGTCCTGCGTCCCTCGCTTACGCGTCGGGTTATGATTCAGACTCTGGCGGCGTTTTCCGACAAAGCCTAGCTCTGTCCGGGAATCCAGAGTTTCTTTTCACCATCAGCGGCAGGCTCGGCATCGCCAGGGGTCCAAAGTCCCCCTTCGGATCCGGCAACGATATTCTCGACGGCCGGCGGTTCGATGTCGTACGTGCCGAGCAGGTTCGTCAGGTGTTCGCGAAGTTGTGGGAGTTTTTTGCCGTAGAAATTCCACAGGTGATCGATGAGCGGCTGCAATTGCGGGTCGTCGGGTTCATCGACTCGCAGCATGAGTTCGCGCATGGCCCATTGCAGGTCAGCCTCGAACGCGCCTTCCAACGTTTTCACATGTTCGCGAGCCTTGCCGATCCATTCAAAGGCCGTCTCGCGGTCGTAGCGTTGCAAGCACAGGTCGGCCAGCGTTCCGTAAACGCGGTTCAGGTCGACGTTTTCCATGCAGGCCGGACGCTTCAAGACTTCGGTCATCACCACGTACAGGAACCGACCGTAGTGAACCAGCAACGCTCGGTTGAGCACGTAGCCGAGTTGTTCGTCGGTCAGTTTCTCGGCCGGCAGACGGTTTGTTTGCAGCACCGTAAATGAATTCAGCGGCGTGTCGTCTGTCAATTCGATGAGCTGTGGATCGTCGAGATTCAAACGGCGACGCACCGGCGCGGCGTCGAGGGTGTAACCGTCTCGGCCGGTGAGTGCATCCAACACGTAAACGGACGCCGCCAACGCGACTTTTGCTTCGGGATCGTCGGCCGCTTCGAGTGGTGTTTTTCCACCCAGCGCGGCCATCGCCAAGTTGGGCCAGACGTCTTCAATGCTGGTGCGCCATTGGGCCTGTTCCAAGTCGCGTCGCACCCCACCGGTTGTCTTGGGAGGGACGTACCAACGCCATTGCATGGGGAACCATTCGCGAGGCACCGATTCGATGCCCACTTCGTCGTCGTCCAAATCTTCAAACGGTTTCAGACTGTCACCGGCGATCTCCTCGATAAGCTTGCGTGCTTCTTTAAGCTGTTCATCGGCGAAGCCAGTCAGATGAACACGCGCGGCCACATCGGCTGCGGGGTCGGCATCGTAGACGGTCAATTGTGCCCAGACGCGCGGCACACTCTCAATTGTCAATGTCTCATTCGCGTCGACCACGCGATCGGTCACTTCAAAGTACCCGGCCGGCAGCTCTCTGGGGTCGGCTCCCTCGGCCTCGGATGCCAGTTCGACACGCGGCAGGCGTTCTTGGCCATCCAGGGCGGTTAGCATTTGCGAGGCGGATTCGATCTCGTAGGAAATTGATCGCACGGGTACGCGTTCATCGGTGACGTTGTAATCGAGCAACTGGGCGACGGCTTCCAATTCGACCGCCGTGTCAAAGTCGGACGTCAGCGAGGCCGCTTTGTGCAGCGCCTCGGCGGCGCGAGTTTCGTCACCGTTCCACGCACGACATAGCCCGACGTTCTGCCAAATGGCTGCGTTTTCGGAGTCGCGTTCGGCCACTTGTGAGAACACGGTCGCGGCCGGTCCCCAACATCCGATGCCGGAAAAGCGTGCGGCCTTGGCGGCGTCTTTCTCGTTTTCTTCGTCGCCCGAGTACTCGACCAGCTCGTGAATACTCCGCAAGGGATACGGCACGCGTGCGTCGCCGTCGAATTCGAGCAGACGCAGGAAGATGGCCTGTTGCTGGTTCTCGGGTGCCAGTCGCATGGAAAGCACGAGATGCTCGCGGGCCGCCATGTGTCGTCCGGCGGCGTACATGGCTCCGGCGACTCCCATCGCCAGTCCGCTGACGAGGTCGGAAAACGTGGCCATCGATTTCTGAAAGGCACGATGGATGTCGTTCTTCGCCCCGGCGTACCCTTCCAACGCAAAGCGGGCCGTTGCGTAAAGGACGAGCGCCATGGGGTGGTCGGGGTGTTCTTCGCGCAATCCTTCCAGCAGCGTTTTCGCTTGCTCGGCATCGTGCGCACTCAGCAACACCGAAGCGTGCGTGGTGACAACCCAGGGGTTATTCGGTTCATCCTGTTCGAGTTTTTCGAGAACCTGAATCGCCAGCGCGGGCTGATTCGATTGCTGCAGCTTCGCGAACCGAGACATCTCGTCCACGATTGACTGGCAGCAAAACTTGATCTTCTTGCCGCTGCCACAAGGGCAGGCCTGGTAAACATCGAGACTCATCAGGGAATTCCCGGTGAAACAGCTTAGGGGGAAAGAACAAACAGCCATGCGAAGGCCGCAGGTGACCCGGCCGGCTTTTCGATTGAAATGGCCGCCGACTCGTCCCGGATGATAGCAGAAGCGATTCGGAATCGCACGACACCGGCCTTGTTTCCGGCACGATCGGCACAGCTGCTGCATCCGGAATAACCGTCACGATCGCCCCGACGTTTGCCATGCGTCGTTCCTACGGTTGTTTGATTTGGTGCAATCGTTTCTGCCGATATGACCGTCAATGTGCGGTATTCTCGGAATCATTGCACCTCCCGGTGAGGAGGTCTCCATCGATCGACGCGCGCTGCTGGCCATGCGCGACACGATGGAAATGCGCGGTCCCGACTCAGCCGGTTGGTTCGCTGATCGCAACGTGGCGTTCGCCCATCGTCGTCTGGCCATCCGCGACCGCGACGGCGGCGCACAACCTTGGTTCTCTGACGACAAGCAATGCCTGCTCGTTTACAACGGGGAGATCTACAACGACGGTGCCCTACGCGACGAACTCACCGGGTTGGGGCATCGCTTCCAAACGCATTGCGATACCGAAGTGGTGATGGCGGCCTACCACGAGTGGGGAACCGATTGCGTCTCGAAGTTTCGCGGCATGTTCGCGTTCGGGCTGTACGACTTTCGCGACGACAGCCTGTTTCTGGCCCGCGACCGGTTCGGTATCAAGCCGTTGTTCCTGACGCAAATCGATAACGAACTCGCCTTCGCCAGTAGCATTCCCGCGCTGCTGGCACATCCCCACATGCGGAAGAAGCCGAACTTCTCGGTCATCAGTCATTACCTCACCACGTTTCGGATCACATTGCGACGTGAAACGATGTTCCAGGGCGTGTGGCAATTGCTACCCGGTGAAACTCTCGTGTCGCGGGGCGGGCAAATGCAGATCGACCGGTATTGGGACTACCCCACAGAACAGAACACCGTGCGCGACGACAGGGCGGCCGTCGAAGAATTGAATTTACTGCTACGCGACGTCGTGAAGATGCGTTTGGCAAGCGACGTGCCCGTCGGCATGCTGATGAGCGGCGGAGTCGACTCCAACGTGATCGCCACGATGGTGCGCGAAACGACATCCGACGGCATGACGGGCAAATGCGGCGGCGGAGACGAGGGGAACTCGCTCGACTTTCTCCACGCGCGCCATTGTGCCGATCATCTGAAATTCGACTACGATGAAGTCCGTGTCGGTCCGGCGGAATATCTGGAATGCTGGCAGCAACTGCTCGATCAATACGCGACGCCCGTCTCCACCCCTTCGGATGTTGTCATTCTGCGGTTGGCCGAGGAAATGAAACGGACGGTTGGCGTGGTGCTTGGAGGCGAAGGAGCCGACGAACTGTTCCACGGGTACGCAGTCCAACATTGGGCCGGTCAGGACTTCGACCGGGCGGCGGGCTTGGATGCAGGGACGTGGGACGCATCGCCTGCCGGAGCGAGAATCTTTCGTGGCAGCTTAAAAACACAGTACGGTCGTGACCGTTTCACGTCGCAGGTGGATCATTATTTCGCATTAAACAGCCTGATTCCCACCGCTGCCAAGCCGGCCGTCTTTCGGAACTGGGCTTGGCAGGCGGCGGACGAAGATCGACAGATGATCGACTCCTACGCGAAGTCGTTCGCGGAAACGCCGGGCGAGTCGACATCCCAAACGTACGCGCGTTTTCTGCACGGTGCGAATCTGGAAGCGTTGCTGTCACGATTGGACACCGCCACGATGGCCGCCGGCTTGGAAGCCCGCGTGCCTTACACCGACCATGAACTGGTCGAACGGATGTGGCGAATTCCGCAAAGCGTTCACATCGACGTGGCGGGCGACGAACAGGCACCGTACTTGTCATCGGGCGCGCTAGAAGCCCGAGGCAGCCTGCGATCGAAACGCGTATTGCGAGGTCTGGCCGATCGTCTGTTGCCTGCCACGTTGGCGCAGCGTCCCAAAGCCAGCTTCCCGACGCCGGTCGTCTCCTGGATGACCGGAGCCTGGGCCGACTGGGCCCGCGACACCCTGCTGACCAGCCCCTTCGGCCACGAGGTTTTCGAGCCGAGCTTCTTGCAGGAAATGGCCGACAACTTACCGCAAGCCGGCATGTGGCCTTGGCCCGTGCTGAATGTTTGCCGTTGGGGTGACCGGCAGTTTGCTGCTTGAAGGGGTGATGGGTGCCGTCGGGTGTTATCACGTGGTTTCGGTCATCGGGAACGTCTTATCCAGATAATCGAACCAACGATGCCCCCCCCCCATAGCAGCAGGGCGAAAACTACAGAGACGACGTTTCGCGTGGCTCGTTCCCTCTCATTTCTTTCGGCCCGATCTTCCCCAAGGCGATACAAGTCAAGGTTCTGCCAGTAAGTCGATTTCTCGCTTTCGAGTGCCATGTCAACGGCCTTTGTCTGCCATTCGACAGCCTTCTTATAATCACCAGATTTAGCATACGCGCGTGCAATGGCGGCAACGAACTCAACATCCGTCGGAGCGAGTCGTATTGCTTCTGTGTAGTCCTTGATGGACATGTCGTACTTGCCCACTTTTAGCCAAGCAACGCCGCGATTGTGGTAGGCGTTCGTATATTTCGGGTCGAGCTGTATCGCCTCCGTGAAGTCTCGGATGGCCTTGTCGTGTTCGCCCTTGTTGTGCCAAACAATGCCACGATTGCAGTAGGTGCTCGCATCTTCCGCGTCGAGCTGCATAGCTATCGCGTAACGTGTAACCCTAGGGCCAGCGCTCACTAACTCGTTTCTCCGATGAGCATTTGGGTCAGGTACTCGTCGTTCCAGCCGCAGCAGCGGCGTTTCATGACGAGGCTGTCTCGGCCTGGATGTTGTTTCAGTAACGAG
>Ga0115002_10005465_pt1 | contig 14976 bp, 11 predicted proteins | sample ArcticOcean_MG_C_8_FD_89576 | JGI IMG/M metagenome (GOLD analysis project Ga0115002, IMG submission 89576) | Marine microbial communities from western Arctic Ocean - ArcticOcean_MG_CB11_86 | ecosystem: Environmental > Aquatic > Marine > Oceanic | place: Arctic Ocean: Canada Basin | collected... | reverse complement strand
GATTTCCGAAAAGAAAATGGCGCAACCAAAATCGTGCCCGGTAGCCATCGCTGGGACGCAGAGCGCGCTGCGACCCCGGGGGAAGTCGTTGCCGCGGAGATGGATGCGGGCGACATGCTTGTGTGGATGGGTGGCACTCTGTATGGCGCGGGTGCGAACACCACGGATGACTCTCGGTACGGTTTGTTTCTCTCTTATTCTCTCGGCTGGCTTCGACAGGAAAAGAATCAATACGCGAATCTGCCGCTGCGCATTGCGAAGACCTACCCAAAAGAGATCCGGGACTTGATGGGGTATGCGATGCACAACGGGCTTGGGTTCTATGACCGGGCAGACCCGTCACCGTTGTTTCCATAGCTTTCTTTATGCGAGGGGGCCGGAGGCCCCTCTCGTTAAAGAATACCAAGTGCCCGCCGAACGAAATCTGCCGCGTGGCCGATGTCGTTGCCGCGGCCAGACGTCTTCAGGTTTTCTGCCATCCGTGGTGCGTCGACGACGAGTCCGGCCAAAACGGGGGTCAGCGCGGCCAGGGCGATTTTGCATTGCGTGAAAAGCTGGACCAGTGTGGACCGCTCGGCTTGCCAGCCCCAAAGGCCGCGCTCGTGTTGGTGGCCGAGTCCGGACATGAGTGTGCCAGCCAGGGCCGGGACGGTTGCGAGTGCAGTCAGCGCCTGCTGGCATCCGACCGGGTTTTGTTTGTGCGCCATGGCGGATGACCCGCCGCGTCCGCGCTGCACTGGTTCGGTGGCTTCGCTGACCTCGTTTTGGGCGAGGAGCGCAATATCGTCCGCGATCTTGGCGTTGGCGCCCCCCAGGATCGCGATGGCGGCAGCAACCCCGGCGATATTGCCGCGACGGCTGTGCCAGGGCATCGTTGGCAACGGCAATCCGAGATTTTGGGACAGGTGCTCGGCTACGCTCTTGCTATCCACGCCGAGTGTTGCAAGCGTGCCGCTAGCCCCACCGAATTGAAGTACGCACGCGTCACCTATCTCACGGCGAAGTCTTGTGGCGGCGTCGTCGACGCCAAGCATCCAGTTCGCTGCTTTCAAGCCGAACGTAATCGGCGTGGCCTGCTGCAGGAGAGTGCGCCCGATCATGGTTGTCGAGATGTGCCGCTTCGCGAGTTGCGCCAGATGACCAGAAATTCCGTTCGCTAGGTGGTCGAGTGTTTCGGCCGCATGGCGCATTTGCAGCACCAACACCGTGTCGGCTAGATCCTGGCTCGTCGCGCCCAGGTGCACAGATTTGCCCGCGCCGCGCAGTTCGGCGTCGGCGGCAGCGCGAAGGCGATCAACGATGGCGATGGCGAGCGTGCCTGCATGTCGCGCCGCTTCCATCGTCTCGTCCGGATCCAGGTCAAGTTTCTGGCGCGCGCTTTCGATGGCCGCTGCGTGGGCCGTTGTGATGAGGCCAGATGCAGCGCAGCCGTGGGCAAGCGCAACCTCGAAATCGAGCGCATGCGCGATGGTCTTTGCTTCCTCGAACGCACTGGGCTCGGTCGCTGCTTGGGGGCTCTTCATCTATGGGCTCAGCACTTGAAGAAGACTGTCTCGTCCGCGCCCTGCAGGTGAATGTCAAACACCCACACGTCGTCCTTGGGATTGGCGACCAATGTATGACGCCGCTCCTGCGGCACCCGCATCAGTACCGGGTCGATGTCATTGTGGGGGTCGCCCAAAAAGTACACGCGTGTCGTTTGGATATTAATCAACCCGCGCGCTGACAGGCTGAGCTGGACGTGCGGCGCTTGCAGGTCGCCATCGGCGAATTGGGTCGCGCCCGGTCTAACCGTCCTGAAGCGGAATGCGCCTTCGGCGTCAGTTGCACAACGGCCGAAGGCGGTGAATGGCCGGTTGTGGCCAGGTGCCCACGTGTCGGGATAGTTGCCATCCTCGTCTGCCTGCCAGATCTCCAACATCGCGTCTGGCAACGGTACGCCATCGGCGTCGTAGATGTGACCCGCGATGTTGATGATGTAATGGGCGGCGGCGGCGGCGAGTTCGCTTGCAGGCCCGAGCGGCGAGGCCAGAAAGTTGTGACCCTCAGGGATCAGATCTGGCCGTGCACCGATGGCGTCGTTACCAACCAGGTCTGCGGCGCCGCTCGCTGGCAGGCAGTAGTGAAAGAATGGGCCGATCGTCTGGGCCGGTGTTTGTCCAAGGGCTGTTGGCGGTGGTGGTACCGATGCCTGCGACCGATCAATGTTCTTGTCGACGCTGCGCAGGACGATGTCGAAACGATAGCCGAGTGCCCAGGCTGGCCTTGTCGTCTCAAGATCAAACGTGGCAACCATGCGCTTGACGGCGGCTTCTGGCACGGCCGCTGCAATCGGGTCGAGTGCGAGCAAGGGGTCGTCCGGGAAGTACATCTGCGTGATGAGTCGTGTCGCGATGGCGTCGCCAAAGACCGAGAAATGAATGTGCGCGGGGCGCCAGGCGTTCTCGTGATTCGGCCACGGATAGGCACCGGGCCTGATGGTAACGAACGAATAGCCGCCGTCGGCGTCCGTGACGACGCGCCCCATGCCGGTAAAATTGGGATCGATGGGTGCATTCCAGTCGTCGCCCTTGTGGATATAACGCCCTGCTGCGTTTGCCTGCCAGATTTCGACGAGGGCACCGCTCACCGGTCTGCCCAGGTCATCCAATACGCGACCGGACACGATGATGCGCTGGCCGATGGGTTCGCCCTGGTGTTGGGCGGTCAGGTCATCGACGGTTTCACCGACGATCGCCATCCAGTCGAGCGCGGCTCCGGAAGTTTCGGTGATCGTCTGTGGAACGATGATGGCGGGGAGTGACGGCGCGCGCTTGACCGTGGATTTGTATGAAGGGTGCAGGTCCGGTGGCCGGGCACCCGCATCCTCTGGTGATATCCGTCGTATTGGATCCAGCGTCATTGTTGCGTCCTCTGATCAGTGTGTGCCGCGAGACCCACGTAATTTTCTGCAAAGCTCGCCCGGGCAGCGTGGGAATTGCACAGATAGTCGATCTCTGCGGTCTGCAGGCGTGTGTCGAAGCTGTCGTCGTTCGGGAAGACGTGGGTCAGGCGCGTGAGCCACCAGGAGAATCGTTCGGCGCGCCACACGCGTGCAAGTGCGTCCTGTGAATATTGTTCGAGCCCATCATTGGATGCAGAGTGATAGTACCTCTCGAATGCGCGTGCGAGCGTAGCGACGTCGGCGGCTGCCAGGTTCAGTCCCTTGGCGCCAGTAGGGGGCACGATGTGGGCTGCGTCCCCGGCCAGGAAGAGATTGCCGTACCGCATGGGCTCGCAGACCTCGCTGCGCAGCGGTGCGATGCTCTTCTCGAATGAGTCGCCTGTCGTTAGTTTGCCGCCGGCCGCGGACCCTAGTCTGATCGCCAGTTCATCCCAGAATCTTGCGTCGCTCCAGTCCTCGATGCGCGTGTCGATCGGACATTGCAGGTAGTACCGGCTGCGGGTCGGTGAGCGCATGCTCGCTAGGGCAAAGCCGTTGGCATGCTGGCAGTAGATCAGTTCTTCGTGGACGGGTGGGACATCGACAAGGATGCCCAGCCAGCCGAACGGATAGATCCGCTCGTGCCGCGTCAGGCCGGTCGCCGGAATCGATTGGCGGCTGACGCCGTGGGCGCCGTCGCAGCCGACAATGAAGTCACACGTCAGTTGCTGGTCCGATCCATCCTTCTGCCAGGTGACCGTCGGTTGTCTGGCCGTCACGTTGTGAAGGCGAACGTCCGCCGCTTTGAACTCGACCTGAACGTCGCGCTCGGGTGCCGCATCGAAGAGATCTTTCATGACCTCCTGCTGCCCGTAGATCGTGATGCCGCACCCGGTCAGTTGTTGCAGGTCGATGCGCAGGGATTGGTCGCCGGACTGAAGATTGACGCCATCATGGGAGAGGCCCTCTTGGCGCATCCGCTCGCCAAGCCCAAGCGCGTCCATGAGATCGCAGGTGGTCGGCTCAAGCACACCGGCGCGAACCCTGCCCTGGACGTAGTCCCGGCTTTGACGTTCCAGCACGATCACGCGTGTTCCCTGCTGAGCGAGCAGATGTGCCAGAAACATCCCGGCAGGGCCCGCTCCGATGATGGCGACTTGCACTTGCACGCTGATAACTCCGTGAGGCCCTCGGTTCGATTTGTATGGATGCATCTGAGCTTATCACTTCTCTAAATTCCCTCATCACTTCCTGGCGGGCACGTGGACGCTTCATGCAACCGCAGGTACGGCTTGCGCTCCCGCGCGGACTGCGCGACGCTGACATGGGTTCACACGCCGAATTAAGCTTTCGTGCGGTTGGGTGCATGCGCTCCGTTGGTCAACCGCCGTAGCAAAGAGATCAATCGTCCAATCGATCGTCTAATCAATCGTTAAAGGGTGCAATCGGATGCTGTCACGTGAAGACAATGAACTGCTGTGTCGGGTCGGCCCCGACACGCCTATGGGTGACCTGCTGCGAGAGTACTGGTTTCCTGCGCTGCCCAGTCGCGAGTTTCCGGCGCGCGACGGTGACATCAAGCGTATGCGACTGCTGGGCGAGAACCTTGTCATGTTCCGCGACAGTGAAGGCGCAGTTGGGGCGCTTGCCGAGGCATGCCCCCACAGAGGAGCGAGCATGTACTTCGGGCGCAACGAAGAATGCGGCATCCGCTGTCCGTACCATGGCTGGAAGTTTGACGTAACCGGCAAGTGCGTCGACATGCCGACCGAACCTGAGGGTAGCAACTTCATCGACAAGGTGCGCGCAACCGCTTATCCGTGTCGTGATGTCAATCATATGGTGTGGATCTACATGGGCAAGCAGGTCAAGCCACCGCCCTTTCCCAACTACGAGGTCAACACGCTGCCGGCCGAGCACGTTGGCGAGCCCGACATCATGATGGAAGAGGCGAACTGGGTGCAGAACATGGAGGGCGATCTTGACTCTGTGCATCTCGACTGGGTGCACAAGCGGTTGCACAAGGACGGGCCCAAGCCGCCGCTCGGCGTCAATGGCTTTTACAACCCGGACCCCCGCCCTGCGATTCTGGACGTTGAACGAACTGACTATGGTGCGTATTACTCGGCGCGGCGCAACATGCCAGACGGCAAGGAGTGGCATCGCGTCAATCAATTCATCCTGCCGTTCCACACGATGATCACCGTCGGTCCGGTCGTGATCTTCCGCTCCTTTGTGCCGCTCGATGATCATCACGCGATGCTCATTACCCAGCCAGCGACGCCTGACGCGCCGATCGATCCAGGTCGGAACGAACGGGCGATTGACGCCTTCTCGGAGGTCGGTGGCTATGTTCCGCGCACGCATGATCCGCGAAGTTATTTCTTCACGACTGCGAACAAGACCAACGATTACTGGCTCGATCGGGACATTCAGAAAGACACGATGTACAACGGCATCCCGTTTGTCGGGAATTTGCCGGATCGGGCGATGACGGAACTAATGTGCGATGCGGCCGGAGAACCCTTGTACGATCGCACCCAGGAGCACCTCGGCACGACAGATGTTTTTGTCATTGCGGTGCGACGCCAGTTGCTCAAAGCCGCCAAGCAATTGCGTGATGAGGCCAGGCAGCCCGCGAATGTGCAAGATCCATCGCGCGGTCGGGTGCGCATGGGATCATTCCTGCTCGACAAGGGCTGTGACTGGCGAGCCGAAGTCGCGGACCGGCTCAACCCGGACTCGGATCTGCCGGTTGCAGCGGACTTGCCACTGATCATCGAGTAGCGTTTTTTTCACGCGCTATTTTTTCAGGCGCTACTTTTCGCGGGCTACTTAGAGACCCGAGAGAGACCCAGGAACTGTCATCCTGACAATTCCTGGAAGTCGGTTTGCAAGCAACTCGCTAGACCGGTTCCCCCAGTGCCCGGGCACGTTCGATGCGGGATGCCTCGTCCCTTGGTAAATGACGCTGCGCCATGTACATGCAGATCATTGCGGGAATCAGGGTCAAGCTTGCAAGGGCGATGGCAGTGCGCAGGGAATCGGCATCGCTCATCCCGCCTGTATGGAACGCATCGGACAGCAAGCCTATAAAGTACGGACCGAGCGCCAGGCCGATGAAGGTGTTGACCAGAATGAAATAAGCGCCTGCCACCGCGCGCATGCGGGGCATCACGAGGTCTGCCGCCGTGGCTGGCGGCACGCCGCCGGGCGAGGCGGTGATGATGGTGAGCACGAAGTTCAGCCAGAAGGCGGCAACAAGGCTTTCGCTGTACAGCACGAGGAGTAGCACCGGCACCGTCAGTGAAATCGACACGTAGCCGACAATCAGCCGGCCACTCGGAAAAATTCGCTTCAGGTAGTCTGCCATGAAGCCGCCGAACGTGATGCCAATGAAGCCGCCGCCGGCGGCCCCCATCCCGAGATAAAGGCCAACATCGGTCACGCTCACCTCGTACATTCGCAGGAGCAGTGGCGGAATCCAGAAACCGGCCCCGTAGCCCACAAACGCGGTCAACGGGAAGGCCAACATTGTATAAACGAAGGCTTTCGAACCAAATAACATGCCGAAAGTCGCCGCGTCGCGAAGCTTCAGCGACTGGGCCCATGAATACGTGACGTACACGCCGATGCCGGTCGCAATCCATTGCTCGACGCTACCGGTGAGCAAAATCAGCACGTATGCACCAGTCGCAAAGCCTACCGCCGCAATCAGGTTGACGGTCAGTGCGCGTTTGTTTCCCATCAGGCTGAGTAGGTTGAAAGGGGGTATAACCGCCATCAACTCCTTGCCGAGCACAGAGAACGGCGCCGGGTGAGGCGCGGTCACGAGGCCTTCGCTGACGCCGCGGGTCGGTTCGCGCAGGGTGCGCACCCAGATTGCCATCAGGATGCCGGGTATGCCGACCGCCATGAATGCCACTTGCCAGCCCTTGAGTCCGAACGGTGCGTCGGTTGGGTAGGCCGTCGCCCAGGAGTCAAGGATGTATCCCCCAAGGAAAATGCCGATGCCTGCGCCGATGTAGACGCCGGACGCGTAGATCGCGATGACCGTCGCACGCAGTTTCGGCGCGTAGTAGTCAGACAACATTGAGTACGCGGCAGGCGAGGCGCTGGCCTCGCCGATGCCGACGCCGATGCGGCAGGCCGCGAGAACGCCGAATGATCGGGACAGTCCGGACGCTGCGGTCATGATGCTCCAGACCGACAAGCCCATTGAGATCAGACTGCGCCGTGACCAGACATCAGCGAAACGCGCGAGCGGGATGCCAAACACGGCGTAGAAGACGGCGAACACGGTGCCGTAGAGAAACCCCATCTGGGCATCAGTCACACCAAGGTCAGCTTTAATGTCCTCGGCGAGAATTGACAGGATGTTGCGGTCGATGAAATTGAAGATGTAGACAATGACGAGCACGCCGAGCACGTAGTGTGAATATGCGCTTCCGACTTTCGAATGGGCGGCGTCACCCGGCTCTTCTTCACTCCCCGGTTGTTCTTCAGTCCCCTTTAGTTCTTCAGTCATAGATATCTCTTACCGTTTCTGTTCCTGGTTTTGATCGGCGCCTGGCGGTGTGTGAGTCGCCGTCCTTTGCGGACGATTTGCCCGGTCTGGAGGTGATCCGTCAAGCGAGAAGGAGTTGTACAGCATTCGCGGCCAAATTGCCTAACGCTGGAAACGAGCCGCGGTGTGTTGTCCGAGTGCAGGTTTTGACACGACTCACGGCCAGGTCCCTGCAGCGTTCACAAGGGGCGCCGGTCCGGTTGCTGAGGGCGCGTATGGAATCATGAGGTGGTTGCATCGAAACCCGGATAACCGCGATAGTGGGTCACATGACTGACGAAACCGACGAACTGCTCAACGCGATTACTGGCCTTGTGCCCCCCATTCTGACCGCGCTCGAGGCATTGAGCTTTGTCGGCAGGCATTTGCACCCGCCGAACATCGCGAGTCTTGTCGATGCCGTGTCGGCGGCACCGGGGCCGGTGCAGACCGGTCTTGCCGCTTTTCAGGCGGCAGACTGGCCGGAACATCTGGTGCCGTTTTCAGAACAGCTCATCAAGGTGGCGGGACACGTCGACAATGCCTATAGCGGCCTCGCCGAGGCAGGCACCGACGAGAAGGGCGTGTTCAAAGCCTATCGTGCGCTGGGTCAGTACACCCGCGCCATCGAGGCGTTGTATCCGGTTGCACTCATGTTGCCGCCGGTCAGCCGATTCTTTGTCGACCACCCGCAACGGGATGACGAAGCGCTGCGCGAACGTATCGCGAACGCGGACGCGAGCCGCGACAACATTGGCATCATCCACGCGGGCAACGAGAAGGACACGCGTGGTGGCTTTTCGCTGTACGTGCCCGAGTACTATGACGAGACCCGCGCTTATCCTCTGATCATGGCGATGCACGGCGGCTCCGGGCACGGTCGCGACTTTCTATGGACATGGCTAACGACGGCGCGAAGCCGGGGCGCTATTGTTGTCTCGCCGACATCGGCCGAGGGGACGTGGTCGCTGATGGGCCCGGACGTTGATAGCGCCAACATCGACGGCATGCTCGCCCACGTGAGTGGTCACTGGAACGTGGACTCATCAAAGCTGCTGCTGACGGGGATGAGCGACGGCGGTACGTTTTCATACATCTCTGGCCTGCGCGGGGAATCACCCTTTACCCATCTGGCGCCCAGCTCGGCCAGTTTCCATCCAATGCTGCTTGACGGCTATCCGGCCGAGCGTCTCGATGGGTTGCCCATTTATCTGATGCATGGGGTGCTCGACTGGATGTTCCCGGTCGACGTCGCGCGGGCCGCCAACGAGGCGCTCTCCGCTGCCGGTGCAAGTGTCGTCTATCGCGAGATCGATGACCTGTCGCACACGTATCCGCGGGACGAGAACCCCCGCATCATGGACTGGTTTCTGGATGAGCCTCAGGAAGCTGAGCCTGAGGCCTAGAACCGGCCGCTAGACTGGACGTCCAAAGAAGAGGACGTATTCGTCGTTGTCGTAGACCGCGAATCCGCGCAGGCCATCGTCGTGATCGGCGAGCGCTTCGCGAAAACATGCGCCGCGCGCTTTGAATTCGGAGGCCAGGGCATCCGGGTCGCTGGTGCCGACAAACGCGTCCCAACGGGCAAAGTCGTGTCGCTGCCAGTTGGGTTGCGGCGGCGTTGCCGGGTCGATCGCTTTGAGGGTGATGCGCACGCCATCCCGACCAACGATGGCGAAGAACGGCTCGTCCTGCGGCACCATTAGCTGGACTTCAAAACCGAGAATGTCGTTGTAAAACGTCGCCGAATGACGGACGTCGCTGACGATGAAAAATGGCGATATGTATGCAAGTTCTGGCACGCGATCAAAGTACCGAAGCGTGGTCAGAATAGGAAGTGCAGTCAGAATAGAAGGCTGTGTGGGTTGGTGCGTTTTGCCCTCTGGCGTCACGCGCCGAAGTGAGACCGGGTGGTGGGAGGGGCAGGGCATGCGTTCAGGTCACAAGTATCGTCACGAGGCTTTGACAGTGCGCGGGATAAGTGATCTTCTGCCTTCGTAGGCGGCGCAGCGACGAGACCGCCTTGTCTTCCCCTCGATTTTGTTGATTTGCGTGAGCCTCATGACCAATTCGCCCCACAGTTCGAGTTATCAGGCGTATTGGCTGTACCTGGCTCTCGTCCTTTGCCTTGTCTCCGGTGTGGGTGCCTCGTTCATTCAAACCGACGGCGGCGCTGTCGAAGTTCAGGACTTGCGTTGGGAGACGCCGTCCGGACATCGGATGAGTGCCCTGCTTTTCAAGCCGGCGACGGCGACCGCCGAGAACCCCGCTCCTGCGGTCATCGTGAGCCACGGCTGGTTCAACAACCGAGAAATGCAGGACCTGAATTTTGTTGAACTGTCCAGGCGCGGTTTCGTAACGTTGTCCATCGACATGTATGGCCACGGCAACTCTGAAGTGCTGCCACAGGCTGACCTCTTCAAGCGCGGCATCGGCATGTACGATGCGGTTGAAATGATCGCAACGTTGCCGTACGTCGACACGTCGGGTATTGGTGTCAGCGGCCATTCCAATGGTGCGATGGCCGCAAACCTGTCGGTGCCTGTCGATGATGCCGCCCAGACGCAGTTGATTGCCGCGGTGCTGCTGGTTGATCGGGACCCGGTCTACCAGTCCGGGGATGGTGACTACGCGAACATCTATGGCAGTCGTGATGTCGGCCTGATCCATGATGGCTACGATGAATTCTTCTTTCGCAGTCGCGATGAAAGCGGCAAGGTCCTGACGCCGCCGAGGGAGTATCTGTCTACGCCGAATGCCCAGTCGTTTCTGCACTTCGGGGCCGCCCCGTCTACCTTTTCGGATGTGCGCTCGGCAGGCGAGGTCTACACGCAGCGTGTCGGCGAACGGGATGCGGTGCGCATCATTTACAGCCTGAATCAGATTCACCCCTGGACACACTTCTCAGCCGATGCTGCGCGCGACCAGGTCATGTTTTTTGACCGGGTGTTCGGTGCGCCGAACCCCATAGAGCCCACCTCACAGGTGTGGCAGATCAGGAACGTGTTCACCGTGCTCGGGTTGATCGGCTTTGCGATGTTTCTGGTTGCATTTGCGCGCTGGTTGCTGCTAACGCGAGTGTTCGAAGGGCTGCGCATGGGCCAGGTGGAGCAGGCGGCGGGTGCCGGGGCAAAGGACGGCAATTCGGTTTCAGGTAGTGACCTCGCATGGTTCTGGGGCGGTCTCGCTGCCCTCGCCCTGACGTCCGGGGTTACCTACATCCTGCTGTTCCCGGTCGCGAACATGACGCAACCGGCCTGGCTGCCTCAGGGTCCACCGTATTTCATCGGTCTTTGGGCTGCGGTCAATGGTCTCGCCGCGCTGCTGCTGGTCGTGCTTGGCTATCAGTTGCATGGCAAAGGAGCGGGGCGGAATCTGCGCGACCTGGGCGTCCTGCCCGGATGGCGCAACGTCGGTGCATCTGCAGCGCTGTCGTTGACAGTTATTGCCGGTGCCTTCGCTATCGTCTTTGCTGTCGACTACATCTTCAAGACCGACTTCCGGGTGTGGGTCGTGACCGTTAAAGCGTTCGACTTTGACAAAGTGGTGATTGCGCTTCGCTACTTTCCGCTCTTTGCTATCTATTTTGTGGCGATTTCCATTGCGATCAACTGCACAAGTCGCGTTGTGGTAGGGGGACGCGAGTGGGCCCACACTGCCGTCATGGCGGTCGCTGCAGCTTTCGCTCCCATCGTGCTCGTCATCGCCCAGTACACGACGTTCTTTCAAAGCGGCCACACGATCAGTTGGTTTCCGGGCATTACCAGCATCTGGCTGTTTCCGGTGATCGTCTATCTTGCGGTTTCGGCGATCATCTCGCGCAAGCTCTATCGGGCAGGCGCAAATCCTTACATTCCCGGCTTCATCAGTGCGGGTGTCATCACATTAATCGCCGTTAGCAACACGCTGACAATGGGCTGACCGACCACGGCGGGCCCAGGGGGCAGGAATCAATGCCGAAGACAACCTTCGTGAATCTGGACAAGAAAAAGCAGACTGCCATCGAAAAGGCGGCGGTCACCGAGTTTGCTGCTTACGGCTTCCACGGCGCACGCCTCAATCACATTGTTGAAGCCGCCGGCATCGCCAAGGGCAGTTTCTACCAGTACTTTGAGGATCTGAGTGATCTCTATTTCCATCTGCTCGACTCGTTCAGCAAACGCAAGATGGAACTCATTCAGCAGGAGTTGGACAAGCATCAGGGCGATGGCTTTTTTGACAAATATCGATTGGTGCTGGAGACCAGTTCGCGGTTCCTTGCCCGCATCAGCGAAGATGCGCGCAGGGTGTGTGAACACCTGCCGTCGTCGCGGGATATCGATTCGCGGCGCCTCACAAGGCTGCGCAAGCAGAGTGAAGAAAACGTCTACAAGCCGCTCATTGCCGAGGCAATCCGGAAGGGAGAGATCATCAGGGATGCGGACTTTGCGCTCGCCATCGTGACGAGCACCAGCGGCATGATTAGGCAATACCTGACCAGCAAGACCGGCACGGCCAAGCTGCGCCGGGTCTATCGGGATGGCAAGTTGCTTGACGACGCGATCGACCGGTTCGTCGATTTTCTGCGGGTTGGCTTGACCAGCATCTCGGTCGAAGGTGATTCCAGACGGTAATGAACTTTCATTTTGCTGTCCCTGAGTGCCTCAACTCAGCGAGGTGGGTGGCAAAGCCCTGAGTTTGATTCGATCGACCGCCGCGGGGATTCCGGTGCCAGCGGGTTTCGCGCTGTCGGTCGCCTTCCTGCGGCCCTGGACTGATCAGATCAAAGGGACGCCGGAGTGGCGGACGCTGCTGACCGATCCGACACCGGAACATTGCGGCGCCGTCAAGTTGCTCGCCGCAAGCCTTGCGTTCAAGCCTCGGCAGCAGACCGCCCTGGACGATGCGATGGGCGAACTGGGCGACGTTGACCTGGTCGCCGTACGGTCGTCTTCGCCCGAGGAAGACCTCAAAGGCACCAGCTTCGCAGGCATGTACGCAACGTACCTCGGCACAAGCCGTGATCAGCTTGCAGCAACCATCGCCATGTCCTACGCGTCGATGTTCGATGTCCGGGTCATGGCTTACAAGCAGAAAAACGGTCTTGATCTCGAGGGCACGTGCATCAGCATCGTCGTGCAAAAGCAGCTTGTGAGCGACATGAGCGGCATTGGCTTCTCGCTCAACCCGCTCAACAACTGTTACGACGAGACGGTCATCGAGGCGAGCTTTGGTCTTGGCGAGGCGATTGTCAGTGGCATTGTGACACCGGACCGCTTTGTCGTTGACAAGGTGACGCGCCAGATTCGTGAGAAGCACATCAACAAGAAGATGATCGCAATGCACCTGGGTGACGGTGGCGGGGTGGTCAGTCTGATATTGACAAGCCGGATAAACCGGCACTCACCGATGCAGAAGTGCGTGCGGTGGCAGAACTGATAAAGCAGTGTGAAGCGCATTTCGGCTTGCCCATCGACACCGAGTGGGCGTTCGCGGGCGGCAAGCTTTACCTGCGGCAGGCCAGGCCCATCACGTCCTGAGTGCCGCTCTATCCGGAAATGGTCACCGCGCCTGGCGAGCGCAGAAAGCTTTACATGGATGTCATGCCGCTCACGCAGGGGTTCGACAACAATCTGTCGGTTCTCGGTGGTGACATCTGGTCGATTGTACTGGAGCGCTTGAAGCGGTCACTCCTGTCTGGACCCGGCGGCTACATTCTGAATCTGCACGGACGCCAATTTTTCCAGCTTCACAATCTGTTTCGTGGCCTCGGCAAGCGCGTTGGACTGATGGTACCGACTGGCATGGGCATCGACCTGGCGCAATTTGACGAGTCGATCTATGAGACCTACGTCGCCGAGAAGGCGACTGACCTTGTCAAGCAGGGGCGCAGGACCCAGGTGCGCCTGATCTTTACGATGTTGCCGTCGCTGATTCGGGCGATGTTGAAGCGGCAGCGTCACACCAGTTGCTTCTACGTTATGCTGATCCAACAACCCACCTCAGAGAATCCTGCAGGAGTCTCACAATGCCAGAACACTGCAAAGTCACCGCCATCTACACCTACCCGGTCAAGAGCTGCCGTGGCACATCGGTCCAGTCGGCGACGATCTCGCCAACCGGCATCGAGGGCGACCGCCAGTTGATGATCCTGCGGGACGGCAAGTTCATCAATCAAGCGCGTTTGCCGAGCCTCGCAACCGTCGCCACCCGCCGCATCGACGATATGTCGATCGAATTTGGCGCGGGCGGTGACTCGCCACTTGCCCACGCCATCAGCGCCGACGGCAGCGAGTCGGAGGTGAACTTCTACGGCAACCGCATTCCGGTCGTTGACCAGGGCGAAGCGCTCGCTGAATGGGTATCGAGCCTCGTCGGCGAGAATGTGCGTGTTGCTGCGCTCAAGGCAACCTTCACGCGAGCCGTGCCGCTCGATGAGTTCGCCGTCATCGACGGCAATGATCAGTCACGCTTCGTCGATGTGGCACCGATTCTGGTGACGAGCGTTGGCTCGCTCGCAGACCTGAATAGTCGCCTTGCGACGCCGGTACCCATGAATCGCTTCAGGCCCAACATCGTCATTGAGGGACTGGATGCCTTCGGCGAGGACGAGGTGTCGGCGCTTGGCCGCGACGGACTGCGCCTTATCCGGGCGACGCACTGTGAACGCTGCGCGGTGACCTGCACCGATCAGGAAACCGGCGCACGAGCGACTGAGCCGCTCGCGACGCTCAAGACCTATCGTCACCGTGATGGCGGTTATGCGGGTGGCGTGATGTTTGGCGCTTACATGGCGGTCGAAGGGACGGCGACGATACGGGTTGGGGATACACTAAACGGGGAAAACGCGGAATGAACATTCGGGCGGCAACGCAAAGAGTTGGGTAATTGCGGGTGAAGTGAGAGATTTTTCGTTGGAGACGCACTTGTGGGTCAGGGCGGTTGGCACATTCCGGGCACTGCCGCGTTGCAATGACCCAGTATCAATGGGAGCCCACGGCATTTCATGGAACAGGCGATTGTCCCGCAAGGCACGGCCCCGGAGCCGGTGGTGAAGGCGACCGTGGCCTTCAACCATATCGTTTAGCAGTCAGATAGACAGCTTGATCGCAACCTGCAAGCCCTCACCCAAGGCCTCGGCGGCGAACTATTGCGTTGGTGCGAACTCGACCCGCAGCAAATTCGTGGCGCGTTAGACGTCGCGGCCGTTGATCAGGAGACATTGCGCCTGGTCATCGATGACGCCACCAACAGCCACCTACTATTCGAGCTACTGCACCATCCCGAACTTGGCTTTCTCGCCATGCACCCCTGGTGTGAAGTCGTGCGCCGTTCGGCAAGCATCGCCACAGGGCCAAAGTCGAAGCCATGGCCGATGCGCATCCTGCTCTTCATCTCTTTGTCGCCACTCGCCGCAGGGTGTGCCGGCGGCCAGTGAATTTCTGAGGAAGAGGAGGAAATTTCTACTGTTTGCGTTTGGAACACACGCATCCGTACATAAACGGCGAGGCCGCGTCCTAGTCTAAGG
>Ga0115002_10005461_pt1 | contig 14978 bp, 19 predicted proteins | sample ArcticOcean_MG_C_8_FD_89576 | JGI IMG/M metagenome (GOLD analysis project Ga0115002, IMG submission 89576) | Marine microbial communities from western Arctic Ocean - ArcticOcean_MG_CB11_86 | ecosystem: Environmental > Aquatic > Marine > Oceanic | place: Arctic Ocean: Canada Basin | collected... | reverse complement strand
GGGGGGGGCGGGTGGGACGTGCGGGGGGGTGTGGGGGGGGGGGGGGTGCGGGCGCGCAGGGGGCGGGGGCGGTGGGGGGGGGGGGCCGGGGGGGGGGGGGGGGGGGGGGGGGGGGGGGGGGGATTTCGCCGGTCATCGTTGTGACCCTTTCGTGAAACGGTCGGTGAGGGCTGTCCTCGATCGCGACGCCACCCTCGTGGACGCGACACCGCCGAGGCGTCTAAGATCAATCTCGGTGCTCAACCGGCGTCAAGTCGAGCCCCACCAGACATTGCGCGAGACGATCGAGCACCTGGCACTCTGTCGGATCTCGCGCCTGGTGAGTGCGCAAGGACGGTCCGCAAGATGACCATTAACCGCTCGAGACTGACTGCGCGCGTCCGCGCGTCTACGCCCGCGCGTCGCCGCTTCCTCGGTGGCTTCGCCACGCTGCTGGCGGTGCTCGCGATCGCCGCAGCAGGCTGCAGCTCGGGCGCGGCGCGCGAGCCGGTGACGGAGAAGCCCGCTGCGCCCGCTGACGACGGCGCCTCCGGCGGCGGCACCAGCTTGCGGACGGCCGACGGCTCAACCAGCGCGGGCGCCCCACCAGCGGAGGGCAGCTCAACTCCGGAGCCGACCGTCGGCAGCATCGACGATCTCGTCGACCAGTTCGGTCACCCGCCCGGCTACGACTTCGGTGAGCTCCGTATCCCGGCGATCGGGGTCGCGGCCCCGATCGGTATCAGCATCGTCGACGGGGCAGCGGGCACCGAGATCGGGTCACCTGAGGGTCCGGCAACGCTCTTCTGGTACAACTTCGACGCCTGGGAGGGGCTCGGCGGCGTGCCCGGCGAAGGCGGGAACGCGGTCTTTGGCGGTCACGTCGATATCTCGGCCTACCTGCCATACGCGGACGTGACCTACCACGGCCCGGCGGTGTTTCGAGACCTCTTTCTCCTCGTTACGGGCGATCGAATCGTCGTCGACCGCAACGGTGTCACGCTCGAGTACGCGGTGAGCTGGTCCGAACAGATCAACGCGGGCGACAGCAACCGCTGGGGCGAAATCTGGAGCGCCGACGTTGAGACTGACTCGATCACGCTCTACACCTGCGGCGGAGATTTTGACTGGAACTCGCTCAGCTACGCCGACCGCTACGTTGTCCGCGCCACCCTCATCAGCTCCTTATAACCGTCGTTGACGGCTAGTGACCTGGCGGGCGGCGTGCGCGACATCGCCGAGGGTGTTCCGCTGCCTCCGATGCCCAGTGCAACGCCAAGCAGAGCAGACGACTCGACCATCCCTCGAGGTGGGCGGCTGCGCGCTAAGCGTCGAAGCCGCTTAGCTAATCACACCGGTGATGCGCAGCTCCTCGAGGCGGGTGGCCTCCAGACCGAGGTCGCTCGCGAGGATCTCCTCGGAGTGCTCGCCCATCAGCGGGGCGCGCTGAATCGGGACCTCGCTACCAGACATCCGAGGCGCGAAGCCCAGCACACGGATCTCGCCGTGCTCGGGGTGATCGAGCGTCTTCACGAAGCCACGCTCGTTCAGGTGCTTGTCGGTGAAGAGGTCGCGCGTGTCGAAGTTCTTGCCGACCGGCACGCCCGCCTCGCCGAGGATCGTCATCGCCTCGTGCTTCGTACGGGTACGGGTCCACTCCGCGACGATCTTGTAGAGCTCGGCGGCATTCGCGAGGCGGGGCGCGTCCTCGTGGAAGCGCGGGTCGTCGACCAGATCGGGGCGGCCGATCGCGCGCGCCATCGCCTCCCACATGTGGACTTGAGAGCACATCACGAACACGTAGTCGTTCGGGCCCGGCTCCTCGTTGGCTGACGCGGGCTCCGCGGGAGCGCACGGGTAGAGGTTGGTCGTGGCGGCGGTCCCGTTGCCGTTGCGCGGCGCCACCGCGTTGCCCCAGTCGCCGCCGATCGCGATCTGGGTGCGCATGTAATAGGTCATCGCTTCTTGCATCGAGATCTCGATGTGCTGGCCCTCGCCGGTCTGGAGCTGCTGCACGTAGGCGGCCGTGATCGCCAGCGCGAGCTGCACGCCAGTGCCTGAGTCGCCGACCGTCGCGCCGGGCCGCATCGGTGGGCCATCGGCCTCGCCGGTGACGGAGAACGCACCCGCAGTGGCCTGCGCGACCATGTCGAAGCATTTGTAGTCGGAGTACGGCCCGGAGGTGCCGAACCCCTTGAGCTGCGCGTAGATGATGCGCGGGTTCGCCTGCTTCATCGTCTTGTAGCCGATATCGAGCCGCTCGACGACGCCGGGCCCGTAGTTCTCGACGAACACGTCATAGTGCGGCGCCATGTCCAGCAGGATTTGCTGCCCCTCGGGCCGCTTTAGGTCGAGCACGATGCTGCGCTTGTTGGAGTTCCAGTTGATGAAGTAGGGCGCGTTGCCCTCGCCACGCGCGCCGCCACGCCCCGGGTCGCCGAACCCCGGCGGCTCGACCTTCACCACGTCCGCCCCGAGCCAGGCGAGTGCCTGCGTACAGGACGTCCCCGCCTCGTACTGCGTCATATCGAGGACCCGCAACCCCTGGAGTGCAGTGTTGCGGCTGGGCTGATCGGCCATCGTCGTGCCCCTTCGCCAGCCGCCGCCATCGAGGCGGGGCGGCTCATGGCGGCATCTTAGCAGCCAAAGCAAACGTGATGGTCTGGGATACCGCCGCGGAGCGGCTAGATGAAATCCGAATCGCCGCAGGTGATGTGCACCGCCGCGTCCGGCTCCGCAAGGAAGGCGAACTGCTTTTCGGTGAAGATCCCAGCGGTGTAGCGCACGCTGGGGTTCCGACCAGCGCTGAGGAACCCCGTGCCCACGCAGCGTGGCGACGTACGGGTGCTGCTGTGTGAGCCGACACTGGATGTCGGCCGAACCTTGCGAGGCGGCCATCGAAAGCGCGTCTTCCACCAGCACGTCGACCACGTCGAGGCGGTCCGGGCGCACGAGCAGATCGACGATCTGCGCCGGGTCGGCGTACAGCTTCGTCACCGCTCAGCCGAGGACGCGATCGCCGTCAACTGCTACGCGGACCACGAATCGGTCCGATCGATGGTCCGCGTAACGCCAGTTCAGATAGTCCTGCGTGCGCTCGACGGCGAAGTCGAACTGGTGCTTCGCCTCGTGCCAGAGTGCGTCCGTTCGATCGTCGAAGCGATTGAGGGTCACGATCTCACCCTCGAAGCTGGGGCGCTGCCATCCGAACAGGCTTCGGAGGCGGTGTCGTGCAGCCTCGAGCGCGACGCGGGCTGCGTGCTGCCACCTGGCCGTGCGCAGCGGGATCGAAACCAGGCTGCGGAGCGACGCGGGCTTCCACCACACCAGCACGTGGTTGCCCAATGTCGGGTTCTCGATGCTCTCCTTGCGGATCGACGTGTGGTGCGGGAGCCAGCTCAGCAACATGTCGTGGTCGTTGTGGCCCATCGCCTCGCGCAGCGCGTGGCGTTTCTCGCGGATGCGCATGAACTGCCAGTCGGGGTGCACGCACTGATCGGCGACATCCACCGCGATCCCAAGCTGCCCGCGCACTCAAACGCTGCGACGGATCTGGAACGCGGCGGCGATCACCGCCCGGTCGTCGTCCATCAGCGTCGCGAGGTTCTGATGCGTCCATGACGCGTCGTTCGCGTGCATCTTCCATTCGACGTGTTCGGCGACCGCGCAGTTGATCTCGTACGGCGGTCACGGATTGAACGACGCTAGCAGCAGCTCCGTGATCACGCGGTCGGGATCGGTCGTCGGATCCTCGGTCGTGCGCGCGAGCGCCTTGAGGCCGAGCCGGTGCCACTCGTCGACCTCGGCCGGTGCGACGTCGTACTCGAGGGCGATCTGTTCCGGGGATAGGTCGCAGAAGTAGCGCAGTGCGAGCACGAACAACCAGTACCGCGGTACCAACAACGGAGAGGACAAACACAGCAAGTGCGCCCAGTAGTACAACGATCGCGCGGCCGCCTTCCCTATCTCGTTAACCGTCGGCGTGACGGTTCTGGGAGGTAGTCGCGCGCTGCGGGTTTCCCCGTGGCGGTTACTGACGCTTACCGCTCCGGCATCAGCCAGTGCCGGACCAACAGTTCGCTGTGCTCTGGACGCCCAACAGCCCGGCCAATTGACCGGGCTGTTGGTTCGTTCCGAAGTTGACCGGACCGCGTTGCGGTCGGTCAGATGGGTCGGCTGACCCTAGCGGCGGTCGTAACCACCACCACCGCCGCCACCGCCGCTGCCGCCGCCGCCGCGGTAGCCACCACCACCACCGCCGCCACCGCCGCCACCGCCGCCACCGCCGTAGCCACCGCCGCCGCCGCCGCCGCCGCTGCGGGGCTCACGAGGCTTCGCCTCGTTGACGTTGAGGCGACGACCGCCGAAGTCGGTGCCGTCCAGGGTCTGAATCGCTTTCGCGGCGTCGTCCGTACCCATCTCGACGAAACCGAAGCCGCGCGGGCGACCGGTCTCGCGGTCGGTCGGCAGTGCGACCGAGTTCACTTCGCCGAACTCGGCGAAGAGCTGCTCAACAGCAGCTTCGTCCGTGTCGAACGGCAGGTTTCCTACATAAATTCTCTGAGCCAAGGTGATTCCTCACTTCTCGTCGGCATGCGCCAACACATGAATCGCGCGCCGAGACGCACGGTTCCGAAAGATCTCAGGCGCAACGTGGAAGCTTGGAACGGATACGACCAGGACGCGGGGCTGAGCGCACGCCATCGGTGACGCGCTAGATCAACCGTAGCACGTACCCGGATGATGGTTTACCCGCAGATCTGGCATCCCGCGGGACTTCCGTTGACGTATTACGGGCGTGTAAGCGGGCAGGATCCGGTCCCGGCGTCCAAATCCATCGTACACTCACCATCCTTGGGACGTGCAGTATCGCAGACAGACGCCTCGCGTGCGCACGCGCGGTAACAGCGGTGCGGTCGGAGCATTGAGATGGATCGCCAGGCCGTCGTCGCCACGCAACTCACCAAACGCTTCGGCGACAACGTCGCCGTCGATGGCGTGACCTTCGAGGTCCAAGACGGCGAGATCTTCGGCCTGCTCGGCCCAAATGGCGCGGGTAAGACCACCACCATCCGCATGATTACCTGCGCCTCGCCGATCACGGCGGGCCACCTCGTCGTCTCCGGCCACGACGTCGCCGAGGAGCCGCGTCTCGTGAAGTCGCGCATCGGCGTCGTCCCGCAGGACGAGAACCTCGATCCGGACCTGCCGGTGCGCAAGAACCTGGAGGTCTACGCGCGCTACTTCGACCTGCCGGGCGACGTGATCCAGCGCCGCGTCAGTGAACAGCTCGCCTTTTTCGAGCTGGAGGCGAAGGCGAAGGACCGCGTCGACACGCTCTCCGGCGGGATGCGACGGCGGCTGCTGATCGCCCGCGCCCTGATCCACGAGCCCGACCTCTTGGTGCTCGACGAACCGACGGTCGGCCTCGACCCGCAAGCGCGCCACCTGGTCTGGGATCAGCTCCGTCGGCTCCGTGAGCACGGCGTCACGCAGCTCCTCACCACTCATTACATGGATGAGGCGGCCCAGCTCTGCGACCGGATCGTGGTGATGAATCACGGGACGATCCTCGCCGAGGGCACGCCGCGCGCCCTCGTCCGCGAGCACGCCGGCGAGCGTGTGCTGGAGCTGCGGCTCCCTTCCGAGGAACGCGACGCCCTGCTCGCCGAAGCGAACCTGCCCGGCCTTGACCTCGAGGCGTATGGCGACGTCGCCTATCTCTTCGGCGATGAGGTCGCGCTCGCGCTGATCGCGACGCAGCTCGACGACGAGTTCCGCAGCCTGTTCCGTCCCGCCAACCTCGAGGATGTCTTCCTGCGGCTCACCGGACGGGACCTGCTCGAATGAGCGCCGCCCGTGCCCTCGTCACTTCGCCTGACCTCTCCAGCGGTGCTCGCCACGTCTGGCAGCGCAACTTCGACGTGTTCCGCCGCATCTGGCGCACGGAGTCGCTCGGGATTGGCCTCGAGCCGTGGATCGTCATCGTCGCGATGGGCTTCGGCCTCGGTCGCTTCGTCGAGCTCGACAGCGAGCAGACTTACATTCAGTTTCTCGCGCCAGGCCTGCTGGCGATGTTCCCGATGTTCGCGGCGATCTTCGAGTGCGGCTGGGGCGCGTTCATGCGCCTCGAAACCCATCGCACCTACGAGGCGGTGCTGACCACCCCGGCCAGCGTCGACGACCTCGCCACCGGCGACATCCTCTGGGGCACCACGCGCGCCACCTTTAACGCGATGTACATCCTCGTCGTCTTGTTGATCCTCGCTCCGTGGGCCGAGGCGATCACCTCACCGTGGGCGATTCTCTTGCTGCCGATCGCGCTGCTGCAGGGCTTCCTCTTCAGCGCGCTCGCCATGTCCTTCGCCGCGCTCGCGCGCGCGATGAGTCACTTCGGCTACCTCTTTAACGTCGTCGTGATGCCGATGTTCTGGCTCTCGGGCGGCTTTTTCCCATTGGAGAACCTCCCCGATTGGGCGCAACGTGTCGCCTGGTTCATGCCGCTGGTCCACTCCGTCCAATTGAACCGCGCTGTCCTCGCGGGCGACCTCCACCTCGGCCTGCTCGTCGATGTCGCATGGCTGCTCGTTGGGGGCTGGGTCTTCTACCGCATTGCGCTCGCGCTCATGCGCCGCCGGTTGGTGGTGTAGCGCCCGACTTTCGAGGGCGCGTCACCCCGCCCGATGGTCGATCGGAGTGCGCACGCTCTCGCACGATTCGATCACCTCGCCCGCGTCGAGCAGAAAATCCTCGCGGAAGCGCGGGCCGACGAACTGGACACCCATCGGCAGCCCGCCCACCTCGCCGAGCGGGATCGACAGGACCGGCAGCGCGATCGAAAGCTGGAAGCGGTTCGCCTGGATGCCGCGTTGCGACCCTTCTGCGCTCGCCATATCGAGGTCGATCGGGAGCGGGGATTCCTCGGAGCTGGGCAGCACGACGATCAGGTAGTCCTCGAAGAACTACGCCCAGCGCGTGATCAGCGCGTCGCGTTCGATCTGGCGCGCGAGGACCGATCGAAGTCGCCGCGCTCGTAGGCATCGACCCAGAGCTGCATCGAGCGCTTGCTGTCTTCGTCGCCCAGTTCCTCCATCCGCGGCTGGAGCGCGCCGAACACGTTCGGGATCGCGAGTTCGTGCCACAGCTCCGCCGCGCGCGAGAGGTCGGACGGTGCTGCCGCTGTCACCTCGTAGCCTGCATCCGCGAGGTAGGCGCCCGCTGTTTGGATCGCCTTGGAGACCGACGGGTGCACCTCGGGGCCCTCGGGCGTCGGGACGATCGCGACGCGCAGCGGCCGAGGCAGTGGCGGACCCTCAAGCCGCACATCCACCCAGCGGGTGGATGTGCGCGTCGCGTACCGTCCTCGTGAGTGGGCCCTGCATCGCCCACTGGTAGCCACCGAGGCCGCGCCCCGGCGGCGTGATCGTGCTCGTCGAGGCGATGCGCCCCATCGTCGGCCGCGACCCGACGATGCCGTTGACGTATGCCGGGTAGCGAACCGACCCACCGATGTCGTTGCCCCAGCTGATCGCGCTGATGCCCGTCGCCACCGCAGCCCCGGCACCGCCACTCGATCCGCCAGGCGTGACAGCCGGGTCCCGCGGGTTGAGGGTGCGGCCGTGCAGGTCGTTCTTCGTGAACCAGCGCATCGAGAACGGCGGCGCGTTCGTGCGACCGATGAAGATCGCGCCCGCGGCACGCAGATGGGCGATAACCGCGGCGTCGCCTGTCGGCATCTGGTCCGCGAACGAGACGATCCCGTTGTCGGTCGGGTGCCGAAGCTGGTCGGTGTTGATCTTCGTCGTGACCGGCACACCGTGCAAGCAGACCGAGCGCGTCGCCTCGGTGTTGTGCGGCGGCGGATGCAGCCGACGCTAGCGCCTCGTCATCCATCGTCCGTACGACGGCGTTGAGCGCGGGGTTCACCTCGTGCCGCCGCTCGAGGGTGGATTCGGTCGCCTCACGCGCGGTCAGCCGGCCGGTGCGAATCCGCGCGGCTAGCTCCACCGCGTCGAGCTGCCAGGGCGCGGCATTATCGCTGTCGGACACCATCGCGTTGCTCCTCGGATGCGCGGCGAGCGATTGGGGCGCTCGCAGTCCGCCGCGGCATAGGCGGCTCGCGCGGGCGCGGTGCAGCGATTGACCCGTCATGCGTGATACCTGCCATCCGACTCTGACCTTGAGCAGTTGAGCTTCCGGTTCCCCCAACAGGCCCCCGTGGGCGGCTTGTGGGTGTGTCCTAGTGGCTACCATGCTTGAACAGGGCGGCCACCGATGCTCCTTCGAGCGAGAAGCCGTGCCCGACGCTTTGACCGAGAGCCTCCTTCAGCGGTTGAGCGAAAATGATTCGCGTGTTCTGCCGAGTTACTTTGGGCTGCTCTAGGTACACGTTGGCAAGTTCACGGGCTCGTTGGACCGTTGTTCCGTCGGGGACGACATCGGTGACCCCCTAGGTCTGGGCGGTCTCGGCCGTAATGGCTGAGAGTTCATCAGGAAAGCCTCGGTGAGGCTGGAGCCGGCTCTATGACGCCACACCGTGTGGATACCGTCTTCGGGGGCGATGCCGCCCGCAAAGTGCGGCAAATCGTTGAAGGTGGCACCTTCGCCGACCACGATGACGTTGGCCATCAGCGCGTATTCGGTGTGAAGGTGGGCCTTGCAGGATGGTGGCGCGATGGCCGGGCACCCGCCCGGTGCGTCGGCGTCTACGACGGACGCTCCCTCGGATGCGTCACCGATACCCGTCGACGAACCACTCGAGGCCGACGAGCCGCCCGCCGAGGACCCGTCGCTTGCAAGCGATGACCCACTGAGGAACCCTCTACCGATGAGCCTGTCGCAGACGAACCTGAGATCGACGACAACGCGCCGCCTCCCCCACCTGAGCCGATGAACGCCAGTGAACTGGCCGATTTCGTTCGCAGGCATCCGCGTCTCTCGGTGTTCGAGGCACAAGACGTCGAAGCCATCGCAGACCTGATCGAGAACCCCGAGACCACGCAGGTCGAGCTCATCTCGCCGGTCGACCGCGTCATCGCCTGGAACGTCGGCATCGGCCCCTTGAGGATCGACGTTAAACTCACCGGCGTGAGCAACACGGAATCCGGCGTGTCCTTCAGGTTCACCGGTGGATTTGAGATCCTCGTCAACGTGGCGGACGGTTGTGTGGTGCTCGACGTCCCGCGGTCCTTCAGTCGGTTCACCGGTAGCGTCGACGGCTACCTGGAGTCACTCAACGACAGCTTCAGCGAGACCGGTCGCCGCGTCGTCTCGATCACAAAGACCGAGGACTTATTCCTCGAGATCGTCACCGAGCCTGTAGGCAGCTAGAACGCCGGGTCGTTCGGTTCCGCCCCCATCAGCATTCGACTGGCCTCGTACTGGAATCGTCGAGAATCGCGCCCTCTACACAGCGAGGAGTTCGCGATGCCGGTGATCAGCTTCGGGGTGACCTAGCGCCAGTCGTTCGCGGACGGTCGCAAGTTCGGTGACGTCGGCTCATTCACGAGGATCGACGGCATGCTGCGGTTCGCCTTCAATCCGCTCGCCGAGGTGAATGCGGCGGTCGTTGACTTCGAACTCGCGCCGCGCGACGAGAGCGGGCGCGTCCTCGCGAGCGCAGACGTGAGCCTGGTGGTGCCGGACGATCCGGCACGAGGGAATGGGCCGCTGCTCTTCGATGTGCCGAATCGCGGCTGCAGCATCACGTCAAGGTCGCTCAACGAGGCCGGTCTGGCAGCGTTCTATGACTTGTTGGCTCCCGGCGACGGACTCACATTCCGGCGTGGCTTCGCTCTCGCCAGCGTCGCGTGGCAATCCGACGTCGATCCGATTCCGGGCGCGCTATCCAGCTCGCTGCCCTCGGCGGGGAGCGACGCGGCGCCGGTGACCGGCTAGACACAGGTGGAGCTCCGGCCGCTGGTGCCCGGCACGCAGACCCTGCTCTCGTCGCTGCGCAACGTCCCGTACGAGCCAGTCGATCCCGAAGCGCCCGACGCCCAACTGATCGTGCGTCTGTATGAGAACGGCACCGGCGAGCTAATCCCAACCGGTAGCGCCGAGCACGCCGCACAGACCGGCGACGTCGGGTGCACGAAGACGACCGCGCGCCGCTGTGCGAGCTCCTTGAACACCGGCTCGAGCGCCGGATCACCGAGGTAGGTCCCGTGGTAGTTACTCATCAGCACCACGGCGTCGGCCTGCAACTCATCGAGGCTGTAGGCGATCTCGGCGAGCGCGGCGTCGATGTTGGGGAGCGGTAGCGAGGCGAAGAGGCCGAATCGCCCGGGCTCGTCGCGCACCGCTTCCGCGCCCGTTTCGTTCACCTGGCGCGTGAGCGCCTGCGCCGCGCCATCGTCGCCGAAAACGACGCCCGGCGAAGACACCGAGAGCATCGTATTCCCAATCCCGCACGCATCCATCGCCTCCAGTTCCCTCGCGACGTCCCACGGTGGCCGGTTGATACACCTCGGGGAGGTAGTGTGCGTGTACGTCGATTCAATTCACGTCTGGCCTCGAAGCTGCGTTCCGTCACCTGGGCGATCGACGCCACGATAGCGAATCGCCGAGGCGCGAGACGGTCGGTTACGCGACGCCGCCGATCCCGAGGTACGACCCGAACGGCAGTCGGAAGCTAGCGTCCGCTTGCCGCCACGGCTCGAGGATGCGGTCGAGCTCCGAGGTCGCCTCGGCCCGCGTCGCTTCGTCGAGCTCGAACCACGGGGCGCTCCAGGGGAGCGCTTGGAGGTGGTCTTCGAGGTAGTCCGCGAGCGGCGGGATCGCCACCTCGGCCTCGATCAACCGCACGTCGATCTCCGTCAGGTTCGCCGCCAGCAGCCAGCCGCGCACTTCGGCTGAGGTCTCTACGCTCGGCTGCTGGTCGGGTGGCAGTTGGGTATTGCAGTAGCGGCTCAGCATCGCCGTCTGCTCACCGAGGTAGGGTGACCTCGAGAAGCGGCTGCCCGCCCAGACCGTCGCGCCGATCCGCGCGCCCGACCGCGCCGCGCCATCTCCGCGAGGCCCGCGACCTGGTCCCGGAAGAATTGCAGCCCCTGCTGACAGGTGATCGCGTCGAACTCATCGGTGTTGAACGGGAGCTCGAGTGCCGACGCCTCGTGCCACTCGATCGGACACGGCGCCTCGAACGGCACATCGCGCGCGGCCGCCAGCATCCCCGCGTTGAGGTCGGCGCCGACGACACGGCCCTCGAAACCGGTCGCTTCAGCGGCGATCCGTGTTGCGAGCCCGGTGCCGCACGCCACATCGAGCACGGCGTGACCCGGCTCGACGGTCGCCGCGACCAGCGCCTCCGCGAACGGGCGCATGAACAGCTCCACGGTGCGCCGGTAGTAGGCGGGCGCGTCCGCGCCGACCTGAAATCCGGGACCCTTGATCATGCCGCCGCATCTCGTGATCACGAGCCGACACTATCTCACGAAAAGATCACGAGAAAGGTTCATCGATGCTCACGATTGAACCAGGTCGCTCGGGGAAGTTGGACTCGCCTCCCGCACCTCACCCGATCAGGACATTGTTCCTGCCGATGCGCGCGATACGATCCGCAGCCGGGCCGCGCCGCCAACGTCTGCGCGCCTGCAACCCACCGAGGCCTCTCCATGCCCCTACAGCTCCGCTCCACCATCTCCAGCGCCGGCGAGCTGAAGCTCGAGTTCGCCGAAATCGAGACGCCGACGCCCGCATCCGACGAGGTGGTCATCCGTGTCGAGGCGACGCCGATCAACCCCTCCGACCTCGGCCTGCTGCTCGGCCCGGCCGACATGTCGCAGGCCAGCGTCTCCGGCAGCGGCGCCGACGCCGTGCTCACCGCTCCGGTTCCCGCGGGCCTGCAGCCCTCGGCGGCGGCCCGTTTCGACAAATCGATGCCCGTCGGCAACGAGGGTGCCGGGACCATCGTCGAGGCCGGAGACAGCGCCGCGGCGCAGGCACTCCTCGGCGAGACGGTCGCGGTCCTCGGGCGTGAGATGTACTCGCAGTTCCGCGTCGTGAAGGCGAACCAGGTGCTGCGCCTGCACGACGGCACAACCGCCGAGCAGGCCGCGTCCTGCTTCGTGAACCCGCTGACCGCGCTCGGGTTCGTCGAGACGATGAAGCTCGAGAACCACACGGCGCTGGTGCAGACGGCTGCCGCTTCGAACCTCGGTCAGATGCTGCAGAAGATCTGTACCGCCGATGGCGTTGACCTCGTGAACATTGTGCGCAAGGCGGAGCAGGTCGAGTTGCTGAAGGGTATCGGCGCGAAGTACGTCGTGAATTCCAGTGAGCCCACCTTCATGGCCGACCTCGTCGCCGCGCTCACCGAGACCGGCGCGACGCTCGCCTTCGACGCGCTCGGTGGCGGCCGCCTCGGGAGCGACATCCTCGCGGCCATGGAGGCGGCGGCGATGGCCAACGCGAGCGGCTTTAACCCCTACGGCTCCACCGTGCACAAGCAGCTCTACATCTACGGCGGCCTGGACACCTCGCCGACCGAGTTGCGCCGCGCCTACGGGATGTCCTGGGGCATCGGCGGCTGGTTGCTTCGGGCCTTCCTGGAGCGCATCGGCGCCGAGGCGACTGAGCGCCTGCGCCAGCGTGTGGCAGACGAGGTGACGACCACCTTCGCCAGCAGCTACTCGAAGACGATCTCCCTCGAGGGCGTGTTGGACCTCGACAATGTCGCGGTCTACAACCAGCGTGCGACGGGCGAGAAATACCTCGTGAACCCCAACCTCGGCGCCTAAGCGGGGGGTCTCACCGGTAACCGACACGGATACCTCGGGGGTTGCGGTGGCGCTGCTGGTGGTTGGTCCGATCAATGCGCTGCTCGTAGCACCAACCACCACCTACACCGTCGAGGCGTGTAGCCCTGATGGTCTGACGGTGCCATACCGCTGGCTGCTGGTCGCCGACCCGGAGGAGGGCTGCGGCACGTTCACGCCGATCGATGCGGCGACTCAAGTCGAGACGATCACTGGCGCCGCCGCAGGGACCGGAACCTACGAGGGTCGCGCTCGCGTGATCCTGACGCCTGACGACTACCACGCATCGAGGAGGGCGATGATTGGTGTGATCGTGACTGACCACGGTGGTGCGCTATCCCACGCGGCGATCGTCGCGCGTGAGTTCGGAATTCCCGCAGTGGTCGAGACTGTTTCCGCGACGCAACTAATCACCGACGGTGAACGTGTGGTTGTCGACGCTGAGACGGGTACCGTCGAGCGAGTCGCCTGACCGGTCGTTCGACACTGCCGCTGCCTCGATCGCTCGCGGATCAAGGTCGGTGCTCCTGCCGATCAAGATCCCGGCGGCGACGACCGCAGCGAAGACGATGGCGAGAATCAGCAGACCCGTCCGAGGCTCGATGAGCCAACACATGACTGGCACTACGTGACTCTGTCACCCGGTGTGCTGTCCGGCAGTACCGATAGCGAGCTGCTCGCTGCTCCACCGTCTCGGCGGCACTCTCAGGGCGAGCGGAGGCGGAACCTGCTGATGGCAGAACACGAGGGCCGAGTCGCCGACTCGGTACACCGTCTCGCTCGCGTCTGGTGCGCGATGGCACGATCGCGTTTGCGAACTAGACGACCGAACATCTACTCGGGCTCGAACGACGCGACCTCTACGCTGAACCGATCGAACTGGTCATCCCCGAGCGATCCCACGTCCAGCATCGGACGGATCGCAGCGAGTACCTCGATGCTCCGTGCGGGCTGGCCGGACGCCGCCAACTAGCGAGGTGCTTCGCTAACCCTCGAGGATCAGGCGCGTCAGTTCGTCCGCCGCGCTCAGCATCGGGTAGTGGCCGGTGTCCAGCTCGTGCCAGGTCGCACCGAGGGCTTTGGCGCAGCGCCGCTGGTGCACCTCGCCCGGGTTGGGCGCCTGCTGGCAGTAGATCACGGCCGCGTCCCACTGCTGGCCCCAGAAGCGCTCGAGGTGGACTGGTTCGTTGAACACTGCGATCGGGTGCAGCCCGAAGCGGTCGGCCGCCCACGCGGCCAGCTCCGGTTCGATGCTCGTGCTCAGGGTCTCGAGCGCGCCGTCGCGCGAGGGACCGGTCGCGACCTCGGTCGTGAGCTCCGCTGGCCGGGTGACGATGTCGCGGATCTTCTCGCCATCGAGTAGCGCGAGTGCGTCGACGAAGACGAGGCGCTGCACGCGGTCGCGGGCGAGCTCGGCGACCTGCGCCAGCACCATCCCACCGGACGAGGTGCCGACCAGCACCACCGCGTCGAGGTCCTCGTAGCGCAGCAGCTCCACGATCTCCGCGGCATGCGTCTCGGCGGAGATGCCGGGCCGGGCCTGCGGGGTCCGCTCAGCGCAGCCATCCAACGAGGGCGCGTACACCCGGTGCCCAGCGGCGCGGAGCTGTGTCGCGACCGGCCCCCAGATCCAGCCGCCCTGGTATGCCCCGTGGATCAGCATGAATGTCGCCATGTCGTCGTTCCTCTTCGTCCCCATAGGGCTAACGCACGTCGAAGACGAGCTTGCCGCGAAGGTGGCGACCCTCGCTCACGCGGTGGGCAGCGACCACCTCGGACAGCGGGTAGCGCGTGAGCTGTGGCGCGTGGATCGCGCCTGCCTCGAAGTACGCGTTGAGCCGTTCGAGGTATGACCGATCGCGGTCGACCTTCGGTCGCAGCGAGGTGTAGTCCGGGCTCGGCGAGGGCAGGCCCGCCCCCGAGGCGATGAACGCGATCCGGCCGCCGGGCTTCAGTACCTCGAACGATCGCTCCGCCACGTCCCCGCCGACGGTCTCGTACACGGCGTCGCAGACTCGCCCGAGGTCCGTGAAGTCCCGCTCGTGGTAGTCGATCACCTCGTCAGCGCCGAGGCGGCGCAGATAGCTGTGGTTGCCCGCGCTGGCCGTGGTGATCACCCGCGCGCCGATCTGCTTCGCCAGCTCGATCGCCACGCCGGCGACGCCGCCAGCGCCGCCCTGGATCAAGATCGTCTCACCCGCCTTGAGGTGGATGGTGTCCTCGATCGAAATCAGCGCGGTC
>Ga0115002_10005457_pt1 | contig 14988 bp, 11 predicted proteins | sample ArcticOcean_MG_C_8_FD_89576 | JGI IMG/M metagenome (GOLD analysis project Ga0115002, IMG submission 89576) | Marine microbial communities from western Arctic Ocean - ArcticOcean_MG_CB11_86 | ecosystem: Environmental > Aquatic > Marine > Oceanic | place: Arctic Ocean: Canada Basin | collected... | reverse complement strand
CCGCTGCTTTTTATGCAGGCAGCCAGCATGCACGTGTTTATGCCTTGCTACTCAGCCTAATTCTGGTGGGTGGCCGGATGCTCTACCATGGCACGGCGGCCGAATCCCCCTTTCAATGTCTTTTCAATCAGCGGTTTGGATCGCTAGTTCTCGTCGCGCTACTCTACTTCGTGCCGGCTTGGTACTACCGGACAAGACTTGCTGTTCGGCCGCCAGGCCTTACGGCATTCGAAGAATCATCGCCAACATTTTTGCATTTGTTAGGTAACGCCGTGCTCATCACAGCAATTTCACTGGAAGTTCACAATTGGTTCCAGCCAATCGGCAATCAGTTGAGTCAAATATCAACAGCTGAGCAAGCGAGCTATTCGGTCGGATGGGCCATTTATGCCGGCGTACTAGTCGCGGTAGGTTTTATGCTCAAATATCGCTTACCCCGATTCATGGGGCTCGTTGGATTCTTGCTGGTGGCGCTTAAGGTATTCTTAGTGGACTTGGCTAATTTGCCGCTAATTTTCCGAGTAATCGCCTTGGCGGTGCTAGGCGGCATGTTGCTGCTGACATCGTTCTGGTATCAGAAGTTCAGCGCACGTTTGAAAATGGAATGACGGTACCAAGAGGGATTGGTCGATATGGAAGCCTATTCCAAGTTCACGCTACAATAACCGCATGCTCGCACGCTACAAAATCTATCGCGGCAAGCCAGTCGCTGGCGTAACACTCCCGACAGGCGTTCGGCAAGACACGCGCAAACACACGCGCCATTGCCTCCGTCCCCAAGCGGAAAGCGTCGCCGAGTACCTAGCCAAGCCGTCGGCACGCGCTTGGAAGAAATTGTCGGGCAGCTATCTGAACACTATCAAACAGCGTTGCAAAGAAAACGCGACGCCAATCGACAAATTGGCCGAACTGGCCGCCAACAAAAGCGTCTACCTCGGTTGTTCTTGCCCAACCGAGAAAAATCCCAACGTGCAGCATTGCCATACGGTGTTGGCGCTGGAGTTTATGCAGGGGCGCTATCCAAATCTTGATGTCAAACTATCCGCGTGAACCTACTGGGTTCCATTCGGTCGGACTATTCTGCGGAGTCTGATGACACATGAGTGACACTCATTGGCCAGGTCCGGGCTAAGGCCACCAGAGATTGACTCAGTACTTGAGGTGAGGCTCGAGCTTGGCCAAGATCTTGGGCCCAATTCCTGGTACGCGTAGCAGGTCTTTCGATTCCAGGAATTTGCCGTCTGCACGGGACTCAATAATCGCATTGGCTTTCGTCTCGCCGATTCCTGGAAGGCGCATTAACTCATCGCGCGCCGCCGTGTTGGGATCAATTCTTGCGCCGGGTGGTAGCGCGGCATCGTTTTGAGCGGCTGCCAGATCGGCTTCTTCTTTGCGTTCTACTCGCCTCTCTTCAGGTAACGACTTCCAATCGGTCAGTGCCCATGCCCCCGCGCGTGACGAGGCTGCCGCCAACTCAAGATCCTTCAGCTGCTGTCGGTACTCGTCGCGCGAGATCCCCGTGGGTGTCCGGCGATAAACTCCCACGGGCCTAGCTAATCCGGCTCGTACCAGCTCCGCTGCCAAATCCTTTCCGCTATCCATCGTCACAAAACCGTAATAGCGCTTGTATCTTGCGTCACCTCGGGCATCTGCCCAAGCCGTGTGCACGATGAACTTATTGGTCAGCAACACTTTGGCACGTTTGGCGGCCTGGTGGCCCAATCCTTTCGCCAAGGCAATTGAGTTCTCTAGGTTCCAGATTCCAAAATAGCGTCCCTGCGCCCTGAGCCGAGTCGCATTTGCTTTGCCCACAACATGCGACTCGAGACAGTCCACCCCGTAGAGGCGAATCGTTCGTGCTTTCCCATCCGGACACCGTACCGAAAAACTGTCTCCGTCCGCCCAATCGGTGGCAACAAGTTCGCATTGGCTAAACCGGGTGAGGCCGGTCACCGAGTTCGTGACGCCTTGCAGACGCTCCTCTCCCGATGCGGCTGCTTGAGTTAGTGCCAGGAACAGGAGCGGCCCGCACTTCAAGCAGGTTGTGAATCGCCCGGCGATTGGATTGTAAACGAGTCTCATTTCACTCAGCCAGCTCATCAACAACGGCAAACAATGCTGGGACGTCGATCACAAACCCGTCGAGCAGCGCAGAAGTGGCCTGATCGCCGGGCGTAAAACGGCCATGTTCGGCGTACTTGCCCTCGGTGAGCTTATTGACGATGACGGTCCGCTGTTCGTAGTCGACAGTCCAATATTCGCTGATGGCGGCTTCGGCATACTCGGCAACTTTGTCGATGTGATTGGGCGGTAAAGAAGCCATAGCATGCTCGATGCGTTGATAAGTTGCTGCCGTACATCGCCAGTATAGTCTGTTAGTAATTCTGGCTCAAGTTAGAGTTAAAAGGGCGCAGGGTCATGAGAACCTATCCCAGAACCGTAATTGGTAGGTGCGACGCTTTAGCGAGGAATCGGTTCTGGGATTAGGTTCTAACATGAAACTCGCTGCCCCAATTGGTAGCTTTGCTTGGCGAGATTGGCAATCGAAATCGCCCTGTGGGCGTCGGCCAGGCTCGAGGACTTCAGCACAAGGCTTTCGGTCGCTCGATGAAAATGGATTAGCATTTGCTCGCCGACCGGCCGTTCGTGGTCAAGCGTCTCCAAATGTTGTCCCGCTTCGTCGAACCAGGCAACCGTATTGGGTAAGTCGACGAAGGCGATGCCGCGTTGGCAAACAACCTTCAAATCGGCGGGGCGACGATAAGCGACTGATTCTTGCAGGCGTTCCGGCACGTAATACCCGCACCGTATATTCGCTAGCGGCCCGATACCACGTTCTCCTGCTGGAGAGAAATCCAAACTTACCGACAAATAGTCATGTGGCCCGCCCCAGGCGGACATGTGCCCGTCGGCAAGGAGCGAGGTCGGCTCTGAATTGACAACATACCGGCACCAGTCAACCAGCTCGACCAAATCACGACTGCAGCGGTCGCGTTTTTCGTCAGTTGGCTTGCACGTACGCCTGCGGTTGCAAAACAGGAGCTGAGGAGCGCCCAGCTTGGTGGCAATAAGTTCTTTGAGACGCAAAGTCGCAGGTGAGAGCCGACAGGGGAATTCGGCCATAAACGCGATGCCCGAATCCAGTACGCGCAGCCGCAGATGAGAGGCCTCCTTGTCTTCCAGATCGATCGCGGCGGCACAATAGACGGCTTTGCCAGAGTCGCAGGCAGCGTAAATCGGCGTGGCGCCAAAAAAGTTGGCCGAGAGCAGCAAGACGCCATCGATGTCGTCGCGCTGAGTCAGGGCACGGAAACCATCGTGAACTGGCGAATCGAACTGCCGGGCAGCCTGTTCAGCTCGGTGGCGTACCGGGTCACATACGGCCGCAACTTCAAATCGATCGGAGAGTGCCCGCAATGCCGGCAAGTGCCTAGACTCCCAGGCAGGTCCCAAACCGATGACGCCGATTCGTAATTTCATACGGACTTCAATTTGTTGTTTGAGGAGAAGGTGTACGAGCCGAGCGCACTATCTCAAAGCAATGCCCAGTATAAGGATTGCGCCTTAATAAGTATAACTAGTGAAGGGAGATTGGCTCAATTCTGATCTGGATCTAAAGTACGCCCACTGAAAAATATGCAAATCTCCGTCATTATTCCGGCAATCAACGAATCCGATGGGATCGAGCGGGCTGTGGGTCGTGCCTGGGAGGCGGGTGCCGACGAAGTGCTGGTCGTCGACGGTGGCAGCAGCGACGCTACGGTGGAGCTGGCGCGCAAACGGGGTGCTCAAGTATTATCGTCAGAGCGAGGACGCGCGACTCAGCAAAATCTGGGTGCCAAGCACGCTTCTGGCCAGATATTGCTCTTTTTACACGCTGACAACTGGCTGGAACCGCTGGCGTGTTCACAAATTCGAGACGTACTCAGCGAACCGGCCGTGCTAGGGGGAGGTTTTTGCCAGAAAATCGATGCTCCGCAGTGGCCGTATCGATGGATCGAACGGGGCAACGCTTGGCGCGTCCGGTGCCGAGGCCTCGCCTATGGCGATCAGGCAATTTTTATGAGAGCCAAAGTGTTTGACGAGTTGGGCGGTTTCCCTGAAGTCAAGCTTATGGAAGATTTGCTGCTCATGCGGCAGTTTCGTCGTTTGGCCCAGCCCGCACTCTTGCCGGGGCCGGTGCATGTCCATCCACGGCGCTGGCAACGTCGCGGCGTGATTCATCAAACGCTGTGCAATTGGTCGCTTGTGTGCGCCGAGCGGCTGGGCGTGTCCCCGGATCGGCTGGCAAAGTTTTACCCGTCGCACGATCAGCCAATTGTTTAAGGTTCCGTCGCTGCGTCTCTTTGCCAAGGCGTGAGCATTTCGGCCAAGAGCTCCATCGGCAAGCCGATGACATTCGACTCACTGCCCCGAAGAATGTGCAGCCAACCCACTCGGTCTTGATAGCCAAAGGCCCCTGCCTTGCCTCGCCACAGGCCACTGGCAAGATAGTCATCCAGCTTGTCGTCCGATACGCCATCCATGCTGAGCTCGGTAACGTCAATGCGCGTTTGTGGAGACGAATCGTGAGCGCTCGCATGAAAAGGCCAGATACATAGGCCGCTGTAGACGCGGTGGATCTGTCCGCGCAACGTCCTGAGCATTTCGTGGGCATGCTCTTCGTCCCGCGGCTTGCCGAGGATGGCACCTTCGCATTCGGCGATCGTGTCGCAGGCGATCAGCAGTGCAGGTCGCTTTTCATTTTTGTCTTTTAGCTGACGGGCGACGTCAGCCGCCTTGCGTAATGCGAAGTCGGCGACCATGCCCGCCGGACCTCCAGTGCTACAAATACCGCATTCGGCCGAGTCGTCAGGCTCTACAACTTCAAACCGGTAGCCGGCTGCGGTGAGCAGCCGCCTGCGCTGGGGTGATCCACTGGCGAGCAGGAGTCTAAGCTGCATCCTCATCGTTCTTTCGGCGAAACTAGGCGTGACAGACCCAGGAGACTATGTTAGATACTGACGACTATGCTAGAGAATTGCTTTTGCATCCCACCACCGAGAAGTCGCAGCCGCACAAAAAAGTTTGAAATCGGCTGTATGTTACTTTACCCAGCAGAGTTGCACTATGGCTTCATCGTCCCATCGGCTCAATGTCCTTTATGAGGATAATCATCTGCTGGTGGTGAACAAGCCCGCAATGCTGCCAACGATGGGGGTCGCCGAGGGCCGTCCGAGTCTATTGGCTCTTGCCAAGGAATATATCCGACACAAGTACGACAAGCCGGGCAACGTTTACTTAGGGATCGTGAGTCGTCTCGACGCTCCCGTGACTGGCATCGTGGTAATCGCCCGTACTTCCAAGGCGGCCTCGCGATTGTCGGCAGCCTTTCGCGATTTTCAGGTCGAAAAAACCTATTTGGCCGCAGTCTCAGGATTACCCGACGAGCAAGAAGCTATGCTCGAGCACTTTTTGCGCAAAGACGAACGCCACCGCCGGATGCATACAACGCATGCCGACGCTCCGGATGCGCTGTTGGCGCGGCTCAGTTATCAAGTTCGTAAGACGTTCCACGAAATGGCCCTGCTTGAGGTCCAGCTGGAAACAGGCCGAAAGCATCAAATACGCGTTCAGCTAGCTAAGATAGGGCATCCGATCCTTGGAGACCGCAAATACGGCAGTCCTAGGGAATTTCCGCTAGGCATTGCCTTACACGCACTTTCTCTGGAATTCACACATCCGGTCCGTCAGAAATCGATGCGAATCGAAGCCCCTTTGCCAAGCGACTGGAGAAAAAACCGTTCTGTGGCGGCGTGCCTATAGGGTAATTCTTGGCGCAACCCATGGCCGCGTATTACACTAACTTTTAACAGGTTAGCCATCTGGCTGGCCGCAGCTTCTCTCCGCAGGATACGCGAATTTGGTGCGCACAGAACGATCCATCTTGGAGCAAGCCGGTTTGGCAAGCGGCCTACTGAACGAGGAGCAGATCGATCATGCTTGGCATGTGCTCGTCGAGTCAATGCCTGTGGCGGACTTGTCTCTGGAAGAGATTACCGATAAACAATTGGCGACCCAGCTTGTCGAGCTTGATTACATCAATCGCTGGCAAGCAGAGCAGCTGCGCCACGGGCGTACAAAATTCACGCTCGGGTCCTATCGTATCCTGGATGCCATCGGTCATGGCGGCATGGGTTGGGTGTTCCAGGGAGAACATGTGCTCCTGGGACGTATCGAAGCGATCAAAGTGTTGCCAAAGAATCAAACCAATCCGAATTCCATTGCCAACTTCTGCCGTGAGATTCGGGCGCAAGCGCTCCTGGATCACCCGAATCTGGTGCGTCTCTCCTATGCTGATACGGATGGCGACACTTATTTCTTAGTGACCGAGTATGTTGCCGGGACGGATCTGAGACGCCTGGTGCGCGCGCATGGCCCCTTGTCGCGGGAAAGAGCGGCGGCGATTATTTCTGAGGCGGCGCTGGCACTAGATTACGCGCATGGCCAAGGCCTGATCCATCGAGACGTAAAGCCAGGAAACTTGCTCATTACAATCGAGGGCAAGACTAAATTAACTGATTTGGGCCTGGCTATTTTTTCGGACGAAGCGGCTGCGATCGGAAGTAAACCGAGGCACATCGTAGGCACCGCCGATTTCATAGCACCTGAAATTATTGTGAAGCCCGGCGAAGTGCGCTCCATTAGCGACATCTACTCACTCGGCTGTACACTGTACTACGCAGTGACGGGAAAAGTGCCCTTTCCAAGTGGAGATACGGCAGATAAGTTACGCCGCCAGTTGGATGAAAAACCTATTTTACCTCAACGCTTGAATCCCGAAGTCGACGATGCGTTTGCAGAGGTCATTGCAGCGATGATGCAGAAGCGACCTGCCGAACGTATTAGCACCGCTGCCGAAGTTGTTCGTCGATTACGACCTTGGGTGGCTCCTGCGGGAGAGAGCGTCTATCAAGGAATTGGCCAGCTCGCCGCAGTTCAAACGGGTCAAGATTATTTCGAAGCAACCCTAGCAGACACCATTGTTGCTACCTTTGAACCGTCCGAGACACCCAGCTCGCCTGTCTCTTCTCGAAAAGATCTGCCATGGGTCGCAAACCGGAACAAGACGCCAATTCCATTGGCAAGCGAGCCAAAAAAAGCAGAGTCCATACGGCTTAACCGTACCACTTCGGCTATCGTTGCATTTGCAGTGCTTGCCGCAATCGTTGCAGTTTGCTTGGTACTCAACAGCGGCTAACTTTTCTCTTTGCGCCGTGCTGCGGTGAGTTCGTTTTGAAGATCGGAGATCTCTCGAGCGCTAAGGAATCGTCCTAGCAGTTTGCGCGTATCGGCAAAAAGTTTTTCGATGCGCGCTTGAATGCGAGCATCGATCGAACGGTTTAGCTTGTTATTCTCCACGGAAGATATCTGTTGTTCAAACGACGTCTGGCCTGGAAGGCCGTCCAACTCGCTGTAAAGCTGCTGGGCTTCTCCGAGTTTACCTTTTTTCAGGCGGTCGCGGACGCGCGCCATGAGGAGGGTTCGCCTGGCGACTAGGTCGATTAGTTTTTCTCGGAGCGCCCCTAGATCGGCTTGTGCGCGGAGTCTTGCGGGATCGTCGGCCACGGGAACTTCAACCTGAGACACTGCCCCAGGGGCGATGGGTATTTTGGCGAGAAGCTGTCCGTCGCTGCGGAGGAATAGTGTACTCACCGGGTTCTCGACGACTGGAACCATGATCGCGCCCTCTGCGTCAGTGAACCCCAGCAATTGACTTTCGGAATCGCTTGTTTCTCTGCGAAACACTTCATAGCCACTTAGCCCTTGAGTCGGGTCGTGCCGAGCATGAAAGCGGACGGACGTCGGGCGGGGAACATGGCGCGTGGCGATCGCCAGATGGGCAACGCGCCCTCGACGACGCAGGCCGAAGGGCGTACGAATGCCGCTATGAACTTGGCTTTTCCAATCTGCTTCTTGAGGTTCCGCGAGACTGAGGATTGTCCAAGGAATTTCCTTCACTCCATCTGGGCCGACTTCGCCAGAACTGCTAGTTCGTACCAACAACGGTTGGTAAACATCTTCGAGTTCAGTAAACAGATTTTCAGTGGTTCGACGTGGTAAATCACTGCCTTTGAAGCGAAGTACGACGTGGCTGTCGTCTTTGTCAATCGGCCGAATGGTCGCCAGCGGGGCAAAGGTTTCTCGGAGCAAATCGTAGCATTGTGCAGGCAGAGAAATTTCCTGGCGGACTCTGCGGCTGAGTACGGGGCCCCAGCGACGGACGTAGCAGTCGTACTCGCGACATTCGAGGACATAGCCCAACGCCGTGGCGCGGACAGATAGGTAGAGCTGTTTATCGAACTGCAGTGCTGACGCGTCAATCAACTTTTCGTCGAGTGCTTGCAAGCCCGATACGAGTCGGTGGCGGAGTGGCCCCTCGGCAAGAGAAAGCTGGGAGGACCAGACGGGATAAAGCGTGGCATCAATCCGCTGGCGAATTAGATCGAGGAGATTGTTGCCGAGATTGACTTGAGGCTTGGCGCGGTTCTCTACGGCGAGATGAAGCTGCACGCGATAGGGAGACAAATCCCAATACTTTTTGTCTGCCGCAAATGTTGGCTTGTGCATCGTGAGACAACAGATGCAAAGTACGAAAGCGACACGTAACAGGCGGCGAGGTGGCCGGCGATTATCCAGGAGTGACCAGAAACCGTTCGACATTCTACCGTCCTACCTCGAGGATGTTGACCTTCCAATCAGAAACGTTCTGATACAGCGACACGGGCGTTTGGCCGACTCCAGTGAGCTCACGACGATAGGCAAAAGCATTGACGGTTTGCCAGAGAGGAATCACGGGCAGATCACCGGCCGCAATGCGGTGCACTTGTCTGAGACGTGTTCTCGCTTCTTTCCAATTCCGCGATTTGTCTACATTCTGAAGTGCCAAGCTCATGGGGGCACTGCAGCTACCCGCCCGCCCCTGGGGACCCAGTAAACGCCGGGCATCGACTAAGGGCTCCCAGATGGCCAGGTCGGTATAAAACAGGTCGTAATCCTCTGGCAATTCGTCTTGATGCGGAGAAAGTTGGCGAAGCTTGATCGGAATTCCTATGGCATCCAGCTGGAGCTTTATCGTTTGGCAAGCAGTGCGGGCGAGTGCGTCGGGTGGGTAAACCAAAAGTAACGGGCTGGCGGGAATCGGCTTTGCGGCCGGCGCTTTTGGCGTCTTCTGGCCAGCTTTGAGGACTTTCGTCTGGGCCAAGGAACTGCGAGCCACATTGGCTAGCACAGCGGCCAGACGCGGCTCGTAAGGTCGCGGCAGAATGGTTTGATCGTAGGCATAGCCAATCGGATCGCTTAGCTGTGCACCGCTAGGCAGTGGACCGCTCAGTACGATAAAACCCGGCCGGCTACGACCTCCAAGCAAGATGTCGTGCAAAATCTGCTGACGGTCAATGCCGTAGCAAAGTGCCCGTCGAAATTCTCGACGTGCGAGTAAGGGCTTGGCATGATTGACAAGAAGAGCATGCACCGTAGGAATGCGGTACGAATCCACGGTAATCTCCTTAGTTGCCTGGAGTTGTTCGATTTGCCAAGGAGGGATACGGTCCAGTGCATCCACATCACCTCGTACCAAGGCGGCATAGGCTTCTTGGTCGTCAGCAAACACGCGCTCGATAATCGCTCGCGGACCCCTCGTGTTCTTAGCTTGCTGAGAAATTTTGTAGTGTACGATCCCCGGTTGCTCCGGATCGATACTCGCTTGAAAGGCGCGCGCGGCTGTTTCGAGAGGGGCGGTCGCTGCCAAGTTTAATTGCAGAAGTGCTTCGGGACGCACATGAGAAACGCGCCAGTGAATTCGCACTTCATGCCCGCGACTAATACTTACATTTCCTAGCGTCCCGGCAATGCCTGCGTGGTAACTTGCACTTGACGGATCGGCTAGGCGTAGCAGTTGGAGCGCGATTTTCTCAGGAGTGATTCCCTCGGCAAGAGCCTTTTCATTGAGGCGCACCTCCATCTCCAGTCCGGAGTCATCGCTCGTCAGTCCGGCCCAGGGACTCTCGTAGATGCCACCCTCAGCACCAAAGTCAGTCAGTTCCACAAGACGAGGTGTCAGCAATCGCCCGACGCGCTCCGCAGGCCAGTCGCTCACCGACGATCGGTGCGCTACAAGTCCGTGTTGGCTGACGCCCACTAGGATCTGAGGCGCGCGGCGATGGACTTCCCGCAAGAGTTCATTGGCACCCGGAACTTGCGGCAAGATGCCCTGCGCACGACGCACCGCTTGCCGAGCTGCTGAGAATTTACCTTGATCGATGGCTTGCCGGGCTAAAGCAAGTTGCCCGGTCGCATCACTTTCAAATTTCTCTTGCCAGCCGGCGGCACTCGCAATTTCAAGTTTGGGAAAACCTTGGTGGAACAGATCGAGGACGCTCCGAGCGGATGAGAAATCCTGTGCGGACAAATGTTCGTTGATTAAGCGATCCCCGACCGCCTGTACGACTCTTGTCAGTCCAGATCGCTCCGGATTCAGGTCGTAGACAGCAAGCAGGATCGTCATTGCTTCATCGTACCGTTTGGCCGCATAGCTGGCGGCGGCATCGCCTAGCAGGTACTGCTCCTTCGCTTGTTGCAATCCGGCCAGTCCAGGGTAGTATGCGTCGAGGAAATCAAGGGTCGCATATGCTTCCGAGAAATCGTCAGCGGCGGTTAATTGCTTGGCTTTCTTGAGCACGAGCTGCTCGAAGAGTTCGATTTTCGTAATGGAATTCCAAGAGACGGTATAGGGAATCGAGGGCTCACTTAATCGTTCCACCTCGAGTTGTCCGTGATCGGGATAGACCTCCGGGACCCTTCTCTCGGGTAAATCGAGTAACGAAACGTCAATCACGGTGCCGCCGTCCAGCGTAATCCGATCGAACGGCGTCTGGTCCAGGAGTCGACTAGGTTCTTCCTTAGCAACTAACTTGGAAGTATCGCTAAGCAACACTAGCGCAAGGGCCACCGTGGGCCATGCATGCCGGTGAGTTAACAAGCCAAAGAGCTTGTTGAATAGGAACAACATAGGGCGGCAGTATCTGGAGTTAAGGTCGTTCGAGTATCAGTAGCGTGCCGTCAGAAGTGGACACGGCAAGTCGCTTCCCAAAAGCAACGGGGCCTGCAATTGTTGGTTGCCGCAAATCAACATGGCCGGCTTCGGACCCGCTTTCTATAGCAATACGCGAGAGCCCGCCTTGCTGCCAAAGAATAAACAGGTCGTTGCCGTCGACCAGGGGCAAGCCAGTCGTCGGGCCGTGGGCTAGCGGTTGCCGCCAGGTGATCTGGCCTTGGGCAGCGAGCGCCACCAATTCCTCGGTGTCAGTGGCCAGAATCCAGGTCTCGCCAACGGCAAACGGGCCCCACACTATTTGAGCCCCCAAATCCACATAGGGCTCTGCCTCAAGCGACGGCAGCTGGTAAAGGGCAAGTCGCCCATCGTCTGTTCCTGCACAAGCCAAGTCGCCGATCACCGAGAGGCGAGACGCGAGTGGGGCTGGACCTACATCACCTTCGGCTTCGGCTTGCAAATGAAGTTGAGGATCCGTGAGCAGGGCCAAACGGTAGATCTTGTTGCGGCCATCGCTCAGGATCAACTGCGAGTTTTCACCTGGACGATAGACGGCGGGTGCCAGCCAGTGAATGCTTGTGTTCGGAGACAACGGTGGCTGAAAGGGGCTGCCCAATTGGTCGCCCGTTTCACGATCGAACAAGAACACCTGACCGACTCGCGTCGGCACGACCACCGCGTCACCCCAAACGACTGGGCGACAGGTTGCCTGACTCGCTAACTTCGTCAACGTAAGCGGTCGACGCGGATCATTGGGGCGAAAATGCAGCAGGATGTCGGTTGCTACTTTGCAAGCTGCCAGTCGCCCTTGTCCCAGGTCAACACATTCGGTCAATGCCGGCAACTGTCGACGTTCTGACGGTCTCAGCCGGATGGACTTATCCTGGACGCCGCGACTCATTGCCTGTCGATCGAGAACATAAGCGGCCCCAGAAGCAGACAGCGCCGTGATGCGCGCCCCGGCCGCATCCACTGCCGGCGGGCCAGCCAAGGGCACTGCCAGGCTGGTTTCCCAGGTTGTCTGGCCAGACTCCATTTGCATGGCGGCCACAATCGCCCCTGCTTTATTGCGTGGCCGGCGCACATGGATCAATGAGTCACCTATCTTCTGGAGAGGGTGGTCGAAGATGTCTCCCAAGTAGTCCGATTCGATATCACGAACTAGCAAGCGATTTCCCGTGGGGAGGACAGCCAGCTTGGTCAATTGCTTGCCGCCGACCCAGACATGACCGCGTTCGAACAAGCCAAAGCGAGCCACGGGTGAGGCCTTCTCGGCTTCGCGTGTCGCAATTTGCGTGAGGGCCGAGTCACCGTCATCGGGCCCAATCTCGTAAACCGTAACCTGTCCGCGGCTGGTGACGACGACCAGGCGACGGCCCTCCACCAATAAAGGGGTATCGACCAGGCCAGCGAGTCGCTCGGAAGTGGCCTCCGCATTGACGACTCCTTCGTTGTTGGTTGCGAGCACCTTGAGGTGGCTGGTGGCCGCCCCTTTGTTTTCTGCGACTAACACTTTACCAAGCACGGAGACAGGCGGAGTCGAAACGTTGCCTGGAGAATGGCCCAGGTAGTAGACTCCCAAACAAGAGAAATCCTCAGCAGAGATCGAGTACAGACTCGAATGCTCGCCGACGACATAAATGCGTTTCATCTTCGCATCAACTGCCGGTGGAACGGGTAGTTTTTGGGCAAACAACACATAGCCGCTTCGCTCGCCGCTTGCGATATCGACGACATGGAGTTTGCCGGATCGCTCGGCGATTAGCAAACGTTCTTCGAACTCGACCGGTTGAGAAATGGGTGAGTCAAACTTCAGTCGCCAAATCAGTTTCCCCGAATCTCCGGCCAATTTGAGCAACTCGTAGTGCTGGTCATCGATGACTAGCAACTCGCCACTCGAGAGGCGTTTTGGCGTAAGTTTTGGAGCAATGCCGAGAAACCTACGCCAGTCGACTGAGCCGTCTTTGGCGTCGAGCCCAAATACGGCTCCATCAATACGCACCGCGACAGTTCCTTCAGTGCCATCCGCGGGTGAGCCATCTCGCTTTGCCAGAGTCAAAGCCGCAATAATAGGACTTGGTCGCTCGTCGGTTGCGGCAGCCAATGACTCAGCCACGTATTTTACAACAGTCGCTTCGGCCGTCGAGATCTCTAACACCTTGGCCGCGAGCACTTCATTGTTCAGCAAGCCGGCGTTTTCTGCGATGAGTTGCTTGTGGATTGCATAAGCTTTGGCCGTGTCCTCGGCGTCAATCGCCGTTTGCATCGCCGCCAGCGCTGCAGCCAAATTTTCGCCTTGCAGGCGCGTCCTTTTGACGCGCTCGAGAGTTTCACGGACTTCGTCCAAAAGCACTTCGTCGCGGAACTTTTTGGTGATGTACTTCGTGTTATTGCAGAGCGATAGCGAAATGTTCGTTTTCTCGATCAGATCATCGATCTTCGCCGGCTCAGTAGCTTTTTCAGCTTTGCCAGCAAGTCCTTGGGCGATTTCTGGCAAGAGGGATGCAAGTTCTCGCTCGGCACTTTTGAATTCCGCTTCGTCTTCAATCTCATCGAGGACTTGTTTGGCGGTATCCAAGGCGAGTATTGGATTGGCGGCGGTTTTGGTTGCATGCCAAAGTTTTGCCATGCCGAGCTTGACTTTGGCGGTGCTAAATTGGGGATGGCCGTCGAAGACCTCAACAAAATGTGCGTATTGCTTGATGGCTTGCAGATAGGACTCGCCCTCGTAAAATCCGCTTGCTTCAGCCAGGACGACTTCGGCGTCCTCCTGGCCAATCAGCACGTACGTAACTGCAGCGATAAACAGTAAGATCGCTAGCCCTGCGCCGCCAATCAGCAGCAAGGGAGAATCCCATTCATTCTTGTTTTTTCCTCGTTTGCCTTTGCGACGCTTTGATTTCTTACCCGGAGTGGGCTCCGGAGCCTCAGCGAAGGCGTCGTCGGCTTCAGTCGTTGACAAGGAATCTGCGAGCATACCACTCCCAACTCCGTCAAGCGGAGCAGAAGACACCGTCTCCATGGGTGCATTCCGACGAGGCTCAGGGTCCATGGGGGTGAGCGTAGGAATGACTTCGGGTGGCTGCTTGGACGGCTTACGTTCGGCCGGAATTTCGGGCAAGGGAACCATCCCGAAAATGCTCGACGCAGCGAGAGGCGTCACGGTTAAAGTGGTCTCTAAAAGCTGCTTGGCCTGCGTCCTTGTTACGTATTCTTTTTTCACCAAATACTTAAGCACGGCCTGAGGGGTGATGCGAGTATCCTGCTGAGATGCTTTTTTGCGCAGCTGAGCGACGATATCCTTAGGGATCAGGTCGCGGTGATCGAGAATGTCGAGAAAATCGTTTGTATTCATATGTCGCTTTGATAAGGGCTTCGCTAAAAATTCATGTTATCGTCTTCATAGCTCATCAGACGAATCTCTTCCATGCCCACGCCGGACCCTGCATCGAGCGCGGCCACTACAAACTCGTGCCGTGAGTCGCCGTTGGCTTGGACCAGTAGCTTGGGCGATCCCTCGGTGATGCTTTCGCGCGCTTCGCGCAACTTAATCAGCATGTCTTGCACACTCGGAGCCTTTTGCTCCTCATCCCACTTCGGTGCGCCGATCCAAAACACGTTGTCGGCGTCGATGCGAATAACAATCGAATCGACCTCGAGGTCCTCTACGGTTTGGGCAGGAGCTACTTCATCTTCTGCTACGGGCGGCACTTCTAGGGACTTCTGCATCGCAAAAGCTGCCGTAATCATGAAGAAGATCAAGAGCAAGAACGTCACATCGACCATGGGCGTGAGGTCCATGTCGTCGTCGGGATTGCTTTCACGCGAGCGTTTCTGCAAGTCTCCCGTGCTACCGTCGCTGTCTCTATTTCGGCTCATGGTAAGTAAGTTGTCGT
>Ga0115002_10005455_pt1 | contig 14993 bp, 13 predicted proteins | sample ArcticOcean_MG_C_8_FD_89576 | JGI IMG/M metagenome (GOLD analysis project Ga0115002, IMG submission 89576) | Marine microbial communities from western Arctic Ocean - ArcticOcean_MG_CB11_86 | ecosystem: Environmental > Aquatic > Marine > Oceanic | place: Arctic Ocean: Canada Basin | collected... | reverse complement strand
TAGGCGATGTCGGGAAGTGAACAATCTCCGCAGTCTCGACAGTGATATCCGGGAACTTTTGTAGCCTGCTCAACCACATGAGCCACTCCTGAAAGCTTCTTACTCTTCACTATCTGACCATATACGGCTTTTCCTGCCTTAAATCCGACTGAGCCTTCGGTGAAGACTCGATCATGCACAAACTTTCCAAGTCGATACTGCATCGGAACCGTAAACTTCGACTTCGCTCGAGCTTTCTTAGTTTTCGAAGTCAAATATGACTTACTTAACTCGTTTGAACTTAGACCAACGTTGTCGCCCTGCTCGTAGTAGTAGAACTCGTCTGGCTGTTTGAAATTGATCTCTTTAGTGAAATTTTTCCAGTCGTTTTCTCCGAACGAATCTACCATATCGAGAATGACCTGAATCCGTTTCAGTTGAGGCCTCCCGGATATGTACGCTCCCCGATAGCCGATTCCTCTAAGAATCGCTATCTGCTTCGCAGCAAGTTCTGAAAAGAACGCACGCCCACGATCTTTAGATTTCGCCTGCTTATTTGCAATATCTCTCAACTCGTCTGAAACCCAGACGCCAGGGACTCCCCAATTATTGAAGAATCGCCCTGCGGGCGCAGTAAGAATAAATACCGACCCGATAAGCGGCACGTTGATGTTGTTCGAGGTGACGTACCGATGTAGCTCTGATGCTTTTCGAGAGTCATAGCCGATCTGCGTAATCGCAAACTTGGCTCCGGTTCGTACCTTCAAAGCCAGCTTGAAGTATTGAGTCATCAACTCGCCTTCAAGTTTTTTGAACGGGCTCACTACACAGCCGGCGAAAAAGTTCGTTCTTTCCAAACGACCTTTGCGGCCAACCGATCCCTTCACCTGGTTCGGCAGCCCATCGTTCATCTGTGACATCAGCTCCAATAAGCCAACCGAGTCGATATCGAACACCGGCTGAGCTTGGCCGTTAAATCCGCCGATTGGATAATCGCCAGACAGCGCCAAAACGTTAGAAAAGCCTTGACTTCCCAGAGCCCACAGCCGGCTCTCTACACCGTTGCGGTTGTAGTCCTTGCACGACATGTTTATAACGACGTCACGCCCGCTTAACAAGAGGTCCTGCCCGAGAACTTCCGGCCGGATATGCGGATTTCCACCGGGGTTATCTGTGAGTGCAACAAAGTCGACTTGTTCGAAATCGGACAACGACTGCGCCAGTTCAGCAGTCTTCCTCGATTCTTCAGCCATTAGAAGACCGCGTGAAGTCTCGATTTCGACGCCAGTCAAAAATCTATCACTGTTTTCGAGCATTCCCTGCAAATTGAGGGATTTTGAAGATGACGGTTCCAAGAAAACCTTTTGGCAAATAACTAGATCCCAGCATTTTTTCGTTACTTCACTGTGTCGAACACTTGGGATCTTTACAATAGTAGCAAGTGATAATTAGGGAATATTTGTTATCGTCACCCACGTTTTGAGATCAGTGTTCTCATATTGCAATATTGGATTCATTCGACTGGAATCATCACATGAAAAGCCCAATCGGACTCCCGAAGCACGTTATTGGCATGATTAGGTAATACAGCTACAGTTAGAATATTCTAGAGCTCGCAGATGGACGTTATCGGATAATGGTTCCGTGTAACGGTTACGTGTATTTGAACTGCACCAGTTCTTAATAACGGTGAAAACCCGATCCTCGAATATTTATGAAAAGTAAGCAGCAGGTCGTAGTAGTTGGATTAGGTCGATTCGGCGGTAACGTCGCTCGTACGCTGTACCAGCTCGGCCACGACGTTATGGCAATCGATACAGATGAAGAACGCGTCCAAAACCTCATGGGGGAGGTGACGTACCCTGTGGCTGGTGATGCCACTCAGGAAGCAGTGCTGCGTGAACTCGGAGTACACAACTTCGATATTGGAATCGTTGGCATCGGTGCGAACATCGAAGCCAGCATCATGGTGAGCGTTCTGTTCCAAACGATGAACCTACCGTTCATTGTCGCTCGTGCCCACAGCACCCTTCACGGAAACACTCTTCAACTTCTCGGGTGTCATCGAGTGATTCACGCTGAGGAAGAAATGGGTTCACGCCTAGCTCACAGTCTCTTCAATCCAGACGTAGAGGAATACATGGAGCTTGCTGAAGCTTTCGGGGTAAGCCGTCTTCAGGTTCCCGACCGTTTCACGAATATGACTCTTGAAGAAGCCGGCTTCGCAAGTGCCCGCGACAAGTACGGCATCGCAATCGTTGCTCTCAAACGAGGCGAGGACATCACACTCAGCCCAGATTCCGAAGAACGGCTACGTGCTGGCGATGTACTCGTTGTTGCTGGCCGTGACGAATTCGTAAGCCGAATCACTAACTAGCTGCAACAACGCATTCAGAACAAAATTTTATAAAAGGTACATAAACAAAATATGCCTTTCAATCGAGTAATAGCTGTCGTCACCGACGACCCTTCTGATATCAACACCGTTACCAGGGCAGCCAACATCGTGCGAGAAGATCGCGGCCACTTGTACGTCATATATGTAATCAAAGTGCAGCGATCATTGCCTCTCGATGCCGAAATTGAAGACCAGATCGTAAGAGGTGAGCAGGTTCTTCATCGTTCTGAACGACTAACTAGGCTCGCCCGCGGCGATATCGATTCTCAATTGCTACAAGCGCGTGACATCGGCCCGGCCGTAGTTCACGAAGCGGTTGTTCGAGATGCAGACGCAATTGTGATAGGAACGTCATATCCAACCGATTACGGACCTTTTTCGCTCGGCAGCGACATTCCGTACATACTCGAACACGCCCCATGTGATGTAATTTTGTGGCGGGAACACAGCAGCAGCGCACACCCGGTAGCTCGAACATCGAGAAACGACCGAACGTAAAAAGCTGATATAACCAACACTTACTTCGCAATTTAGTAGGCAAGACTCAGGAGAGTCAGGATTCGTACCTGTAGATATGAACGTAATAATCGTTGGGGCCGGCAATATCGGCTCATCGCTCACTAGCAAATTAAGCGATCTCGGACACAGAATTACCGTCATCGAAAGGAACTCTAAAGCAGTTTCGCTGGTTCCACGCGGCCGAGTCGACTCTGGTGCTATCACCGTGATTCACCGTGACGGCTCAACTGGTGCAGGAATGCTTGAAGGTGGAATTTCTGACGCCGATGTTTTTATAGCCGCCACCGGCAAGGATTCGCTGAATGGCCTTGCCGCACAGCGTGCAAAGACGATCTTCGGTGTCGCAAAGGTCATGGCGGTCGTCGCAGACGACGATACGCGAATTCTCTACGAATCTCTCGGCATCAGCACGATCAACAAAGCCACTCTCGCCAGCGACCGACTCGTCAGCGTTCTGATAGAGGAAGCGTAGCCAATATGTATCTCGTAATCGTCGGCGGCGGAAAAGTGGGAGCACCACTCGCATCATCGCTCATAAACGAAGGACATGAAGTCTTCGTCCTCGACCACGATCCCGATGTTGTCGCGTCTCTACAACGTGAACTCGGAATGATCGCGACCACTGGCGAAGCGACCTCAGTAAGAGCGCTGCAAGACGCGGGAGCGGCTCGAGCAGGAGCGCTCATAGCTACCACCGACTCAGACGCCGATAATCTTGCCACTTGCCAATTGGCAAGAACAAATTTCGACATTGCTCGTACGATAGCGATCGCACACTCGCCAGAAAACTCTGAGTTGTTTGATCGTTCTGGTGTAGATCTCGTAGTCAGTGCAACCGACCTTGTCTTGGCGAACCTTACGACGGCACTTCCGGCCCACCCGCTAATCAGACTCATGCCGGTCGCCGACCGATCTCAAGAACTTGTCGCAATCAAGCTTCCGGCAGCCGGAACCGCAATCGGGCGCACATTATCTGAACTCAGGCTTCCGTACGGAACGAAAATCGTCCTTATTATCACCGCAGCAGGGCAATCGAAACCACCCGACTCCGATGCAATAATCGAAACTGAAGATGAAATCATTGCACTCTCTCCAACCAACTCAACTGCGGAGTTGTGGGAACTTCTCACTGAACTGAGGTAAACATGTCTAAAACAGTCGCATTTCTCGGCCCTGAAGGCACTTACACCGACGAAGCGTGCTATTTCTACGCCAGTAATGATGAACGAGTTCCATTCGCGTCCCTTGGACTGGTGACTAGCGCACTCGAAGAAGGAAAAGTCGACGAAGCCGTCGTTCCTATCGAAAATTCGCTCGGTGGCACCGTCATTGAAGTGGTCGATTATCTGATCACATCGAAAAACGCACACATTATCGGCGAGATTCTTTTACCCATCGATCACTGTCTCATCACCCGACCAGGGGTCCAGATCAGTGATATCCGAGTCGTAAAATCTAAACAAGAAGCACTTACGCAGTGTCGTCAATTTCTCTCGAACGAACTCAATCTCGCCGAGCAGATCCCAACGACCAGCACCGCTCTCGCCGTGACCGATCTCAAAGAATCGGATGACCGCACAGCAGCTATCGGTCCTCGTCGGTCTGCAGAAATCGCCGGACTCCCAATACTTGCGCAAGGCATACAAGACCGCCAAAACAACGTCACACGGTTCGCCGTTCTAAGTTCAAATAGCGAATCGAATACTAGAAGCGACAAAACCTCTATCGCATTCGATTTTGATCGTGCGGACGCACCGGGTCTGGTGTATGGAGCACTTAGTCCGTTTGCAGATCGTGGAATCAACCTACTGAAAATCGAATCACGCCCTACCGGCAAAGGAATGGGTAACTACATTTTCCTTCTCGACTTCGAAGGCAGAATCAACGACGCGAACGTTCATGAAGCCATTACAGAACTGACAAAGCACACGTCAACTTTTAAGGTTTTCGGCTCGTATCCAAGAGCCACAGGGCTGTCGATCAAATAGCATCGGTTTAGCTATCAATAAGCGTGGCTAACTTCCATTAATTAAATCATCGGCTCACAGTATTTAGAGTTCTTCGTCGTCCAAATCTAGGTCATCGAAGCCATCTTCGCCACGCATTTGTGATGCCGCACGCCTGCCTTCATTTGCCGCAGTCGCCATACGCTTTCGAGTCTCAGAAGTAAGTTCATCGGCCTTATCGCGCCATTCACGACTCTGATCGATGATAAACGCACGAGTTTCTTCACCCGATTTTGGAGCAAGAATCATCCCAGCGACAAAGCCGCCGACGCCACCCATTAGCAATCCGAGAAGGAATCCTCCGCCACCAGCGCCGCCGTTGTTGTCTCTTTCAGCCATTGCTTACCTCTTGGCCTCTACATACTTCAAATAGGAACCTGATATCACTTCGATCATTACCAAATACGATCCACTGACTTAGTTGTCGTGTCTATCAGTGTCTTTGGTTTTCGAATTACCGCCACCGAACAGCCGCCCAACACCCTGAATAGCCCCGACAAGCCCTAACCCTTGCGCAACGGGTTTTAGAATTGATGCAGCATCTTCGACTGCCTGTCGAGCCACAGCAACTCTGCCAAACGTCTCTTCAAAGCCATCTGCGAGGTTCTCCATCCGATCCATGAAGCGATTCATTCGACGGTACAGACCCAGTGAAATGACCGTCGCATACACCACAACCACAAACGAGAACAGCAAAAACACGATCACGATGATGTCTTTTGTCTGGGCAATGTTTTCGGCAAATGTCATAGGAGTTATCTGTTAACCAAACTACGGCGACGGTATGATTTTTAAATAAAAATCCATAGGTCAGGCTATTCCATCGTAGCATCGAATTGAATGGGATCGCAATATTAGTATCTATACACTTAATAATTGTTTACATCCTAATTATTAAGTAATGCCTAGGCCTGCTACGTCCAACAGTGGTTCATCTCACCAAAATTACCATAAACCGTGCACCAAATAGCAGGCACTGTCGTTCTTATTCCCTGTACTTTCAGGAAACTACAAAACATTTCACTGAGTTTGAAATTCACTAAATATTTCAGAGTCCCAACAACAGCCAACAAGGCGCGTCAAAGAAAACTATCTGATGGTTAAGAGATAAAAATTCTTGGCATCTCTGTGGAATATCGTCTTCAGCGAATTGCTAGCCGGTGTGCAGTAAAGACTACATAGAATAGGCAATCGCCTATTCTATGTAGTCTCGGAGCTTTTTAGAACGAGTTGGGTGTCGCAGTTTACGAAGCGCCTTCGCCTCGATCTGACGAATTCGCTCACGAGTTACACCGAACTCTCGTCCAACCTCTTCTAGTGTACGACTGCGTCCGTCTTCGAGACCGAATCTCAGCTTCAGCACTCGTCGCTCACGCTGGCTGATCGAATCAAGCACATCGTCCATCTGCTCTTTTAGCAATTGGTACGAAGCGGCATCCGCAGGCGCCTGTGCGTTGTTGTCGGGAATGAAATCCCCAAGCGAAGAGTTTTGCTCTTCACCAATCGGTGTTTCGAGCGAAATCGGCTGTTGAGATATTTTTAGAATCTCTCGCACTCGATCGGCCGACATATCCATCTCATGGCCAATCTCTTCAGAAGTTGGCTCTCGCCCGAACTCCTGAACAAGACGTCGGCTTACACGAAGCAACTTATTGATTGTTTCGACCATGTGCACCGGAATTCGAATCGTCCGTGCCTGATCGGCTATTGAACGCGTTATCGCCTGCCTAATCCACCATGTTGCATACGTGCTGAACTTATAGCCTTTTCGATAGTCGAACTTTTCAACAGCACGAATCAGACCGATGTTGCCTTCCTGAATTAAATCCAGAAACGACAGCTTCCGTCCGATGTACTTTTTGGCGACCGAAACTACCAATCTAAGATTAGCTTCCGCCAGATGACGTTCTGAACGTTCTGCCTGGTTTTCTATGCGTGAGAAATGTGCACCAAGCAGGAATTCGTAAACGACGAGCTGCTCGTTGTACGCCTTCGTTTTCGACGCTTTTACCAACTTATCAATACGAGGATCGTCATCAAGCGCATCGAGCGTTTCAGGTGCAATCAGAGCGGAATCAATCGAAAGGTCTTTGACCATCTTTTGAGCCGGCTCCAGCTCGCAGTTGAACGCATCCGACAGGAACGCTAGCAAATCATCATTGTGTGGACCATCGATGAGCTCTCTAAGCTCGGGAATACCGAGAATCGTTCCAAGCGTCACGTTCTTAGGAAGTCCAATAAATCCAGCGATTGCAGAAGCAACTTCGTACTGAGAGCCTAATCGACTAAGCAGTTCACGCGTTGTGTCGGCCGCAGTGGGAAGTCGGCCCGTCTGAGCTGCCATCTCTGCCTGAACATCGGAAAGTCTCTGTGATATTTCCATACCTCGGGCAAGGAATCTCTCGTCTTGCGCAGTAAGAAGCTCGACCCGGCCAATCTCGCGTAGGTACATGCGTACAGGGTCATCTGATATTTCAGAATCTTCTACAGATTGATTGAAACTAAGAGCGGTAAAGCCTTCCGACTGCTTCGACCCCCATGTTTCCAGTTCTGAGACGTTTGCGGCAATAGCGGATGATCTAAGGACAGCAGGCGCCATAAGATCGCCAGTATCGTCATCGTCAGATTTATCTCCGTCGACATTGTTATTGCTATTCGACAGCAACAACTCGCCCGAGTTCACGAGATCTTGGAGCTGGTCTTCATTGTCGGTTGGTGGGGTGGTCCGTGCCATCGTTATACCCGCCCTGTCATTACTTTGCGCAGATTCTCGTTCGGTATGAGCGATTGATCCAAAAGCTCTGCTGCTTCCTCGCCTTCCAGGTCTTTGAACCGTTCTGTCTGCAATTTCTTAATCTGTCGAAAGTGACGTTCTCTCAACCGCATCACGCACTGCGTGACATCCTCAACATGGCGAGCATGATCTGACGGAGGAAGTTTATGTTCTGCAAGACGATGTGACTTTTCCGTTAAATCTTCACCAAGTTCGTGTGATATTTCGCCGAGTTTATGCGAGGATTGCCACGCCGTAAACAAAGCACGATTATCTGACTGGTGAAAAAACTCCGGCGGCATCGCAATTGCGTGCTCTCTCAAATCATCCAATTGCAACACGAGCGCAAGTAGATGCTCCTCAAGAGCGTCACCACCGGTCGTGTTGAGAACTTCCGATACCTGATCCGACGAAATTCGTCCCGAATCCATGACTTGCGAGTTATTTCCCCGCTTTGCCGAACCATTTCGTCGCGAGCCATTTCCGAAACCACCTCGAGAGCCTCTGCGCGAGGTTGAACGAGGTTTATCAACGATCGATTTCAGTCGTTGCTCGGTAACGCTTGCAAGCTTCGCAGTTGTCGACCAATAACGATCTTGATCGTAGTCGTTCGTTATGTTGTAAATGAGCGGAGCAACACCGTTTGCAAAGTCGGCGATGCCTTGACCCGATTCAAGGTTATGAAGCTTTGACTTAGCAACAATTAGATAGTCAAGTAAAGGAACTGCCGCGGACAACGAAGTTCGCCAACTGTCAGGATCTGATCGAATCGCTTCGTCAGGGTCTTTTCCACCATAAGGACGAGCGACTTTGACTTCGATTCCTTTGCGCCTACCCGTGCTTAATTCAGCTGTCACACCTTCGAGCGCCCGCATCGTCGCTGCTTCACCGGCAGTATCAGAGTCAAGACACAGGATGATCGTTCCGATGCCGCCTGCAGTTGCATGACGTGACAAAGCATCGAGTTGCTGGCCGGTTACTGCCGTTCCCATCGATGCGACAACGTTCGTGAAACCATGCTCATGAGCGGCGATAACGTCCATATACCCTTCGACAACCACTGCTTCGTTCGACGCTCTAATCGACTCCGCGGCCCAGTTCAGTCCGTACATAATCGAAGACTTGTCGAACGCATCGGTTTGCGGGGTGTTTAGGTATTTTGGCTCTGAACCGTCGAGGGTTCGAGCACCATAGCCAATAATCCGATCTCGTGCGTCTCGAATTTCTATCGTCAGGCGCCCAGTAAACATATCTCGCCAAGAGCCGTCATCTTTACGAGTGATCAAACCAGCGTCACGAGCCGTTCGTGCCTGAACATTCCTTGTTCGCAGATGACCTGAAAGAGTCTCCATTCCACTTGGAGCCAATCCCAGCCCCCGGCGAACAGCAGTTTCTATATCGATTCCTCGATCTTTCAGGTACTCAAGAGTTTTTGCGCCAACTGGAGCCTTCAATCTTGAAAGGAAGTACTCAGACGCAATCTCGTTAGCTTCAATAAGACCGGTGACCGGCCTCTTGCGCGGTTCGTTATTACGCTCTTCAACCTTGATTCCAGCACGATTCGCCAGATTCTCAAGTGCTTCTACAAACGACAAGTTTTCCTTCTTCATCATGAAGGAGATAACGTCGCCACCCTCGGCACACGAACCAAAACAGCGCCAACTGCCCGATTCGGGGTAGATGACAAATGAGGGCGAGCGTTCAGAGTGAAACGGGCAAAGAGCTTTTGGCTGGCGCGACGAAGTATCCAAGTCCACATAATCTGAAATGACCTGAACGATATCGGACCGGCTTTTTACCTCGTCGACTAACGCCATATATTTGAAACTCAGCGCATCCTAGAAGATGCGGCCAGAAACTTTAACTATTGGATGTGAAATCCCATAGCTAGAGTTCAGATTTCACACGTATGCGGATAGGCACAACTGTCCCGGAAGTATACGGGCAGGATTTTCCCAGCGGAGCCAAACCGGGGGTAAATTTCAGTGAATTCTAAATTCGACCCTGAAATACACCATCACTCAACCCAGGCTTGACTTGTTCAGCCATCATTAGGGCGTAATTGTCTGTCATTCCACACACTAAGTCGGCGGCGGCCCGCTCTGTCGAATCTGAGAGATCTCTCAGCCACTCGGGGATCAACTCGGGCTTGCGATTGTAGTGCTCGAACAGCACTCCAACGATAGCCGCAGCCTTATGCCCTTCTACCGAATCACTGATTGGGTGGTAGAACTTGTCGAACATGAACACCCGAAGATCGGTAATGATCTTGCCGAGTTCTGGCGACATTCTTATCCACGGCTGATCACCATCCTCGATTTCGATTTCACCCGTGCAATCCCAAGATGACCCAACGACGTCTCGAATCACGGCATCGATTCTCTGCGAGTGCCTCACGCCAAGTGCCTCTACTGCTTCGACCGGAAGATCTTCGATCTTGATGTAGTCCGAACGAAGCGCATCGAGAATGTCGTGTGCGAGATAGGCAAGTGCGTCTGATATTCGAACGATCTGGGCTTCCAAAGAAAGATTTGCTACTGCTTCTTTCGATAGGAACTTACCTTCTGGCTTCGAGTGATTTCTGATGCCGTCGATCACATGCTCGGTCAGATTCAGGCCTTTGCCATCTTTTTCGAGCAGCGTGATTAGTCGAACCGAGTGACGACTGTGATGAAATCCACCAGAAATCATCTGATTCAGCACGCTCTCGCCGATATGCCCAAACGGCGTATGCCCAAGATCATGCCCAAGACCAATCGCTTCGACAAGATCTTCGTTCAGATTTAGCCCCCGAGCTATCGACCGTCCTACCTGCGAAACCTCGATAACGTGAGTTAGCCGAGTGGTGAAATGGTCGCCCTGAGGAGCGACGAATACCTGACTCTTATGTTTGAGCCGACGAAACGAGTTCGTGTGAACTACTCGATCACGATCGCGCTGGAATTCGGTTCGAGTATCGGAAGCTTCTTCAGCTATTGCCCGTACTGAATCAACAGAACGAGATGCGAATGGCGACAAAAGCTCTTCACGCTTTTCAAGCCGCTCACGCACTACACTTAAGTTAGGTTTCGTATTTTTATAGTTAGGTTCCATCAGATTCAAGACTATATGTACAGTCTATTTCGGTCACCTACCTTGGGTCGGATCTTCATGCAAATTTCTTACTTTTCGTTGAGTGAGAAAAATCACAGAGATCATAACCAACATTACAGCTGGGCCAACCATCATTCCAGCTCGAAGACCTATCACGGTCGCCAAGCTACCTGTCCAAAGCCCACCGAGTATTCCTATGCTTTGCGAAATAGCGAACACTCCCATAACTCGCCCGCGAATATCCTCAGGTACACGTAGCTGAACAGTGACTATCGAAGAAATATTGAACAAGCCATTCCCGAAGTGAGCGACAGCTGCCAGCGGCATGGCAAGCGCCAACGAGGGCGAGTTTGAAACTATCAACATAATAGATGAGAAAGATGCTGCCCCCCCAAGAATCATCCAACCGAGACGTCGACCGGGTGAAAGTCGACCAGCAACGATTATTCCACTTAAAGCCCCTATGCCCGCCGACGAAAACATGAAACCAACTTCTCGTTTGCCACCACCAAACAGCTCGACGTATGCCGGCAACATTCCGATCCATCCGAACACCATAAACATGTTTGAGAAAGCGAGAATCAACAGCACTAATAGCACTCGATGACTTTTGATATATCCGATCCCTGTGCCAAGGTCGCGCATCACACTTCGCTGAACGATCGATGTTCCTCGTCGAGGCAGCACAACGGTTGCCGCGAACATGGCGAACCAGCCTAGCGCAGCGATGAAGAAGCCAAACGGGGTGCCGAATTCGGCCATAAGCAATCCACCGACGGTAGGCGCAACTACTGATGCTGAAGCCATAAGCGATCCGTTGATCGTCACAGCACTTTTCATCGCGGACTTTGGCACTAGCGAAGGGAAATATGCCTGACGCGATGGTTGATCGGCTCCTGATACAAATCCAGCGAATATAGATATCGAAAATATGTGCCAAGGGCGAACGGTATCGGTGAAGTCCAACACCCCAAGCATCACGAACAGCAAAGCACCAATTAACGCCGATCCACCGAGTAGGAATTTTGCCTCATATCGATCAGCGAACACTCCACCGAATATGTTCACAAACATCATCGGTAATGCAGTTGCGGCTGCCACTCCGCCAAGGCTGAGAGGGGATCCGGTCAATTCCCACATCAACAAACCCTGAGCTACAGCACCCAACCTAAGTGCGTTCATAGCAAGTACGGTGCCACCGAAGTAGATACGAAACGGCTTGAACGATAACGCGCTCGGACGGGCTTCTATCTGCTTAGAGTCAGCGTTTGCGTCAGTATCTAAATTTGAACTGCTCACGAATCGGCCAATTTTGATCCATCTAAATTACGAATAATCGGCTGCGTAATGCCAACAATAACGAAGATCGTCGCAAGTATCGAGGCGCCAAGGAATACAGCAACTCGCTCGTCATAGAACGATGCGACTGTTCCACCCATCACTGCTCCCAATGGAATCAGGCTGAAAGTGATCGTGTAAACGCCCATCACACGCCCGCGCATCCGCTCTGGAACCCGTAGCTGAAGCACCGTCATCGCAATGACAAAGTAGATCGTATTCGCAAGCCCGGCGATGTACAGGCATGCGACTGCTATAAGGAAATTTGGTGCGTAAGCGAACCCGGCTATCGCCACAGTGAACGTCAGCGAGCCACCAAGCATGATGTAGCCAACTTTTGGATGACTTCTGACTCGTCCTACGACCAATGTACCGGTCAGTGCGCCGAGTCCAACGACTGAAAACAGTGTTCCAAGCCCAGCCTCATCTACTCCTAATCTCTGAACGAAGAAGGGCATTAACTGCATGTACTGCATCCCGAAGAAGTGCGTGGCGTAAGTAAGACCAATCAGCAAGATGAAATCGCGTCTTGAAAGAACGAACTTAACGCCTTCAACCATGTCTTCGACAACATTTCGAGTTTTATCGGGTGGCGGCGATTGCACTCGTAGAGAAATCATCACCAATAACATGCTCACCCATCCGACTACACCAACATAGAAAACCGATTCGGTTCCGCCGTATCGGATAAGAAACCCACCCGCAATCGGAGTGACGAGTCGACTGAACTGCCACATGACTGAGCCAAGCGCCACTGCGCTCATCATGTGCTTCCGGTCGATCAAAAGCGGAAAGTACGAACTACGAACGGGACCATCGAACCCCATCACAAGTCCTTGAACCGATGCGATGGCGACGACATGCCATATTTCGATCTGATCGGTTGAATCAAGTACCGCAAGAAGCAGTAGTAATAACGACGACGCTGCCGATACGGATATGATTAGCTTACGGCGGTCGACACGGTCCGCAAGCACACCGCCGAACAAGTTCACGATAATGGTGGGTATGGCGGTCGCTGCGCCTAAAAACCCGATCGCAAGTGGCGATCCACCCAGCTTATCGACGATAAGCCAGCCTTGTGCCATCGTCGCTATTTGAATTGCACCTACAGAACCAAGCGAACCTAGCCAGTACCGTCGGTATTTGGTGTTGCTGAGTGCACCGGCCTTTTCGGCGAATTTCACCTTGAATCGTGTCCGAGGCTGTTGTTCTGCTGTCGGTGCCAAGCTAAATAAGATCGATTCGAGTAGTGGAAACAGCTGAGCAAAACAACCTGCTTCCCAGTAGAGCGACGATGTTACGCCTTATTCATGGCGATTAGTACGAATCGGGCACTACGAGTTATTTGACTGTGACTGAGTGTTTTGGAACGGTGCACTACTCTTCTTTGTAATCCTCTTCGAGGATTCCTTTTTCTTTCAGGGTCTTTGAACGTTTTTCTAGTCGAACTAATGCTATGACTCCCACCAGTCCGAAAACAAATCCTATTACTGCTAATCCATCCATAATTTCTCCCTCTTAAAGCGCTGTTCGAAATTACTCGACCGTGACCGTCTTTGCAAGGTTGCGTGGTTTGTCGGGATCACGATCGAGCGCCAACGCAGTGCGATAGGCGAGAATCTGAAGTGGAATAAGCGTTACAAAAGGCTGCAGCAACTCTGGGCATTCGGGAACCCGAATTACGTGATCGGCAACACGCTCCATCGTTTCGTCGTTTTCACTGACTATTGCTATCACTTCACCGCCACGTGCTTTCACTTCGCTGATATTCGAGAGCATCTTAGGATAGAGGTCGTTTTGAGGAGCACAGACGATCGTTGCCATATCTGAACCCAACAAAGCATTCATCCCGTGTTTCATTTCGCCCGCAGGATTACCTTCGGCGTGGATGTACGCAATCTCTTTCATCTTTAGAGCGCCTTCAAGAGCAATCGGTAACTGCGCTACCCGACCCAGATAAAGCAGATCTTTGTACTTGGAAATGCGATCAGATAGCACAGTAATTTCGCCATTGAGATCGAGCGTCGAAGAAATTAACGATGGCAATTCCGACATCTGCCCCACGACTTCTTTCACTTGCCCGGCATCGATAACGCCACGTGCCTGCGCTAGAAAGACAGCAAGCTCCAACAGAGTCGTCATACTGGCGATCATCGTTTTGGTCGATGCAACGCAAATTTCCTGGCCAGCCTTCACACCCAAAGTAAAATCAGCTACCCGGGTAGCCTGTGATCCTTCCATTTCGAGAATAACGCCTACAATCGAACCTGCCTGACGCGCATACTCCATCGCTGCCAAAGTATCGGCAGTCTCGCCTGACTGAGTCATAGCGATCACGAGGGTTTTCGAGTTGATAACCGGATTTCTATACCTGAATTCAGATGAGTTCTCACAAACCGAGGGAATACGAGCGATTGATTCGATTACAGACGCACCAAACATTCCGGTGTGCATGGAGGTTCCCATACCTGTAAGAATCACTCGGTCAATCGACTTGATTTGGTCGAGAGAAAGAGAAATTTCAGGAAGAGATATCGTTCCGTTCGCAAAATCCACTCTGCCACGCATAGCGGCTTGAACGGTGTCAGGCTGTTCAGATATTTCCTTCGACATGAAGTGCGGATGATTACCTTTTTGCGCAGCCTCAAAATTCTGGGCAGTGACTACCGCTTCACGAGAAATAGAGTTGCCCTCAAAATCGAATAGCTGAACTTCGCCCTTGCGGATCTCCACGATCTCGCCGGGCTCGAGATAAATAAATTCTGATGTATACGGAAGTAGGGCGATCGTGTCGGATGACATCACAGCGGCGGAATCGTTTTTTCCAACAACGATTCCGCCGGCGTTACCTACCCTAAGACCAACGACAATGTCGGGTTCAGCG
>Ga0115002_10005452_pt1 | contig 14998 bp, 17 predicted proteins | sample ArcticOcean_MG_C_8_FD_89576 | JGI IMG/M metagenome (GOLD analysis project Ga0115002, IMG submission 89576) | Marine microbial communities from western Arctic Ocean - ArcticOcean_MG_CB11_86 | ecosystem: Environmental > Aquatic > Marine > Oceanic | place: Arctic Ocean: Canada Basin | collected... | reverse complement strand
TGATCGAGACGACGACCGAGTTGAGCGATTGCGCGATCGACGGCGTCTTCGACGGTCCGTCCGCTGGTTTCCGCTACTTGCATTTTCTTGCTCCGTTTCGGGGTTGCCGTCTGAGTCGACGGACTCAGGAGGGACGCTGGGTGATCTATCACGGCGCTGGCCTCCGGAGTTGGAGGCCGGGTCGCCGATACCGAGGGAACCTCGGACGGGTGCCGGAATGAGAGAGTGCCAGGTGAAATCACCGGGGCCGACGAATATCCACTGGAGCACGATACCGATGACGGTACTGAACCCCCAGTAGATACCGAGTCCAGAAGGGACGGTGATGACAAACCAGCCAAACATGACAGGCATCATCCACAGCATCATCTGGTTCATCGATTGCTGCTGGTCGGTCTGGGTGGCGGTGTTTCGGGCGGTGGAGATGCGCTGCTGGAGCCACATGGAGGCGCCGACGAGGAAGGCGAGGAAGTAGCCTCCGTTAACCTGGAGGTCTAGCCAGAGGAAGGAAGTAGAGAGTGGGATGGCGCCCTGGACGAGATCGAAGTCGTAAAGCCGGTCGGAAAGCTTGATGACGCTTTCCGGAGTGGTAGCGAGAGTCGTACGGATCACTTGATAGAGAGCGATGAAGACGGGGAACTGGATGAGTTGGGGGCCAAGGCAGCCGAGCGGGTTCACTCCGGCTTCCTTGTAGAGTTTCATGGTTTCTTCAGAGCGGCGACGAGGATCCGAGTATTTTTTCTGAAGTTCCTTCATTCGGGGCTGTATTTCCTGCATGGCCTTGGCGGAATGCAGGGTGCGGAGGGTGAGCGGGAACAGGAGCGCGCGGGAGATGACGGTGAACAGCAGAATGGCAAGGCCATAGGATCCGAAAGTGAGTGAACTAAGGAGCAACATTGCGTTGATCAGCGGTGTTTCGAGTCCGGTTTGCCAGATGGCGCCGATTGGCATGGTTAGGCGTCCCCGTCCTGTTTGCGGACGACGGTACCGTCAGCCGGGTCTACCTGGATTAGCTTGCCATCGCGAGTGACGTAGAGCAGTTGCGTGCCGAGGATGAGTGGGTCCGCGAATAGGTCCGTGTCGAGAAGATCTCGCTCCCAGCGTTGTTTGCCGGTTTCTGGGTCCAACCCTCGGAGACCACCGCTGCGGTCCGCCACGATGAGCATGCCGCCGATGAGGACAGGCTGTGACCGGAACTCGAGCCCGGCCTCATGGAATTGCCATTGCTGGCTGCCGGTTGCGGTGGTGACGGCGTAGACGGAGCCGTTGAGGCTTGCGATGTAGATGGTGTCGCCGGCCGGAAGTGGATTGGCCATGAGCCAACCATCAGCTTCGAAGGTCCACGCTTCAGTAGGTGTAGAGCCGACGTTGTAGGAGTAGAGGCGGTTGTCGAGTGCACCGGCGATGATGCGACCACCGGCGAGCGCGAGATTGGCGGAGATAGCCCCGTCGATCGGCTGGCTCCAGATCACTGAACCGGTACCGAGATCGATGCTAGCGAGCTTGCGACCGTCGAATTCTCCGAGGTAGAGAGTGTCTCCGATGACGACAGGTTGAGACCAGAGGCGACCGTCGCCGTCGGAGTATCGATTGGCCTCGGTGCCGATGTCGCGGCGGACGATGATGATCTCGCCTTTTTCGGTGGTGACGTAGAGGTGACTCTGGTCGATTGCGGGTGTAGCGACGATGTGTGAGCCGACGTTGAGGGTGGTGGGCCAGACGGGGCGGCCGTTTCTCTGATCGAGGGCGATGACGGAACCATCGAATGCGGCTATGTAGACAGTGCCGTCATCGACGAGCGGGGTGGCGTAGATGCCCTTGAGATCGAAGTCGTCGCTCTCTGTGGGGAAATGCCAGCGCTGGGTGAAGTGGCCTGCGTCGGAGAGCGTACCGGCAGAGATGATTCCGCGGTCGAGTTGTACGAAGAGGAGATCTCCATCTGCGACGGGGGCGGCCCAGCCCTCGGGGCCAGCGATTCGGCCGCAGCCCGCGAGCAGGAGTGTGGCGATGGCCAGGAACGCCACCGCAGCGAATTGACGGTGGCCTCGGTGCTCTCGATGTTTCACGTGAAACATCGAGAGGGGGAGGCAAAACGGTGCGTGCCGCTGCTCGAGAGAATCGATCATGCAGTGTGCCTCTGGTCTGGCTCGGGGCGGGAAATTTGTTTTTGGGTACTCCTTGCGAGAGCTAGCTGCGGTACGGAGTCGAAGCCGACGGCGCCGCACAAATCGGGAACGGGGTCAAATCCGCTAGGGCGGCCGGGCCGGCAGCGGACGATGCGGCGGATACCGAGCCATGTTCCGCGTAAGGCGCCGAACCGCTCGATTGCTTGGTAGGAGTAAGTGGAACAGGTGGGTTCGTGCCGGCAGGAGGCGCCGAGCAGCGGTGAAATGGCGACTTTATAGATTCTGATTAATCGGAGAAATAACCATTTCATCGTTGGTGACTGTAATTCTCGAACGCTGACTGCTCGATAAGTCGCAATTTATTGGTTGTTCGCTTTGTTTCTCGCACTAAGTCTCGATAACTAGCGTTTACGCTTGCAGGTTGAGGGGTGGCGACGATATCGAAGCCCGGGTTGATGGGTAAATCGTGGATGATGGTGCGAAGGCGGCGTTTGATGAGGTTGCGCGTGACGGCTGAGCCAACGCGGCGGCTGACGGCGTAGCCGACACGGCTGTACGGGAGGTCATTGGCTCGCGCGATGAAGTGAATCACCGGACCGCGGGCTCGCTTACCGTGGCGCATTACCGCCTCGAAGTCTCGACTATGGCGTAGGCGTTCCACTCCCGGAGGGGCTGTGGTGTGATCCGACGCATTCACGACGGGTGGATCTAGACGGACAGTCGCGCTCGACCGCGCACCCGCCGACGGGCCAGCACGTGGCGCCCGTTCTTGGTCGACATACGTGCGCGGAAGCCGTGCTTGCGCTTTCGCGGAATGCGCTTTGGTTGCCAAGTTCGCTTGGGCACGGGTCGCTCCGTTCAGGCGCAGCCTGCACGTCTCGTTGCCTGGACCGTCCAAAGAGTGGGGATTCCAGGGCTCAGGAGTATAAGTGCGGGTCGGGTTGGGGGGCAATGAAGTTAGCTGTGTTGATGACCAGAGTAGCGGAGCGTGGGATCCACGATCAATCGGGAAGTGATCCGAGGGACGAAATCGACTTTACGGGAGTGATTGCGTGTTGCTGAAACCGTAGACGTAGTGTTCCCAGGCGAACTCTTCAGCGACGGTTATGGTACTGCGGTGGGTCTCTCAAAACTTGATGGTCTGGGCGAATTCGTCGTGGTCGGGGAGCTACTGTTCATCGAACTTGCGTCGGGAGTTGGATGTGCGTCCGTTGTAGGCTGCGATGGTGCGGAGAACTTGTCATTGGAGGATTCGTATTGGGTTGGGAGATAGGCGGAGTCGTGTAGCGGAGGGAGATTGCGGGATCGATGGGGGATTCGATGCTTTCCCAGGTTTCCTTGAAGGAGACAGTTTTCCGGTTGAAGGCGGATTACTGTCGGATGAGGGCGAGCAGAAAGAGTGGGAGGGGGGCGAGGAATTCGATGGCGGTGGAATTTTGAGGTGATCACCGGTGGATGAACTTTCGAGGACGTTGATGGCACGTGTGCGTGCGTGAGTGTTCATCGGCATCTAGCGGGACGGGGAAAGTGGTGTTCCAGAGGGTGATGGAGAGCGATTTGCCGGTTAGTTCGGTGAGGAATCGCCCTCGGGTTGTGTGGCGCAAGTGGCGAGGGTAGCGCCGAGAGAACGGGCATCGAGTGAGGAGATGAATGTGGGGCGCATACAGATTAGCTCGTAAACTCGGAGTGGGTGGCGCGCGTGTACGGACTGCCGCTAATCATGTGGCACGCGTAGAATGTTGGCCTCGAACGGTTTTGACGAGGAGTGGACACGTGAATCGGTTAATGGGATCGGTAGTTGGGCTGTTCGTGGCGCTGGTTCCGGCAGCGGGGCTTGCTTCCGAAGGCGGGCGTTCGCTGGAGGGGGCAGCGGATCTGGGTACGGTGGTGCTGGTGACGGTGCTAACGCTGGCCGCGCTGGCGGTTGTGAGCGGTATGGGCTACCTGTACCGGCGTGAGCGTGGTCTGGATTGGGAGTTCCAGAAGCCCGACGGAACGGATGAGCATCACTAAGAGTTAATGCAGCGCCGTTCCGCGGGCCTCGGAAGAGGTTTACACGACGGCGAGAGCGTGAGGAGACATCATGCTTGAGGTAGGCGCGAAGCTGCCGGAATTCACGATGCGGAATTCTCATCGTGAAGAGGTGACACAGGAACAGTTTGGCGAGTCGATCGCTGTACTGGCGTTTTATCCGATGGCGTTTACCGGCGGGTGAACGACGGAGATGCGGGCGTTTCAGCAGTCGATTGACGAACTGGAAGGCCTGGGAGCCCGCGTTGCGGGTATCAGTGCAGACACATTTGCTTCACAAGGGGCGTTCGCAGAGGCGAATGGGATTACGTTCCCGTTGCTTTCGGACTGGCCTGACTTTGCAACGATTGCGGCGTTTGGCGTAGGTCGAGAGGGGTCTTCGTCGGCGCAACGGGCGACGTTCGTGTTCGATGCGGATGGCGTACTGAGGGCGGTGGTGGATGACCAGCGTGATATGAATGCTCACCCCGAGGGCGCTCTTTCCGCTGTGAAGGCGATTGCGGGTGCCTAACAGGGTTTGCTGAATCGATGTGTGGTTTCGCTGCTGCGGTCGCTCTTGGGTGGCTGGAGTGGTCTGGCTAGTCGCTGCGCATGGGCTCTGAGTGGCGTTTTTGTTTTGGTTCCGCTGTTTCGGACGCGAGCTTGGACTGGATATCCTCGTGGCGTTGGTACATGGCCTCGAGGCGGTCTCGAAGTTCGCTGCGCATTTCGATGAGTGCGTCGGCTTTACGCTCCACAACGTCGAGTTGTCGCTGGAGCGCATCGATAATGCGTTCGGCGCGTACGGATCGGGCTGAAAGCGCAGGGTTGAGGTGCCGGCTGGCGATGACTTGCTGGCGGAGTTCTTCGGATTCGACCATTTCTTTGATTTCGGAGAGGGGGAATCCGAGGAGATCTTGTAACTTCTTGACAAATTCGATGCGAGTTATGTCTTTAGTGGAGTAACGGCGAAATCCACCCTCCATGCGTTCGGGTGGCTGGAGCAGGCCCTTTTCTTCATAGAAGCGGAGTGCGCGCTGGGTGACACCGGTGCGGAGTGCGACTTCGCCAATCTGATAGCGCGGATCGGAATCGTCGGGTTCAGTGTTGGTGGGTGATGGTGTGTTTTTGTTGGGTGTCACAGGGGCATCGTAGGAATTGGTGGGAAAGGACGTCAAGGAAACGGATCTGATTTGAGAAAATCCGTTTAGAAATCGTCGTGATCCAAGTCGCTTGAGTCACCGGCGAGGGTGGGTACAAGGGCCATGCCACCGCGTTCGTCGCGAGGTTGGCGTGGTGGAGGGACTTCGAGCGCGGCGGCGACCGCGGCACGGACGAGGTCTGCGTCGCCGGGGACGAGGACTGCCATGGTGCCGGAGTTTCGCCAAGCGTGGAGGGCTGAGGTGGTGGGTATTTCGGCGGCGGGGACGACGAGCGGTGAGTTAGTGAGGTCGACGATGCGCCGGAGGGCGAGCTGGTTGCTGACGGTGAGCGGCTGCGGCGGCGGGGCGACGATGATGGCATCGAGTTGCATGGGGGCGAAGATACGTAGCTGGTCTTCAGATATGTCGTGTTCGAGGAGGAGGACGCGGCCAAGTTCTGGATCGAGGAGGGCTTCGGCGTGGGTCTGTGTGTGGTCGAAGGCGATGAAGTCTCCGCCGGCAGCGATGATGCGCTTGGCATCTTCGGCGGTGGTGGCATCATTTCGGATGCCGACGGGGATATCGCCAGCGGCGGCGACAAGGCTTTCGAGTACCTCGAAACTGGTGGTGACGATGGCGCCGGCACCAGCTTCGATGAGTTCTGGGACGGCGGCGGGGTCGTCAGTGATGGCGGCGACGAGGAGTTGCGTGTGGGATTGAGTGGGAGAGCTGGAGGCGAAGCCGATGGAGCGGCCACGGGAACCCTGGGCAGTCTGGCGCAATTGCGTACGGAGTTTGCTCATCGTTGGTCCCTCTCCGGGAGGTGGGTGTCGATGGTGGTTTGTTGGTGGAGCCGGCGGGGGGATTTGAACCCTCGACCTGCTGTTTACGAAACAGCTGCTCTGCCTCTGAGCTACACCGGCTGGAGTTAGAAAGTATAGGGCGGGGTCGAGTGGTGGACTACCGGGGTGAACCCGGAACGGGGATTAGGCCCGTCCACACAGTTCGTATGCCTGTGAGGCTAGCTGCGGAAGAGCCTGATGAGGGTGCGAGAGATGACGGTGACGGCGGCGGAGAGGAATGCGAATTGGGCGAGCTGGATGGCCGTGCGGTCACGGACGGGGTGGATGGCGACGCCGTCGGGTGAGACTTCGATGACGGCGACACCGCGGGTGCGACTGCCGCCACCGCGACTGCCGCCACCGCCACTGCCGTCGTCCTGGTCGGTACCGCCGGTGTCCCAGCCGAAGCCGTAGCCGTAGGTGACTTCGGCGACGGGGATGACAGTGCGGTCGCCGGAGGAGACGGGCATACCGAAGCAAGTCTGAGCGCCGGTGCGTTCAGGCATCTTGGAGAGTTCGGAGACGGCGTCAGTCGGTTCCATCGGATTCTCCATCGTTGGTGGGTAGCAGTTTACGCGGTCCGGTGGAGGGTGCGAGTGCGGGGAGGGCGAGCGAGAATGCAGCGAGGATGAGCAGCCGCGCGGTGGCGTGAAGCGGCGGGTCACGGGGGATGGGGACGGGGATGATCTCGGTGCGCTGACCTCGGGCAAGGTGAAGTGAGATTGGGCGGGCACGGCCGAAAGTGATGCGGAAGCCGGTGCGGTTGCCGAAGCCGATGCGGAGGAGGCGACGTTCGACGCGTGCGCGGATGCGTGCGCCGTGGTGTTCGACGAGTTCGACGTCAGTGGTGATGACTGCGCCGACACCGAAGGGCTGTTGCACAGGGTGGCCGTTCGCTAGAGGTCTTTGTTACGGAAGACGAAGGTGCCGGTGATTAGAGCGATGAGGCTGAGTGAGGAGAAGACGGTGAGGACGCGGATTTGTTCCCAGACGGCAGTTTCACCTCGGAAGGTTTGGGGGAGTTGGTCGATGACGGCGGTGGTACTCATCCAACTGAGTCCGAGGAATTGGAGGACGGCACCGGAGAGGATGATGGTGAGAAGGACGGTGAGGACGGCGGGGAGCACGTTAGCCATAGCGATGGACATGGTGATGCCGAGGGCTGCGAGGAAGGTGAGGATAGAGGCGAGGACGAGCCAACCGAGGGCTACACCACCGAACGAGGTGTCATCCACGGCAAAGCGGAACATGAGGTAGGTGAAGGGGATGACGACGATGGTGTAGACGATGAGGGTGAAGCCGATGCGGGAGATAATTTTCGCGGCGACGTATTCAGTACGGGTGACGGAGCGAGAGAGGATGGAATCCGAGATGATGCTGGCTTCGCCGCTGATGGCACTGCTGGCGAGGATGGCGACGGCGAACGCGGAGATGGGCGCAAGGGTGGTGGTGACGTAGAACGCCATGGTCTCGGAGGCGAGTTCTGATCCGTTTTCGGCGACAATGACCCAAAAAATGGCCGGGGCGACCAGCAATAGCACCCAGGTACGGGATATCCAAGAACGGGTTAGCTGGAGGAAGTCATACTGGAGGATTGCGAGAAATGCCTGCATCTGACGACTTCACCCCCATTCGTTTGTTGACGGGATCGAAGTCGTTGCTCAGGTTCTGGGTGGCTGCCCAAGCGGCGGCGCGGAGGAAGCCCCGGGTGCGGTCGTCTTCAAGGCGCTGGAGGAAGGCTTCTTCGATTTCGTCGGCGCCGCTGGTGATGTAGAGGAGCTCGACACCGGTGCGGTCTACGAGGCTAAGGACTCGCTGAGCGTACTCGGCAAGGGGCTCGGTGCCGAGGAAGGTGATATGGAATTCGGAGCCGAGGCGCTCGTAGCGGATGGAGCCAATTACGTCGAGGCTGTGGATTTGCTGTTCGAAGGCGCCGGTGTTGCCTTCGAGTTCGACGGAGATGGTGCCTTGGCGTGCGAGCCGACGCATTTCTGCCATGGGGCCAGCGTAGATGAGGCGGCCCTGGGAGATGATGCCGACGTCCGTACAGACGCGCTCGACATCGGAGAGGATGTGGGTGGCGATGATGATGGTGCGGTCACGGCCGGAGAGTTCTCGGATCAGTTCGATGGTTTGCTTGCGCCCGGCGGGGTCGAGGCCTGAGGTTGGCTCATCAAGGATGAGTAATTCTGGGTCGCCCATGAGTGCGGCGGCGATGCCTAGGCGGGTCATCATGCCAGTGGAGAAACCGTGGATACGTTGGGCGGCAGCACTGGCGAGATCGACTGCCTGGAGGAGGCGGGCGAGTTGAATTTTTGCCTGCTTCTGGTCCATGCCGAGGATGGAGCCGACGAATTCGAGGTAGGTGATAGGGGTCATATGCCTGGGGAAGGAAGGGTTGGTGGGGAGGTAGCCGACGCGGCGTCGGATGTCTGCACGCTCTGGCGACATGGCGTCATCGAAGACGGAGACGGATCCGGCGGTAGGGCGCTGGAGTCCGAGAAGGATACGGAAGGTGGTTGATTTGCCTGCGCCGTTGGGGCCAACGAGTCCGAAGACGGCTCCCTTTTCGACGCGGAGGTTCAGCGCATTGAGGGCGATGTATCGGTTTTCGTAAATTTTTGTGAGGTCAGACGTTTCAACAACGTACATCTGGGGTCCCGGTGTGATGTGGTCACGTATAGATATGCGCTACACGGTGGCCCCACTGATAGGGACCCGTTTGAGGGAACGGTGCTGCCTCCATGTGCGCGAGGTCATGATAGCAGCGTGGATGTGTGCCGTGAAACTAAGCGGTCCCAAGGGTTTTGGGTCCAGCACGAGGATGGTAGCTGTGTTGCATGAAGGGAAGTTTTGACTTCTAACCGTTACATTGAATTTCTACAATTGAATGATGAAACGTGTACTGCTGCTCTCTGACCGGCCGGCGCAGATCCAATCGGTGGACCGCGCGCTGCGCTTTGACGGCCATGTGCTGCGTACGGAAGCGAACGCGGAGCGTTGCGTGATGGCGCTGCACGAGTGGCGCCCAGCGTTGTTGTTGCTAGATATGAGCGCGGGGCTTTCCTCCCGAGAATTGGCGGTGCTGGTGGATGAACCAGCCGTGGGGGATGTGCCGGTGGTGGCAATCGCGGAACCTCGGTCGTTTGAGTTGGTATCGGAGGTTGCAGCGCTGAGCGATTTTGTGTCGGCACCGGTGGACGAGGCGGAATTGCGACTTCGAGTATCGCGATTGTTGGCCTCGGACAATGGCGGTGAGGATTCGGGGTTACTCCGTCGTGGTGGGCTGGAGATCGACACGGAGCGGTACAAGGTGACGGTTCAGGGTGATGTGGTGGATCTGACGTATAAAGAGTACGAGTTGCTGCGGTTCTTAGCTTCGAACCCAGGGAAGCCGTTCACGCGTGAGGCGCTGCTGAATCAGGTATGGGGCTACGATTATTACGGCGGTTCGCGGACAGTGGACGTTCATGTGCGTCGGATTCGGGCGAAAATTGAGCGGGACGAGCCCTTCGTCGAGACGGTGAGGAACGTAGGGTATCGATTCACGGAATCGACGTAGCGCAGGCTGCCTCTGCGGTGGTTTGATCTTTTCAAGCGTGGGTGAGCCAAACGGGGCAGGTCCTCGATATTGTTTCTCTGAGTCTTGCTGGAACTTGACGTTGATTCGGGGTGGTGCCTGTGTGCTGGGCAAGAGTCGAACGAGGGGAAAACTCGGGCTGTACCCGCGGGAACTCTTTCGGAGGAATGAACCCGCTGACCTTGTGTCTGCTGGGAGAGATTAAACCTTCGGAAGCCTCTTCTTTGAATCACGCTGGTGTTCGATTCGACTCAGCGGAGGATTGAGTGCAGCGGTGGGTAGGGATTCATCTCTCCGGTGTATGAGGCAGCGAATGAGGTGCATAGAGTGGCGAGTTCTATACTCAGGGCATGAGTGAAACTTCTTTACTTCAACCAGCACCGCAGTCGATCGAGCGATTGGCGGTAGGTGCTGCTGCACGGCTGCTGATGGGTGGGCCGGTGACGCTGGTGACGACGAGTTGGCGAGGGCAGACGAATGTGATGCCGTTGGCGTGGCATATGCCTGTCTCATCGGACCCTGCGCTAGTGGCGATTGCGATTGAGCAGTCGCGATATTCGGTGGATGTGATTAATCACTCGGAGGAATTTGCGCTGAACATTCCGAAGCGGGCGATGCTGCATCACGTGCAGTACTTGGGTTCGTTGAGGGGTGATCACATCGACAAGTTGGACGCGGCACAGTGGGGGTACTTCGGTTCGGTGCGGGTGACGGCGCCGCTTCTGGATCACTGTGCAGGCTGGATTGAATGCGGGGTGCGGCACTCGCTACCTTTCGGTGATCACGTGTTGTATGTCGCGGAGGTAATGGCGGTGCATGCGGATCCGGCGTCGTTCGCTGATGGCTGGCGGGCAGATGCAGGTGAGGACCGGCCGCTGGTGTATCTGGGTGGTCAGACGTACAGCGCGTTCGATAGGGCGACGGAGGCGCGAATGCCTCGGGATCTTGAGGCACCGGAACGGGTGCTGGCGGAGCGGATGGTTGAGGAGCTGGAACTGGCGCAGGAGGCGCTGGAACGTCGTGATGAGTTACAGGGGCGACTAGAGCGCGAGATTGAACGGGGCAATGTGGTGGATGTGGACGATGCAGCCGCGGCGTTAGATCTGGATTTAGAGGATTTACTGGATCTGTCTGGAGGTGTGGTGCTTGGTGATTCGGACTAGGGGCTGCCTCGGTAGTTGTCCGAAGGACGCGAACTGCTGCGGGTATCGGTCATTTGGTGGGGATGATCTTGGTCCCCGTGTCGATTAATCACAGGCCCTGTCACGCTGGTCCCCGTCGTAGCGGGGCAACGCGAGGCGCTGTTCGTCGGGATTGAGTTCTCATCGTTCGCCTGATTTGAGGTCGTAGATGACGACCCCGACACGGAAACAAAGATACCGCGACTACTTCTGAAATGTCATCGTAGACATTGGCGAGAGCGACCGGCTGCTGGGCGTGGGCGGTGGTTGAGGCGAATCGAACTGGGGCGGTCTGGGCGCAGCGGGCTAGGGAGTTGGCCAGGTCAAGGGGAGAAGATCTCGGGAAGAATCATAGTTGGTCGAGCGATTTGTTCCTGAGGTATTGGCGGAAAAGATGTGTAGGGTTGTTGACCGGCGAGGCGGTTCCCGCGATGATGCGCGCGAGTCTCAGGAATTTGCGGAACTTGGGTATTGTGTTTGAGTGCAAGTTGGCAGGTCTGCCATCAGGTTCAAATAAACGTCGGGGCCCAGTGCTGTAGCGCGGCCTCGAAGAGATATGTGAGTTGGAAAGGACAGTCACATGGACTGGAGCGATAACCCAGAGCAGGCGACGTTCCGCGGTGAGGTAGCTGAGTTTATTAAGACTCGGTTGCCAGAGCGGTACCAAGCGGAGAACGCGGACGAAGAGGGCTTCAGCGGTGGCTGGCAGTCTGACCGAAAATCCGACGATCCGGCGGCTGTCGGAGACGCGGTGGCATGGGCCGACGCGCTGGCGGAGAAGGGGTGGATCGCACCGCACTGGCCCAAGGAGTATGGCGGGGCCGGTCTGTCCACGATGGAGCAGTTCATCTACAACCAAGAGATGGCGAAGGCGGCGGCACCACCGGTGGGTGGTATGGGCGTCTCGCTGCTGGGCCCGACGATGATTGTGCACGGTTCGGACGAGCAGAAGGCCGAGCACCTGCCGCGAGTGCTGTCGGGCGAGGTGGCGTGGGCGCAAGGTTATTCTGAGCCGAGCGCCGGTTCCGACCTAGCGTCGCTGCAGACGCGCGCGGTGCGCGACGGTGATGACTTTGTGATCAACGGTCAGAAGATCTGGACGTCTGGCGCGCAGTACGCGGACTGGTTGTTTGCGCTGGTGCGGACCGAGCCGGATGCGCCGAAGCACCGTGGCATCAGTTTCATTGTGATGGACATCAACACACCGGGTATCACGGTGCGTCCGATCATGGACATGGGTTGGAATGAGCCGTTCAACGAGACGTTCTTCGAGGACGTGCGGGTACCGGCGGCGAATGTTGTTGGCGAAGAGAACCGCGGCTGGTACGTGGGTATGACGCTGCTTGACTTCGAACGGTCAGGCATTTCCGGCGCGATTTCGTACGAGCGTAGCTTGGGCGAATTGCTGGACTTCGGTAAGGGCGATGGCAACCGCTTCTTCCGCCAAGACTGGCGTGTGCTCCGACAAGAAATTGCGGAGCGGTCGATGGAAATTGGTGTGTTGTTCAATTTCGCGTTCCGCATTGTTTCGATGCAGAACTCGGGGATGGTTCCGAACTACGAGGCATCGGTGAACAAGATGTTTGGTTCGGAAATTCACCAGCGCTTGACACGGACCGGCACGAAGGTATTCGGGCTGTACGCGAACGTCTGGCAAGAGGATGGTGAGCACTCGCCGATGAGGGCATCGTTCACGCGTGACTACGTGGGTTCAGTGCCGCACACGATTTTCTCGGGTTCGTCCGAGATTCAGCGAAATGTGATCGCGACTCGTGGCCTTGGGCTGCCTCGCGGCTAGACGGGTGGCGTGCAATTTTGCACGCGGATCGTGTATATAGAGCGTCGCGTCCCGACTCAGCAGGAGCGGGCACGCACTTGAAGGAGAACTAACGTGGACCTTGGCCTGAGTGAGATGCAGGAGCTGCTGAAGAACGGCGCCCGTGACTTCTTGGAGAATGAGTGCCCTGAGCAGCTCGTTCGTGACATGGAAGAGGACGAGGCTGGTTACAGCCCGGCACTATGGCAGCAGATGGCTGAACAGGGCTGGCAAGGACTGCTGGTCTCGGAGGAGCACGGCGGAGCGGGGATGGATTTCCTCGACCTATGCGTGCTTCTGGAGGAGTTCGGTCGGGCGCTGGTCCCTGGGCCGTTCATGTCGACGGTCCTCGGTGGCGCGGTGCCGCTGATGGCGATTGGTTCCGCCGAGCAACAGGCTGAATTCCTGCCGAAGATTGCCAGCGGTGACGTGATTTTCACGCTGGCGCTGACAGAGCCGTCCGCACGCTTTGATGAAGCAGGCGTGGAGTGCGTGGCGACGGTGAACGGCAATGAGGTTTCCTTCACGGGGACCAAGCTGTTCGTCTCGGACGCGAACGTGGCAGACTACATGGTGGTGGCGGGGCGTTCGTCGAACGGTGTGACGCTGGGCATTGTGGCGACGGACCAGGCTGGTGTTGAAGTGACACAGCTTCAGACCATTGCTCGAGACAAGCAGGCCGAAGTGAAGCTGAACGGTGCGACCGGTCAGCTTCTGGGTACGGACGGTGGTGGCTGGGCCGCGCTGCAGCCGGTGCTGAACAAGTACACGGTTGCGGAGTGCGCGTACCTAGTTGGTCTGTCTCAAATGGACTTCGAGATTTCTGTGGATTACGCCAAGGAGCGCGTGCAGTTCGGCCGCCCGATTGGTTCGTTCCAGGCGATTCAGCACAAGTGTGCAGACATGGTGACGGACGTGGATGGTTCACGCTTCATCATGTACAAGGCTGCATGGTCCCTGGCGACTGATCAGCCTGCAGAAGAAACACAGATGGCTGTGAACATGGCGAAGGCATGGTGTTCCGAAGCGACGCGTCGTGTGGTTGCCCACGGTCAGCAAATCCACGGCGGTATTGGCTTCACGAAGGACTACAAGATCCAGCTGTACTTCCGACGCCAGAAGCGCGCGGAGCTGGCCTTCGGCGACGCCGATTACCACCGCGAGCTAGTTGCGCAGCAGCTAGGCATCTAATTCGCTGAGCACGTAGGTCTGAGATCGTTAAAGAGCTCGTCCCCCTTCCGGGGGACGGGCTCTTTATTTTGTATTCGAATATGGGAGGGCAGGTTGACCGGCTGCGTTGAGGCTGATGGATGGCCGGGGATGTGAGCCGAGCGGCGATTGCACGGTGCTAAAATGGTGATGTCGACACTGGTCGACTGTTCCCACCGAATTGACTGAGGAGTCTGATGAATAACTTGCGTACGGCTGTGCTGCTGGCGGCTCTGAGCGGGGTGCTGATTGCTGTCGGCGGAGCTGTGGGTGGCATTGATGGTGTGATTGTAGCCACTGTGATCGCGGCGGCGATGAACGGTGGTTCGTACTGGTTCTCGGCGGATGTAGTGCTGCGGGCTTCGCGCGCGGTGGAAATTGAAAGGCATCAGGAGCCGCTCCTGTTCAACATGGTGGAAGAGGTGTCAACTCGGGCAGGGATGCCGATGCCTCGGGTGTATGTGATGGAGGCACCGCAGCCAAATGCGTTTGCGACGGGACGGAACCCGAAACACGCGGCGGTAGCGGTGACGACGGGGATTAGGGCGATGTTGTCTGAACGGGAGTTGCGAGCGGTACTGGGGCATGAACTGGCACACGTGAGTAATCGGGACATTCTGACTTCGTCGATTGTGGCGACGATTGCGAGCGCGATCTCGATGATTTCGTTCGTAGCACTTTGGTTTGGTGGGCGTCGAAACGTCATCGCGTCGCTGGTGGTGATGCTGGTGGCGCCGATGGCGGCAGGGATAGTCCAGGCGGCGGTGAGCCGGTCTCGGGAGTTCGAGGCGGACCACGATGGGGCACAGTTCGTGGGCGATCCGATGGCGCTGGCTTCGGCCTTGGCAAAGATCGACCGAGGGGTGCAGATGGCGCCGCGTCAGGTGTCCGCGGCGACGGCGCACCTGTACATCGCGGGTCCGTTCGGTGGGGTGAATACCTCGGTGCTGTTTTCGACGCATCCTTCGACGGAAGAGCGGATTCGGCGACTTGAGGCGATGACGGACCGTTAGTCAGCAAAAAGACATATGAAGGATCCAGGATCGCCCATCCGGCTGGGATGCCGGAAACCTCCCATTGCGGTGATGTTTC